>Ga0194135_10002899_pt1 | contig 10473 bp, 5 predicted proteins | sample LitLau_LLRF_2013_FD_134024 | JGI IMG/M metagenome (GOLD analysis project Ga0194135, IMG submission 134024) | Freshwater sediment microbial communities in response to fracking from North America - Little Laurel Run_MetaG_LLRF_2013 (version 2) | ecosystem: Environmental > Aquatic > Freshwater >... | reverse complement strand
CGACCACTGAATTCGAAAGTTGTGAGCATGCGGAATGGATCTTAGATATTTTCTGAAGGTCACAGCTACTGCACCAGATAAGACTAATCCAGCTCCAAAAATACTGAAAGTGAAATTACCAATGTGTATTTCAAACTGTTACGTATAGACACTATATGTAACAAGTGCTACCTGATCCAATCCGGAGTTTCTCCCAGGAGTACCCACTGCCAAAAGAATGTGATTACCACATCAGAGGTCCTTACTAATGCTACCACACCAGCTTCTTCTTTCTGAAGTCCCAAGACAAGAAAAGTGCTTGCTAAAGATAATTTTAATACTAATATAAATCATACTAAGTTTAATAAATTCATACTTTGGCTTGCAGATTTATTACTGTCTAGATCTTCAAAATTCCAGAATAAATTATTATAGTATTATTTCTAAACCGAGTTTCGACAACGACGTGGGTGCACAAATGGAAAGGATTTTCCTCTACGCTTAAGTCATTTGATTCCATGAAATTTGGATCAACGAGACAGGCAACAACTTTGTCGTGGTTGGATGTTGCTAAAAGGTTGGAGCTGATTACACATCGTCCGCAGAAATATCAGATATATTGATTGATCTTACTAGACAGGTCGATATTTTCATCAAAGTTAAATTTGAATTCTGCCAGTCTTGTTACAATTGCTTCGGTGCAGCTTATCGTGATGAACATTGCTAATTTTGAAAAATGCATTGCTCTAGCCCGTAAATATTTTTAAAAACCTTTTGACAGAGACGCGCTTCGTATTTAATTGTGTGTATTAAGCCTAAACTTAACATATTTTACACAGTGGGATTTAAATAATCTATAATAATAGTTAGTTTTTATAATATAATATTAAAATACTTTTAACACAAGGAAAACTTTTAGCAATATTTTTTCCTTCTTCCTTTTATACAATCCTGGTCAACTTCGTTGTCTTCAAAGCCTGTTACCGGACGCTACTACATATTAAGATACTACAGTATGTATCGGAAAATGCACATTCCACTATCAAAGTTAAAACTGTGCATGCACCAGTAATAAAGGTTTTGCCATGAGTGAACTGGATCGATTGATACTTGGGTTGCTTTCCATGCAGCAGTTAATCACTGTATTTGCTTTACATGAGACAATAATGTGTAATTTACAGGTAAGAATTTTAATCAACAGTCATTTATATATCACTGAGTATTAACTCTGCTCCAACATGTCCAATCATCATGGACGGGAAGTTTGTATTCCCTGAAGGAACGAAAGGAATCGCAGACGCGTCGATAACTCTGAGACCTTCTGTTCCAAACACTCTGGAATCAAAATATGTTGATTTATGTTGATATGTTGTTGTAGTTAAATAATAGTCGTAACCACTTGAATTAAATGTGACTTACCTTAATCTGGAATCTAAAGCAGCGACTTTTCTATTCGGTCCCATTCTGCAAGAGGAAGAAGGGTGGAAATGTGTAGTCGAAGTTTCCCTTAAAACACATCTCCAGTAATCTCTAGAAGCAAATTTTTCGTTTTTGCACTTCGGAGGAATGTTTATGTCATCGCTCCACTTTATTCCAACTGACTTGAATAGTTTGCTCTTGAGCATTAGCTTAGAAGTAAACTCGATTCCTAAAGTAAAACAAGAATGGATATTTCTCATGTAATTATTATAATATAATGTGTCTCGTCTTACCATCAATAAGTCTTTCCAAGTCTTCTCCTTTCTCAAAAAACTTTGGATCAATGATTGGATTGTCTTCAGCGTTTGTAGAAGCGAGTCTAATGGTTCCATAGCTCTCAGGTCTCATTAGGGCGTGGTCAATGTAAATAGTTTGTTGTATTTTATTCCCATCTCTCTTTTTCCTAATAGGTTCTTCGTGAACATACGTTTGAATATCTGGCCAATTCAAGTCACCCCAACGACTTGGAACGTAACCCATTGCAAGTTGAGGAGCAAATACTGATCCGAACTCAAAAGAGTTTAATGGACCTTTAAATAGACGATTGAACAGTAATTAATTTGTATTCGCTACTGATTAACACGTATTTGTTTGCTTCACCTGTTCCTGTAGTTAAATATTGAAGAAGAGATTCATTAGTGAAGAACTCTGGTTTATCCCAAGTCACGTTAATTGAAAAAGGGTGGAGTCTTCCCTGTATTCAAAAAGTTTACATAATGAGCCATAAAGCACTCTTGGAATCTCTTTGCTAGTTTTTACTGTACATTAGCAGCAATATGATCCTGTAGATAATTTCCGACAGCAGGCAAGTCCACGAGAGTCTCAATTCCCATTTTTTCCAAGTGATCTCTAGGACCAAGTCCAGAGAGCATTAAAAGCTTTGGACTTTCATAGGCTCCTCCAGAGACAACGATTTCTCTCCGTGCTTCAGCATAACCCATTTTCCCGTGTCTTTTGTATTCAACTCCAACTGCTCGTTTAGTTTTCTTATCCATCTCGATCTTTGTGGCCCAGGCGTACCTGTAGATTTTTAGATTCCTCCGGACTCCAAGAATTGGAAGGAGGAATCCATGATACGAACTTTGACGTAGACCCCTCTTAAGATTATAATCTACTTTGGAGTATCCATAAGGAAAGAATCCAGAGTTTAAATCTCCACGAACTGGAATTCCTTCTTCAGCAAATGCATCCAGGAGGAAATCAGCTCCTGGGATATAGTCGATCTTTCCAACATAAATATCTCCACCGAGTCCATGGGAAGGACCTAGAAGTAATAATAAAGGGATTTGAAGCATTTTTATTGAGTTAATTAATTAAAGGAAACATGATGTAACGTGTACCTGGATTAGCTTCATAGAATCCATGATAATCTTCAATCTGCTTATAAGCCTCGACAACATTATTCCAAGACCATACAGGGTCTCTTGTAAATCTTGCCCAAGAATCGTAATCGTTTCTATTACAGCGATTATACAAAGCTCCATTAAGGACACTGCAGCCTCCAAGTGTTATCGCGCGAGGATGGTAGCAGCCCTGAATATATCACGAAGTCAAGTTCAAGTTAAAATACATTTATTGCAACATTTTTCTCACGTTACCCCATTTCCCAAACAAGAATTATTCTGTGGAACACTCTCGTAACTTTTGGTGAGTGAACTATGACCCCAAATATGTCTACGGGCTAGAGGAATATCGGAAATTGGATTTGGATCTCCTCCCCCTTCCAGTAAAAGAACTGAAAACAGTCCAGAAGCAGAAAGTCTGTTTGCCACCACAGCTCCAGCTGAACCTCCACCCACAACGATATAATCAAATATTTCAGGATCCCTCGACGTTCCTTGCTTCTGAGCAACACTTAAGGCTTCATCAGCTTGTTTTTGAACTCGGTCATAAGTCACAACCTGTTCGCGACCGATATCATCCTTAAAGAGTAAGGATGCTGTGATTAAAGGGATTGCTAATCGAGCCAAAAAGTTTCCAGGAATTGACATGATTATAATTGTTTTTCAAGAGCAGATGAAATATGCACTTGAGCAGAGCAATCAAACTATCAAACTGATAGACAGAGTTTGTGCTGGAGATTAAGAAGAGTCTAGAGGAGAGTATTAGTTCTTAATTACTTTAAGGTGGAGTAGATTTCATTAAAGGAGGAAATGTAATATTGTAAGTTGGATTTGATTTGAGTAGACAGGAAAGAGTGGATTTTGTGAGAATTCACATAGAAAAAGTTATTATGAGAAAAATGATTATGATTCATCATCAAAAAGGAACTTTTTATTGACAGCTATTCTTCTTTGTATTTGTATGAGTGCATTTAAAGCTCAAGATAACTTTTGATAGAATGAGAAGCAAAGTTAATGAGAAATTAGGCACATATTATGGGAGTAGTTATTTTTGTAGCAGAAGACTTGAAGATTGTAAGTCAAGGTGCGTCAAGGTGAGTGGAGATTTGTGTGTAAAAAGATAAATTTGAAGGGAACATATACTTATGTACTTATACGTATGTAGTAGCTGCGTTTCTGAGTATGGATTTGTGGTTGGATGAACGACAAACTGTATACAAGAAGTTTCTCGAGTAAAGTCTGCATTCCGCATTTCATAACTTTTCTTTTTAGTATCTTCGGTTCCCCCGTCTCTGGTCCTGGATTTGAAATTAAGTTTATTGAGAGAGGATAGTCTGAAGAACAAAATTGCAAAGTCTAACGAGGACTTAGCTCAATTGGTTGGCTGTATTTCGAGTTCTGCTCAACAACATAGGATTTGATTTGATTGTAGTTGATGCGAAACTTTTATTCATTCTCTTAGTTTGGATCCGATCAAATCGTTGAAATTCTCATGTAAAGCAATTCTATTGCTGTAATGAAAATCGCATAACAAATATACAACAGTAGAAAAAAGTAAGAGATTGAGACGATAAGAAAGTAATAAAGCACAATAAGTGACCTTAACTAACTTTTTGCGTGATGATCAAAGGGTACAATGTTGGTGACACTTGTAGAATAAATGGTATGACATTTCTATTTTTAGCAAAATTTTAATAATTGCATGCACGTGTAAGCCTGGATCGTGAACTCATGAAACTCTAGTATTAAAGACAAGAATGAAAGAACACAGTCTAGTCAACGAGGATAGTTTTAACCTGAGAACCTGTCTGATGTAAAGTGCACTCTAATTCCATGAGAAGTGTAAGGAATTGCTGTGCACCTTAGCTAACAACAAAGGTGTACCTTCACAGGTGAATGTTCACAGGCCTGAGGCAACTTTGATTCCCTAACTAGTCCTACAGGTTCATGTTTGAGTTTTTACTAGTTTACTTACTACTACCTAGTACCTACCAGCTGTGAATATGTTGTAGGAAATTTGATTTTTTGACACTTCCTTTAGTCTACAGTAAATATAAATAAATAAACACTTAAGATTTTGAGTTTTAAAATTTACAGCGAAATTTTTCTAACTTTATTATGATCCTTGATCCTGAACTAAAAAGCAAATTAAGATAAGTTGCATTTTATATTGGATCTTGCATAATCCAAAACCATAAGCGACTATTATGGCTCCTCCTTGCATTGCAGGAGTCTCTCTTCGAACTGGAGCAGCTATTGTCGGTGTTCTTCAACTGGTACTTTTATAGTTAATCGTAAACTTATAGAACTACTTAAAATAAATTAAAAATTATTATGGAAATGTTGTTAATAATATACACAGCTAGGAGCTGCAATAACTGGAATTTCTTTTACCGTCCTTGTAGCTGACTCAAGTAATGCCGTGATACATAATAATAGTGTAATTAGTTTAGCCTGATTTGTTTCAAGCATAAATCTTAATTCTGGAATTGACTTTTTTAGATACTGAATTATTAGTCCTCACTGGAGTGACAGCGGTGTGCAGTCTTATATTGGGAACCGGCCTAAGCTGTGGAGTCCTCATGGTATACACACTCATTGACTTTATACTTGACACTTGACAATAATTAAATGCATCATGTAATTGATTAAACAGAAAAGATGATAACTCTGCCTTTTCTTTGTAGGATCGAAAAGACTTGTGCAAATTGTGGGTTTGGATAAGCACCCTTCAAGCAATATTATCATTAATTGTAATTGTGCTGCTGATGATCGCATCATTTTGGCTTGGGTTCATTCTGGCAATATTCCTAATAATCCACGTGTGGCTAATTGTTGTGGTTTACGAGTTCACAAATGAGATAGAAGGAAGTACAGAGCTAAATGGTCAAACAGATTTAAGTTCAACTCAAACGAAGATAATCACAGATGTGTGAAAATTATTATGGTTTTATTTTGATAACTACTTGAAGTTTCTTGTTTTTTATTTTATTTTTAAGCTGTCAATTAAACTGGAGACCAGGTCTCACGAGAAAATACTCAACGGCAGATTAAAGTTATATTTATGTTTGTGATGTCAAATTATCAATTAATTAAAGTTATGAATGTGTTCAAATAAAAGTTTAGTTTTTATTTTAAAATCCATAAAACGCATACCCCGTAAATTACTCTGGTTGCATGGAAAATAGATTTTTCTTTGGGCACTAAAGCCTAATGCATAATAAAACAATGTTTGATTTAACTGTCGATTCCAAATGTAACAGGTTTATTTCCTGGCATCAACAGAGGATTTCCAATGTCAAACGTTATAAAATTAATAAGGTTTAGCAAGGCGTATGATACTTTTCACTCAGGAACAGTGTGATGCAACGTATCTTGAAGATTAAATGTGCAAGCATAAATGTGTGATTAAATGTGTTTTGAAGTAAACAGTCCCCACCCACTACACCGCTTATTTACAATTAGCAAATTGTACGTTAGGGGTCATGTATTTTGAGGGTATAGTGAGTATTAGCTAAAAAGGTTTTTTCTATAATACGCCTACACTTAATATAATTATAGAAATTCCCAAAACAGCCTTTGATTAAATAAAGTATATTTATCTTGTATTTTTTAAGTTATTGTTTATTTACTAATTTTTCAAACCCATTAGCCATTACGTAAGACAGCAGTTTGTAATGTAGTTGATAAAATCGGGAATCACATTTTTAAAAAACTGAACACAAAATATGCTTTCGGACAAAGCAAGTTGTTCTGTTAATACAGCAAGGCCATTTAGGTCTAATTCTTTTGATATACTTCTTGTTGGATTCAGAATATGGAAGTACATAGGTGTAACCTGCGCTCGGGTTGGAAATGAATCTAATGGCACTTTAGGTTGCTATAATAAAAGAAAGTCCCTGATAGGGTCAGTGAAACAGGTAAATCCATAAATTTGGTATATTCGGGGTATTGAGAGAATGAATATGTATCTATATAATATTTCTAGATCTTTATGTGCATTCCTCCCATATTCAGCATTTGTGTAAAACTATTTCAAATCTGGAAATTGCTTCAAGGTCAAATTGAAAGTTCAAATACGTTCGGGACAGGATATATCCTTTACGTTGACACAATTCGATCATTGCTTGAATTAACCGTCAACGTCTTAACACTTTGGATTTTTATCGTTAATAGAAAACGACTGACGAAACTCTTAAACTGTATCGTTGATCACTGCTATTACGATATTTCGAAATCGTGTTATGTAAGCTACTACAAATTACAAGCATGAAATGAAATAATTTATTAATACTTACCTACAACCTGATATAAATTACTTATTTATTGTATCGATCGCAATATGGACTGATCGGTAGGCTATTAAAATGGCTATTACATTGATCTGTCTTATTCCTTCATTACGTTTCACGTGGCATTTTATTACCAAGATAAGACAGGTTGGTGTTGCAGGATTTGCGATATCATTTGAAAAACGAGTAATAACTTTGGACGTTCTCTCAAAGAATCAATTGCTGAAGGACACCGTGGGATTCGTATTGTATCTAGCGTACACATTCATAGGTTACGTTCACTGGATATGCTTAAGTGTTCTGTTTGTGATAGCAGTTTTCTTCTACAAGCTAGCTAACGATATATTGCGGTGGATTGAACTGGAGGAGCCCCACATTCACTTCGTGAGTAGTTGAATAATAATTATGGTATTGACAATTTCTTTTAGTAATTTGCAAAGCAATTTTGAAATTGTAATATGTTTTTGAAGCATACGATCATTTGTCTCATATAGCAAATGAACTAAACAACAACTTCTCGTTATATTTTGGTTCTCTTTCGGTTCTGGTCGTTGTTCATTTTAGTAGGTTTCTTAATGGCCTCTTGGAAAATTCGATTGATAGAAGGAACGCAGCGGATTTTATTATACAAGTAGTTTGTGTACTTGCAATACTGGTATTATCTGGCCAATCTCATGTAAAGGTATTAGAAACTAATTAATATATGTCTGTTAGCAAGCTCAATTGTTTAACTAATATTATATAATTGTACAGATACACGAAATTGCATCCCTGGTTTTTAAACGAAGAAACTATTTGACCCGCAGTAGCAACAACTGTTCTGTGTGTGATATTGGTGTTTTTCTCAATGAATTACATTAGAATCCATGCGGACTAAATGCTTTCACTGTCAACATGAATTATTCGTTCATGTTCACTGTGAGTCAAACAAATTAAGAGTTAAGTACTCAATATTTCAGATTTACAATGGTTTGTTCTTTTAATGTAGATACTTGGATCATGTCTCTCGTATACAATAATTTTGCTTCAGCTTTAAAAATAATCAAGAGTGTATAATAATAAAACTAAAAAAAAGTTAGCTAGATTGTAAGAAGTTAATTACTTTACTTCTCAATTTTGAAAACAATCATCTTTCTGGAACAGCGTGTACATTTCAAAAACTGTTTCACTAATATGACTATTTAAATATATATTTTTAATGACCTATACATCACATACTTTACTTTTTAATCTACTTCCCAATGATGATCATTTGTTTATTGGGTTCGGCTATTTCAGTGTGATATTTTCTACAGATTACTTTAATTAATTAGCTCAAACTCAAGTTGGAGGAGGGAACTGCAGCAAAACGAACAAGTATGTAAGGGTTGTACTTAAAATCTGAAAAATATTTATAAATTCCTTGCAGTGTAACAAAATATTAAAGTATGATCATTATCTCACCGAAACTGCAACACCGTAAGTGATAGTAAATTTAAATACTTTTAGTCCCAATGGCGTGCGTTGTATCTGAAGAATATACGATGTCAAATTACAAGTTTCTAGAGGTATAATTTTTCCATTTTGCTGCAAGTTGAATAAGTATTGCTCGAATATCTGAAGCTAACAATTGAAGCGGTTGAAATTATTTTTAACTATTAATTATGCAGTTGTGTCATAAAAGATACCTTTGAATTTGCTTCAGCAGCTAGAACCAAAGATACAAAGAACATTGAACATCTTGCTCCGACAGTGATTTTCGACTGCAGGTCCAACGAGTTAGGTGTTAACACAATTGATAGGTATCTGCTGAAATTTGTAATCCCTTGAAGAATCATCCAGACCATAATTGAAGAATTTACTTTGTTCATTTTGTCCAGAGTGGCTTTTACTTGCTTGTATTCGTCAATGACAGATAAGTAGTCGTAAAAGGAGTAGAATCGTGTGCTAACTGACTTGTGGAAATCCGTAGCTAACACGTAGACAATGAATGAAAATATGGTCGTTTGTACATTAAATGCAGAGGTTATAAACTGTGCACAACTTTTAGCTAATGAAATAACACTGTATTGCAAAACTTGAGGAAAGGTTAAGTCGGGAAATCTGCCTGAGTCAATATTTGACGCAGCACTAATGTAGCTGCAAGAATTAGTTTGGTCAGATAGGCTTGCGGGGTACTTGATCAAGCATCCACATATTATAATCAACGAAGAAATTACGTTCGTTAAGTCCACTGAAGCCAACAGTAATGTGTAGACCACTATCTAAATAAAAAGAACCAATTGATTATATTAATGAGCTCTCGTCAAAATTATAGATCGTAAAGTACTTTTTTGCGGGTCTTAAATTGGCTGGAATGTGTTTTAAAAACAAGTTCAACGAATGATTTGTAGTCTTCTTTGCACCTAATTTTCAACCAAAGCCAGTTTAAGCTTCCAGAAGAATATATCAGGACATTAATTTGTCTGTAAAACTTGAGAACATCAAATTTAGCCATTCCTGAATTGTTGAAAATGACTGGAAATGCTACCCATACATAACTTGCAGTTGATATCAAATAGATAATGATAAACAGGACCTAAAATCAAAAATACCATGAGAAGTCAAATATTACTAGAGAACAGTTAATCACATAATTGATACCATACCGAACGTAAATACGAATACACCAGGCCATTGGTACCATTTGGCTTCAAGTGAAGTTTTTCTGGTGCTGTGAAAGTGTAATGCATAAACAAGTAATATACTTTCACGATGCTAACAATTTTTGAATTGTAATTATTGCCCTTGGAGAGACCACAAGTCATTTCTTTTTCCGCGAATTTCGTGGTGAGATTTTCGTGAGTTATGAATTTCAAACAAAATGTGATACGCACTTTTGTATTATTCCTGATTAGTTTTTAAAACGCCGTGATGATTTTATTCTAGACCTGTGCTGACAAAAATTCGATGTTTCCGTACTTGATAAATGTAGGTCGACTTTCAATATTAATTATAGACTTGTTACTTATGTATAAGTGTGAAATGAAAATTGGACGGGTTTTCTAATTTCATAGTCAATATTGACAGTTACTATTAAGATGATTACCTGCTAGCAAAGACTAATAAAACTTGCTAGGATAGTTTTTGCATTCACACCTTACGCATCATAGTTTACAATTTTACATACAATAATTGTAATTTCCCTTATTTGTGTAAGCCAAATAACTTTTAGGAATATTTCGCATTGAAATTTAACTACATATGTCTTAAAACGACCCTGAACTTTTCTGTAACAAAAATGAGCATAGAAATGCAAATAAAATGAAAATATACATAAAATACCACTCCCAAATTTCCTTGCATATACTCTGACTCGGAATTTTAATAACTTCTGTACCACTGATGTTCCCAGCTTGACT
>Ga0194135_10002898_pt1 | contig 10477 bp, 13 predicted proteins | sample LitLau_LLRF_2013_FD_134024 | JGI IMG/M metagenome (GOLD analysis project Ga0194135, IMG submission 134024) | Freshwater sediment microbial communities in response to fracking from North America - Little Laurel Run_MetaG_LLRF_2013 (version 2) | ecosystem: Environmental > Aquatic > Freshwater >... | reverse complement strand
ATCCGTTCCAGCACTTTGTGTTTCTGGGCAATTTAGTTGAATGAATCATTATACGTTTTTGCATAATTGATGTAAAACGTAAAGTTATTGATGGCAATTAATTTGGGAAACTTAAGCATTGTTTTTCAATTGCTTTAAATTCCAGGGACAGACGTTCCTTAATAGTTAATTGTGTGTCCACCTGTAATGGTGGAAATTCCTATCCGTTGAGTGTCTCACGCTTACGCCAGTCCGCATAATTTCATTTTTCAAATAAGTTGGACCTGCTGCGGCTGCATTTCGCTTTTCTGAAGAATTTCATTGTTGAAGCGGCGATGGTATTGTTGAAGGGTTGGAAGTACGTAGCATTCGTTGGAACTTTTGTCGGTGCGTTTGGATTGGCCATCTACCCCATTATCATCAGTCCCATGCTGGATTCATCCCCTTGGAGTAAATTGATTTTTATTAATCTAGTTTAGTCCTCTTTTGCTACACACCTCGACATCACATTCGCATTTTATGCAATCAGCTGTTTCCTTGAAACTGAAACTAATCCACATTCCACATTCTTAATTTTTTGGTTTTTGTAGAAGATTCTCAGAAAAAGAACCGTGCCGGTATTAAACAGGAAGAAATCCAGCCTGGAAGTAAGTAACCATATTCCGAACATTTCGAATCGCACCAGATTTCCACCATGGATTCCCTCCCCGACCCGAGTAACAACAACAACAGCTGGCATTTTGGCATGAATTTGTTCTCCTTTTTCCAGATATGAAAGTGTGGACTGACCCCTTTGACCGAAAGAAGAAATCTGAGGAATGAGTCCTTAGGCCCTCAGCGTTAGTAGTTTTTCCGAAGATATCAAGGTTTATCCCTTTTTAACCGTTAAGGTAAAGTGTTTTCCGCGTTGATTTGATAATTACACGTGACTGGGACTTCATGACGTAACTAAACTTAGCCTTTCTCTTGCATATAGTTTAGTCGTAATCATCAGAAATAATGAATATCCAGAATAACCGAGCAGCCGAAGTCTTGTATTCGACGACCTACGTGGAAGATTACCTGGAATCTGTTGAAACTCTACCGGACGAAATTCAACGTCTGGTGTCTAGACTAATCGGATTAGATGCCGATGCTCAAAATTACTTACAAAAAGTTCGCGACTACTTTGCCCAATTGGTTCGGCTAAATAAGAGAAACAACCGAAATGGAAATGAAGAACTTATTCGAGAAATTGGGAGAGTCCATGGTCACATCACAGTGACATTGATGAAATCACAGGAAATTGGAGACGAAAAGATCCAAGTTGCTCAACAAGTCCAGGTAAAGAGGAAAATAAACATTTAAAAAATAATTAAAAAACAAAAAATAGACCCCGCTGATTTATTTCGATTCTGATTCAGGACTTTCTAGATAATCGTCTCCGCCAATTGGAAATTGATAGGAAAACTTTGGATTCAGTTCAGAAACAGGCGGAAGTAGCTGCTGCATCTTCCTATTCTTCCCGGGATCGGGACTCACATCAACGAAGTAACACTGGCAGTGAGCCATCAACATCTGATAGAGGGATCAAGCGAGTGCGCCGTGCTCGATTGGGCCCATCAATTATCCCACATAAACCAGTCGTGGCGGCTACTTCCACCGTTCCGCTTCATGTTACTCCACAGAGTGAGAAACGTTCGGAAGGAATTTCTTCTTCAGTAACCCCATCCAACTTTGAAGTCCCGTCCCCATCCCCGTCCACTCCCCATATAGAGAAGGTGAAGGAAAAGGTCAAGAGTTCGACTCAACACGCTCCAACCACTCCTGCGTCTTCCTCTTCCTCCCAAGAGCATAGGAAGGATCCCTCCACGCCTTCAACTTCTTCAGCTCCTCCGGCCAAGAAACGTGCTATTGATGCAAGTGAACCTGTTGCAGCTCCTTCCACCCCAGTAGTTGAACCAGAAGTTGTTGAAAAGAAATCCGAAGTTGTTCTGCGTACCCCAAAAAAGAAGGAAAAGAAGGTTCAGGTTCAGAAGTCGTCCGAACGGAAGCAGTCCAGTGTTTCTGCTTCCTCAACAACGAAGCGAACGGCGGCAAAGCGGAAGGCGCAGCAGATGGGGGCTTTCACAGATGTAAAGCCTTTTTTTTCTTCTATTTTTTGAGAATCTTTTTAAAATATATTTTAACGAATGGACTTACAAAAAAAATTGGAATGGGGAATTTAAGAGCATGATTTTTTTCTGTTTAGATTGACCCGGATGAGCCTACTTACTGTGTCTGTGACCAGGTGAGACTTGACCCAATCAGTTTCATAAAAAGGAAAAAAAACTTTATGTGAGGCAACAGGGATGTAGACGAATTTTGTGTCGTTCCAGGTTTCCTATGGAGAAATGATTGGATGTGACAATGACTTGTGTCCAATTGAGTGGTTCCACTTCTCCTGTGTCCAACTTAATATCAAACCGAAAGGGAAATGGTACTGCCCAACTTGCCGGGATGGAAAACCAAATATGATGAAGACCAAGGAAGCATTTCTCAAGGAATTGGAAAAATACAATCGGGAAAGGGAAGGACGATGAAGGAGCGACAGCAAGGTGCAAGCGACACCGGCCAAACAACTCAACCACCCTGATTGTATCAATGTAATGTAATCCAAAAAAAGTTAATTTCTTGGTAGGGTTACAAACAGTACAAGGGGAAGGAGGAGCTCAATTCTAAGCCTAATTAATTAGTAAGCCATCTCTGCTCATTTAAAATTTATTGAAATTATTCTAAACCTGGGAAATAAGAAGTGTGCGATATTGGATGCAGTTAATTCCTTCGTCGTCGACCCAGTCAACCCCAACTTCCATGGGAACCTTTCTTCACGTATCACGTTTAGATTTCTTGTTTTCTTTAAAGTTTCAGCATGGAGTAGTTGACCTCGGCTCGGAGGCGGAGGATTTAGTAGGTGGAGAATTGCTTCAGTAGTTTGACATTTTTCATTTTGAAACGAGTATCAACGCCGCCGCGCCGGCGAGTGAAATAGAAAATAATCTCTACATTGACGAAAGTTTGGAAGTCGATTTGAAGTATTGCTTAAAGAGAACAAAATAATGGAAAAGGGCGTAGTAAGTTCAAGTTTGGATGAGGACAAAGGAGGGATGGACGTTGTGTCAATTTTGGCAGAATTGCAGGTAAAAAAAAATTGGTTTCCCATCGCTAATTGGACAATTCATAACCAATTAAAAAATGTAGATGCTCTTACAAAATGACTCAAATCTACCGGAAGGCATCATAGAAGGAAGAACTGAGATTAAGGAAAAGTTGGACAATTTGACGAGTCTTGTGTCCGTTGTTGGACCGATGGCCCGGAAGGAAGCCATTGAAGCCAAACCTTTCAAACTCCTCCAGCGTGCTTGGCGGTGGCCACTTCCGGATGATGTGGAAACGGAGGACGCCGTGGCCTGGGGCAACGTTGAAGATCCGTAAGGCTTATTTTTAATTACTCGCAAAATGTGGCCTCTGCTATCATGGAGTTGTGGCTCATTGATGTTGACAGGGGATCCTTGTCCAGCCTCCGTGAAGCTGTGCTGCGAGCTCTGAACTCATTGACACCAGGATACCCTGAAGAAGTTGCCGACCCCGAAGTTGTTGCTGACATGGTGCTCACTGTTTTAAAGTTCGTGACAATCCACACTGTAAAACGTCCTTTTGGCAGATATGGCGTCATATCACACAGTGGATATCATTCCTTCAATTTATTTCAATTTGAAGGCCAGTTGAACCGGATGCGGACTTGGGCACCATGTCGGAATCCTTGAAAATTGAAGCCTTGAAAGCCACCAAGCACATTTGCCTCCGCAGCGAACGGAATCGAGAGTTCCTGACGAACTACACTCGGAAGGGATTGGACACGGGGGCAGGGCAAGTTGAAGGGGCTGGGAATTCTCTCATTGCAGCATTTTGTGACTCCATCAAAACAGAAAAGTCCCATCGCGTCCATCGCGCCGTAAGCGTCGCCGTTCAACTTGAATTGAAAACTAAATTTTGCTTTTGGCGAGTGGTTTAATTTGTTGTTCTGTTTGGGCGTCACTGTCAGTGGTGTGAGACGCTGTCAGCGCTCGTTCTCAATGATGACAGGCGTGTCGTTACTAGCAGGGGAGAAGAGCGGAAGCGACTGCTCGCTGAGCATGGCGCCCTAACCTCGCTGATTGGATTATCGCACAGTAAGGGGTCGATCCCGCATTTAGTCTAACAGGTGATACGCGAAACGCTATTCCATTTAACCATTCAATGTTTTTCACTCCAGGAGTCACGGATCCAGAAATATTGAACGCAATCGTGATTGCTATTTCGATGATGGCCACTAGTAGGGAACTCTGCAATTTACTCCTGGAAGCGGGTGCACTGGGCAGAGGAAGTGGGGTGGAACTGATACTTCAAAATTTCGATAGTGAAGCCCGAGATGTAAGACATTGCTCCAGGAGCACTCGTCCTCCTGTTCCATTTTCCTGCTCGTTGATTGATTCACTTTGTTTGTATTTTTCAGCGAATGGTCCTCAATGCAATTCTTTGCGTCCGGAATCTCAGCCTCGGCCCTAACTTTTCGAAATATTTGGAAAAGTCGTACATTGTTAGGAATATGGTGGCGGCTGCTGATAGAATGAAGGTAGGCAGTAGGGACATGAACTAATTGACCCTGTGAGCTCCATAATCCATTTTCCTTCATCTAAAAGTTGATGATTTTATTACAGGGACGATTTTCACATGTGGAAGTTATCATGTCCAGTCTTGGCTACATTACGATTCATTCCCCTACAGCCGTGACCCAATTCCTAGTAGGTCACGGGATCAAAACTACTCTGGGGATCATGGAATTCTACAAAGCAAACCAAACTGTTCTTGTAATTTCCAGCAAAATTCAAACTCTCTACATAATAATTGCTTTTAGATTTAAATTCGTTGTTTTTGTGTTTGTGCTTGTGATACGCAGAAAAGTTGTTGCCTAATTCTGGAAAATGTGATTCTGGATGGAGGGGATCGGGGGAAAAGCAGTTTGGTGGAGAATGAGGCCGAAGCTCGACTCCAGAAATTGATCCAAACCAATCCAGCTCTCATGAACAACTTCCTCATGACGACTCAGCGTGACCTTGGGCTCCTCAACGTCCGACCGCTTAGTGAAAATGAGTCACCACCACCGGTAGACGTTTAACGGGTCAACATCAATTCAAATCAGACGAAAACCTCATTTAAAAACTTTAATTTATGGACATAAAAATCATCGTCTCAGCCAAAGTTTAATGCTTGTTGATTCCCATCGCCTGTTGCTTTGCTTTGTTGTGCTTGTGGGCTTATCCATATCAATCAAAATGGATCAATGAAGATTCAGGAAACAAACGCAGCAGCAAAGCAACAGCTGCTGCTGCTGCTGGTGCGTGCGTGCGAATTTTCTCTTTTTTGCAAAGAGAAAAGAAGCCCTTTTGACTTTCACCGAGTGAAAGCAAAAACTTTTAGTTTTCATTTTGTTTTGTTACTCATCGCATCACCGCGCACCTCCTCCTTCCTTCGTTACTTAATTAGGGATTATTTTTATATTTAATTATCCAGCTGAGTTCAATTTAACATTTAACCATACAGAAGAGACGACGCTACTGCTCCTGGAATTCCAGTTTTCTATTATGTTGACTATTTGGAAAGAAAAGCAAGGGGAACACATGATCAATCGATCCAAAGTTTATATTTTTTACTTGTTGTGATGATTCAACACACATGTGTGTGAGTCAGAGGATGAATGGTGTTCTTAATTTTGTCAATAATTCAGTGATCTTCTGGTCAAATTAACAAAAGTATATCTTGTCAAGTACGTTGTTATCAATTAAGTCAATCTTAAGAATGTCATTTTTACTCCAAGAAAATCCTACACAACTTCAACTTTTGCTGAACGAAATCCGATTCCAGCAACAAAAGGAAGCAGCTTTACAAGGGCAAGGCAAGTATAACCTCTGACACCATTGCAATCAATAATTATTGTCTCTTCTGTCATTGTATGGTCATGTTCTTTCGTGAGTTAACATTTAATTGATTGCTGTCGTCCTTGTCCATGTCAATTTGAGCAGGGGATTTAGGGGGCTCTGTAAGTCGCGGTACCATGTACTGGACAGATGTATTTGTGAGGCATTTCCTATTCCAAACGGATCGCTCCATAGATTCGGATGACCTACTATTCTTCATACGGAAGCGCCATGTCCGTGGAGTTACGCATACGTTACCAAAGTTTCAGGTAAGCATGCAAGATTTTGGAGCAAAGGCAAAGGCCGTAGAGTTGTAGAAACAGAATAAACTGTATAATTAACATATTGTGCTTTATTCTCAATTTTATTTCTAATTCTCAGACGGATGTGGAGGTATTCCGGAAGGACAGTAAAAAGTTACCAATTGGAGACCCTGAAATTGAATGGCAGGAAACTGTGTTCTTGAATCTCTTGATACATCAATTAGAATATACTCTAACTCTGGCAATTTGTACTCGAACGAGTCCCAAAGATCTACAGGTTCTCAAAAGACATTCCCAGGTAGGCTAATAATTGATCCTATCATTACTTTTACTTTTTGGTCCAGTCGGGATTATCTCAATCCCCAAAAGTTTTAAAGTTTTTAATGAATGCGTGTTGTGACTTCCAGAAAGTTTATGCCTCCCCGAGCAGACGAAGAATGGATACAAAAGGGGAGGTCGAGGAAATTACGTACCCTTATCTATCATTTATGGTTGACAACTTTGATGAGGTTAGGAAAACTGGGAAACTGCTACGCACATCTTACACGATGTAACTGAAACAACGTATAAATCTTTTGCTCATTCTCGTAAATCATGATTTAGGTGTACAGTGAAATGACGGTACGGGATGGTGAGATGGTCTGTGTGGAGCTCGTCGCAACGGATCGTGACCATGGTTTCCAGGCTGTCCTCTTCCTAGGATCCATTCGGTATGAGGCTTTGAAGCGAGTATATGATTCCAGGGTAAGCTTATTCGCTCCTTCCTTAATTTCTGTCCCCCTCCTGTTAGAATGCGTAATGAATTTCTTGGAAATGAGGTCAAATACCAACATGCTTCCTTACTTTTCCTCTGGCTAAACTTTAATCAAGTTTTTTTTTGTCTTGTCCTCACTCGCTCGTCATCAAATCCGTCTCTCCTACCCCCGGATGGAAAAATCAATAATCCTTCCTGACACTTTTATGTTTTCTAGGCAAGTCTGGGGAGTAAAATGGCTCAGCGGATGACATTCGGGTTATTTGCCTCCTCACATCACCAGCGCGTGGAGTATGTACGTCTACGGGGACCCCGTGAGAAGGGTCACGCCGAGTTGGCAGTCTCAAAACCCAAGGGAGGCGGAGTGGAGACGCCGACTTCTGAGCCTGGATTTTGTATGACTGACGGAATGTGGGATTCCGAGTCAGAGTCCGACACTGAGGATTTTGTGTTCAAACATCACGTAAGGCTTTCAATCTTTGCATCAAAAGTATGATTGCATCCAAAAAGTGGAGGATTAATTTCAGGAACACTCCTTTGAATTAATTTTTTTCCTTTCGTACAGAGGAGGCTGAGTGATCCTAGTTCAAATTTGAACAATTTCACCAAATCCGGTTGGAAGTCTTTGAAAGGTGCGGAGAAGAAGACGAGATCCCAGAATGAAGGTTTGGATTACTGTGGACTGGCAGAAATTGAAGCCGGAGATGTGAGAGATGGTAAGATTAGGAACTTAGCGAATCAGAACCTGTTAGCAGTAGCTGGAAAAGAGGTTTTCCCACTTGAACCGTTTGCTTCCTTCCCCTTGAGCTTCCGTTGACGTATAGTATTACGTGCTAAATCTTGCCTTTTGCTTTCATCTCAAGATTCGTATCTGCTTCTTCCTGACACTATAGATTGTGGCTTCTGCTTCTATTTTTCTGAGTCCGCGTTTTCAATCCTTTGAGATTAATTGAAAAGGCTCATTTTCTTTTCTTTTATTTTTTGGTTGCAGACAGCCGGAGTGGTTCTGTTTGGTGCTGTGGATGTTGTGGTTGCGAGTGCATGTCCCTAGCCTCAACCACTGCCAGACTTCCTAGTACCCTCGCACAGCCTCAATTTAATTTTGACCCCTACTCCGTCCCTGACGACCCGGAGCCCTCTGAGCGGTGCGAGCATAGTTGTTGCTGTGGGATTTACCCCACACTCCCCCGATCTCAGTCTCTTGCCATGGACAATATTCCATTGAGTTCATTCCCATCAAAGACCCCAAAGAATCCTGCCATCGAGGGTCAGAATCCTGTTGCCGCCGGCGGAAGTTCAGGAGGTCCTGGAACGACCGTTCCCGAAACTAGTTTCAGTCCCACGCAGACGCTGGTGGGACGCCCTGGTCCAAAGAAAGCTCAAACACGACGCCATCCATTGATCCCAAGCAAAACGATTGTAGTCCCTCCAACGAGCTCACCCTTCTCGGAACTCTTTACTTCCAAAGACAGAGCAGCCACCGTGGCTTGCATGCAAGATGCCAAACTAATGTACCGTGATAAACTACTCCGTTCCCTTCCAAACAAGCTTACCACGACCGGCGTCCGAATTTTCTATTTATGTGACAAAGGCATGGAGAAGGCTGCAGGTTATTTGAGCTAAAAGTGCCTTGGAGCGTCTCTACGCATTTTTCCACGGTGCGACACGAACCACCTTTTATTGCTGATTTGTTTTGTTATAGAATTGGATGATGGTGCCTACAACCAACTGTGGCAAATGCGAGGATTTACGCAGACACTTTACCTTTGGCGTGAGACCCGCCGTGCCCAGTCGGTACCTCTCAACGCCTTCCTTACATATATTACGCTTCCGTACAGCGAAATCATCAAAGGTGAGGGCCTCGCAGTAACAGGCTTTTCATACTTGAAATTCACTAATTGCTGAATGAATTCTTTTGATTGGTTGGACAGATATTATGGACAACCGGGAAGAACCAGTGCTAACCTTTTAATCATTTCTTCTCATGAGTTAATTCCAAATGTTTCCAACTTATTTTCTCCCATTTTCACTAGTCATCATTTATATTTTACAAATTCTTCCATCATTATCCCAATTGGAATCATAAGTTACCGATAAGATCTCTGTAGTTCCTCCATGTCTTTAACTGTATCCTAATTGTGAGTTATCCATCGGGCTCATTCTTTTCTATTCCTTTGTTTACGTTCTCAAATAAAGTCACGCACGCTAAAACAATCCCAATTTCCTTCAATTGGGGAAATGACATTAGAAAGGTTATTCCATTTGGATGAGTCGCACAAGTTGGGATTGGAAAGATGAAGTTTATGACATGTTACCGTGAAGTCTAATTTTAGAATTTTAGTAAAGGATTACCATCTAACGCTACTCCAGAGAAATTCCGCATCCGCACCGCAAATTTCATAATCCTACAACAACTTATGTAAATCCGGTCAAGTTTACTAAGGAACAAGTTCAAATGTTAGAGTGGAGTCGCACAACTTTGGCGTCTGTGGCTACAACAATTGGTCCTGAATGCACGCTTCCGACAACGGGAGCGGTGGTGAGGAAGACGAGGATCCACAGGCAGCAGATTCGATTGACAAGGTGACCTCAGAAGTGAACCCTTTCCTTGTTCTCGACGCCCAGGCTCATCCCCTTCACAATCCATCAAGTAAGATTACAATTTATTTTCAACAAGAAGCAACTTTCTTCCCTATCCAGGAGGCTCGTCTACAAAATAGGCTTGATTCGCCCGAAATAAAAAAATTTTAACTTAACTTTAACTCAAGACCTAAACTTGTTATTTATAATATTTTGTACCTTGTTAACGTAAGTTAATTTTCTTTATTGCAGATGTAGTTGCAAAATTGCAATTCTCGTTACCAAAATCCCTCCAACCGTCGTCACCAGAAGGATTTTCTGAGGATGCTGGCGGGCTGAGGAACCTTCCTCGTCCCACCCCACAGGAGCCACTGAGAGTGGACGCTGATGGAGACTTGGACGTTCCACGTTTTTCAAATGAGGGACCTGGAGGCCAGGCGCTGCTGCACTTGGCACCTGACGGAGACGACGCTTTCATTCTCATTGGTAAGGAACTGCACTACTTTGATCCATCCTTAAACTCTTCACGCCCAAATTAACTTCTTGAGCTCTACTGACTCCCGATTGGTCCTTGGTATGATTAATTTCTATTTCACAGAGCACATGAATTCAACAACTTTGGATTTGGTTGCACATCAAATTTGGCGAGGTGCCTTTGTCTTGTCCGACTTTATCCTGGCCAATGCTGCCAAGGTCTTTGCTGGGAAGACTGTACTTGAGCTCGGGAGTGGGACTGGGTTCTCAGGTATCGTCGCTTCAATGGTCGCTTCCAAAGTGATCATAACAGGTACAATCAACACGGCTTTTAACAAAATAACAATAAAATAAGAAGAGATATGCCAAGGGTGAGTCAGTTTTGATGACGGAGGTCTCTGCTGGTTAAGATCTGAATGACGAGAATATTCTGGGATTAATCCAAGCTAATT
>Ga0194135_10002897_pt1 | contig 10478 bp, 11 predicted proteins | sample LitLau_LLRF_2013_FD_134024 | JGI IMG/M metagenome (GOLD analysis project Ga0194135, IMG submission 134024) | Freshwater sediment microbial communities in response to fracking from North America - Little Laurel Run_MetaG_LLRF_2013 (version 2) | ecosystem: Environmental > Aquatic > Freshwater >... | reverse complement strand
ACTGGACACTTATTTTAAAAGCTAATTCGTTAATGTATGAGGATGAGGCGAACCACTTGAAAAATACTCTTTGGAACTGGCATTGCTGATTCTCCATCTTCTTGAAGTTAAGCTGAATTTTTGGAGATTAAAGCTCGATACTTGACACTTGGCTCTATGGACTTGATGAACACAGCATTAACACTTGAACGCTACTCAGCTACGGAACTGACGATTCCACTTTATATTCAATGTGTCGTCGTTGCTTCCGTTTTAATATATGCAAGTTGGCGTATTCGGGATGGTCGGCCGGATCAACGCCGACACTTGCTTGGGCGATGAACAAAGTGTAAATGTCATGACAGTCTTGGAGGCTGATTGAGGTCAGTTTGTCTATGAGGGCTGGCAGTCGCTTTCTCCGAACGACTGCAAAATATTTTGGCAGATTATTTTGGCCATGATTGATTGCACGTATCCTGGAATGGGGGGAGCATGAGCGTCTGACGATGATGTTGATTGGTCTTTGGACGTACTTAAGGATGGTGAGGGAAGAGACCATACTTAAGTTAAGATTGATGTAGAAGTAATGGGATGGTAAGAGAATGTGAAAGTTCGTCTTATTAGTTGCGGTATTGACGTTAACTAGGATTGGTTCGGATGTGACGGCAGTATTGGTCACACTTGACACTTAAATTCTTTCTTGGATAGTTAGCTATTACCTGGTTGATAAATATTGTAGAATAATATTTCAGAATCTTATTAATTATTTATAGGACACAATAAAGGAAGAAATAAATAAATGAATATTTGCATTAGCTATGCAATCTCATGAATCCTTATATCACTTGCAGTTTTGTTTGTGAGCAATAATGCAAGTATGTGCTTCTTCCTGGAATACATGGTCGTATGTTACCTCTCCTGTCTCTGATGATAATGAAAAAGAACAAAATTTGTGCAAAAATGCATTTGCATAGGATGAAAATCGAACCCGGAACCTCCTGGGTGGAAGAAAGAAGCCTATCCACTTCGGCTATGCTTCACTACATTGTATGAAAGAGAAATACGCTTACCTTTATACTCACGGACTGAAAGCGAATTTTCAGATTCGGCTCCCAAGGTAGTAGAAATTGCAAAATAGCTAAGCTAAGAGTTAAAGCTAAACTATACATACAAGTTATTGATAACGCAAACTAACCTATCATAAGACAACAAGCAATTATATATGGCAACAATAAATCCGAAATCAATTTTGTAATGGAAACAAATTCACTTTCAATGATTTAAAACACCTTAACTCGTTAGTAAATTGCAAGAAAGCTTAGATAATTTCCAGAACTGAATATTTAACAATTATAATGCTGAAAATCATTGATGCATAACTTCAATTAATTTTTGCTATTGAGCACATATAAAATACATGCAAACAAATGATAATTAAATTATACTAACATGATTAACAAACTTTAAATACTCTCCTTATACCTTCTCCAATTCATAAAATGGTATGAGACTTGGTACTTTGAGTGAATATAGGAGATTTGAAATCTCAATTCCTCAATGAGGTGCGCTATAGCCCAAGTGGTTAAGCGTCTGACGTTTGGACCTTGAGACCCGAGGTCGATCCCTCTCATGTGCAATTACTTTTTGCACGTACAAAATTAACTTTTCACACTCAATTCAATCAAATTAATTGATTTGATTTAATATAATAAATTAATTGATTTTAAAAAATCAATCTTGTAAAAAGAATCATAAAATTAAATATTTTTGAAACAGAAACATCTAAAAAATTCAAGTTGTTTTAAAATTTTTTTAAATTAATAACTACTAAGGGCTTCTAGATGTATGAAAAATTATTTTTTGTACGTGCAAAAAGTATTTGCACATGAGAAGAATCGATCTCGGATCTACAGGCCCAAAAGTCAGACGCTTAGCCAGTTGGGCTATAGCGCACCTCATTGAGGAATGGAGATTTGAACTCTCCTATATTTACTCAATGTACCAAGTCTCATACCATGAAAGTTTATGAATTGGGGAAGGTATAGGGAGAGTAAGTACAACACCAAAGTTATAAATCAATGACTCAAGACACCAGTTTGCACAAGCAATACCTTCCCATGCTGAATGACTATTCAGAAGGCACTCTAATGTTAATCAAGTATGCCCAGAGTAGTTATCCCGGATCCATTATAGTAACATTGGATTACCTTCGGAGTAGTTATTCCTTGTACAAGATGTGGCATCTCTGCACTACGTGAAGAGCGGAAGACTTTAAGTAGCTCCCTTGCACCCAAACAAAGTTTCTTTACTCTCCCTGTCACAAAATCAAGTCAAATATTTCAAAAATGGGCACTTTAACCCACGGAAAAGTAATTTATTATGACCCTAAGTGTGATACACTCGATGGTGTAATAGAAAAAGCGTTGCATTATTTTCCGTCTGAAAGCGCATTCATATTTCGTTCTAACTCCAAGAAGCAGACCATAAAGAAAGCTGATCTGACTGGAAAAATTGTTCAACACACACACAGATTGACGCAAATAGTGAAAAACTTCGGGGAAGGTGAGGAAAAGTATCAACGAACTGTACCGGACATGGTTCGCCTAACCTTAGAAGACAAAGATGAAGAAGATAAAGTTGACGCAATTGAGTTGAAAAACAACAGGCAAGTGCAAATAATAATATTTTGGTAATAAGTAAATTATTTTTTAATTGTTTACAAGGTTTTGATTTAGAATATTACTAATTAATAGGTTTTACATCAAGCAATGGAGGCAATACATGGCGCATATAAGTCAGGGAAAGTTAGAGAGCTATAACTATGGGATCAACTTGGACAATACAGATTATGTGGAGGAATTGGACTTTCAGGGGATTTTTGACATCAGAGAGTATCACGGAATCCTAATGGACGTGTTCAATCCGGAGGAAGTCGCAAAGAAGCGGAAGGACTTTTTGGGAACCCTTATTCCAACTTTGTACGTAGGGAGACCCGGGGACGCGTTTGCTTGGCACTTAGAAGACGCTTATTGGTCCTCTTTGAACGCATCTATTGAAGGTATGTGCGATTAGTATGTGACCGTAATATGAACTTCTGGTGTAAATTGCTTATTTGACCTTTAAAGGGGACAAGTTGTGGCTCCTTCCGGCAAGCAGGCATGAGTCAGGAAGGATTTTCAAACTGCTCAATACCTGGGCTGGTGATACTTGTCCCAATCCACAAAATCGAAAGGTGTTCTTTTGTAACCCAGAGAAACTGCTTGGTTATGGGGTCAATTTAAAATATGTAAGTCTGCCCAATAACTATTATGTAACGTATTAAGTAATTATCTATTATGTAATGTATTAAGTAATTATCCATTAAGTAATGAAACTGTGTTTGTATCTGGTTTTCTGTTTCAGTTAATTCAAACAAAACATGACATTGTTTACACCCTCCCTTTTGGTGCACATGCTGGTATTAGCCTCTCCTACACAGTCGGAATAGCCAAAAATTGTGCAGACAAGAAAGATTGGGCAGCAGTTGCTCTGGAAATGAAGAATTTTATAAATTGTACCGATGAATGCAAAGAAAAGTAGTAAGTTGTTTCTCAACGGATATTTACCGATTTTAATGAATAACAAATTAAATCATAAATTTAACTTTCTAAAAATTGTATCTTTTGATTTCCTTCAGCGAAGATCATCTGTCACCAGTTGACGTGGAAGGAATTTTGAATGATACTTTGTCATATATGGAGTTAGAAAAGATACAGTTGGGAGAGTCTCCATTCTCAATAAGATGGTCATTAAACCCTCCACAAGCTATGAAACAAGAGAAGCCGAAGAATAAAGAAGAAGAAAATAAGATTAAATGCCCTGATTGTATGCAATCGTTTTCGTCGCCGGGTAACCTGACTCGTCATTTGGAGAAAAGCGCAATTAACATGTGCAAAAATGTGCCATTAGGTTGTATTGAGATGAAGCCCCACATGTTTCCCGTGACCTCTAAGCGGCCCCAGAAGAAACAAAAAGCTAGAAAGACTTCTGGTAAAGGGAATGAAAAGGACACAAAGAAGTCCAGACTGCAGTAACTCAGTTCCTTTCAAAATTGCTTTATATAATTTAATGCACTGCACAAGATTTTTGGTGGTCCATATATATGTATATATATATATAAAACACTCAATCCTTATTGCGGAAATTTGCATTACAGCTGGGAGAGGGTTAAAATACATGGCTGACTAAAGCAATTATAGGTCCTTATTTAATAACATTACATAATCTTGTTAAATTTGCAAAAAGTAGAGTTTTACCTATTTTCAAAATTGCTAACACATTTAGAAATTGTATTATAGCTTAGATAAATATAACAATTATATATACAAGTTGTTATTAAGCCGAAGTAATGAGTTGAGTTATTTTCTATGAGTTCTAATCCAATAAGTGTCAGTAAAATTGTAAATATTCACGAACAATTATCCGAACTTTACGCAATTAGACCAACACTTAACAATTATGAATCAATGAAAACAAACAACGTTTGTTGGTCTCGATTACTCCGACATGCTCATGGCGCTCAAAAGCACTTCTATATTTATTGTAGTTGCATATCAATTAACTTTCAGTCGTAGTAATGCAACTATATAGTTCTGGAAATTTTCCAAGCTAAACTGCAGTTTAAGTATTTAATTAGAGTTAGTAACATTGTGAAGTTCGTTTGTTAACATTAAAATGATGATTATTTAAAAATAAAAATAAATTTCAAATTAAGCAATAAAATAATTATCTTTCTAATGTCAAGTAAGGAGGATATTACCAAATTTTGGCACAAATCATTATCTTCGGAAAATCATGTTATTGGTTTCGAACAGAAATTATTGTTATTACAAAATTCTAATTCTATTAAAATGTGTCAGGCATTTTTTATTCTTCAATCTATTAATTCGAATCTTGCTTACGCCTTAAACTAAGTTAACTTACTGCGATTTGAGAAAAACGCAAAAAATAAAAAGCAATTATATTATTATTACACAGAATTGGGGTGAGTATTACGCATATGTGGGAAAAGAGTAGTTAGTTGCGAGTGTGGAGTGTGTATGAGGAGAGCTCACTGTGAATCAAGGTATAAACTACACGATGAGTAAACCCTCCTGGCCGGTTTGTATGCGATTCTTATGGCCCCGGAGAAACTTCTCCGCACCCATTTGAACACCATAGGATCTCGCTTGAAGCATTCCATCCTCGTGGTTGATTCGCTCTTTAGCATAGATGCTTTCTAGTATATATACTATATATTATACGCAGTAGAGCAAAAGACGTCGCATTATTATGTCGATGGTTTAGAATTGGCATGAAGATGCTATAATGCATAAATAGCTATTAGAATTATGTAGGCTGAGAATCTATATACAAGAACTAATAATAAATATCTAAAACAATTTATGTAGCTTAACATTTCTAAACTAAACCCAACATAATCTAAGATTACTTTTCAGTGTGTATCCTAAAGATTTAAACATTGTTAGTCACGGGCTAATCTTACATTTGGTTAACAAATTTAATGTGAAATTGCAATCTAAAGAGTGCTAGAAACTTAACACATAATTCAACCTCTATAGAATACGCGATGAGGTACGAAAGTACAAAGTAAGTTGTGTCAATGAATTCCATTTAAATTATTTGGAAATGCAGAAAATATTGTGAAGGAAATATATATGGTGCGCTGCTTTTAATATCTGTCACGCAAGGAATATTATAAATTATAAGAAACAATTATTTATACACATATATATATATATATCTACAATCAGTAATATATATTGCGCATCTACGCCATACTTTTATTTAAAATAGCTCTGACAATGAGTTACAGCATCACTCTCAGATTATCATAATCCCTTTCAATTAACAGTGATATTTCAAATATGATTCTATTCCTGTGTTGTTCATTTGCACCGTTTTCCAGTACAATGATCATGAATATTTATATAACTGTACTTAATACAATATGATACTTACACGTAAGATCATTTGTAATAACTTTGATCTCGTCCGGATGTGTTTATTAAAGCTCAAATACATTTAATCCTTTAATATAATAAATAATAAATGTAAGTGAGTCTGGACAAAAGATTCCAATCAAAAAATCCCAGTTGTCGAAAAATGTCGACTTTTCGACATGTTTTTCGACCGTCGACGACCGTTGTCCCTCACTTACTGCGGCGATCGATAGGTCATTTCTAGAAGATATGCTTTGAAAAAAACAGAACTGAAATCGGTGGACCCTGTCAGAAGCTATGGGCATGGAAAAATAAATTTCAAATAGGCCCTGCGCCCCGGGGGGACCTTCCGCAGGGTATTTTTCGCAATATCTTCTAATTGCCATAGCTTTTGACAGGGTCCACCGATTTCAGTTCTGTTTTTTTCAAAGCATATCTTCTGGAAATGACCTATCGATCGCCACAGTAAGTGAGGGACAACGGTCGTCGAAGGTCGAAAAACATGTCGAAAAGTCGACATTTTTCGACAACTGGGATTTTTTGATTGAAACCTCTTTTCCAGACTCACTTACAATGAGTGAGGCACTTGCAAGGCATGAATGAGATCTGCAGGGCGCCTTTATGCACAAAATGCACGCCGAACACGATTGCGGGCACTGCCGGGTTCCTGTACGTACAACAGAGTGCCTGAAAGTCCTACAAATAACTTTGAAACTGAACTATTTTGTTAAGCTATTCTTTTGGGGGACAGTGATATATGAGGAGAAAAAAAGCTTTCTTAGTAATTGACGATGAAGTAAAAAATGTGCGTAGGAAAAACCTTGCAGAATTATTCCAATTCATTACTTTGCAGTTTGTAATTGTTGCATGATTCATAATTTTATTTTTCATTTAGTTCATTTAGTTTAACTTGTTTGTCCAACTTATCCAAGTTTGAATTAAGGCACCATTAAAAAAGATGAAACGCCCCTTTATAAAAGCTGAAAGTATCGTGATTTAAAAAAGGCATTAAATAAGATTAACAATCCCCAAGAAAAGAATTAAAAACTCCTAAATCATCTAATTACGTCAAATGAAAGTTTTAAAACTTTCTTACGCTTTTTGATTCAAAATATGTCTAATAAATTCACTAAAAATTTCAAAATCTGAAATAATTCGTGTAAATATATCGTGTAACTATAGTAGAACGCTCTTTAATTGCTCTCATTATTCAAATATAAATTTTGGTTGTAAGCGCCTTCTGCCATGTCAATTTTGAAATAAACTCTACTACTAGTAGAACGCTTTTTTGACGTGGGGAAATGTGAAGTTTTGTGGGGACTTCAAAAATGGACCCTGTAGGGATACGTATTCTTGACTTGAAACAGTAATTTGTGAGAACTAAGTGACAAAAAAGAAACAATTTCCGTAGCTTATTTCCAAAAACCTTTTCGCAATTTAGAATAGGAAAGAACATTTAAAAATCATGGTGGAAACAGTAATATCTGACTTCATCTTTTATAATGAAAAATTCATCTTTTTTAATGGTGCAATAATATTATACTCTTCGTTTTCGTGTGGGGCTTCATGGGCGATTCGATTGAATAGATCTCTTGTTCCCATTTCCCATATACCACTCATAATGCGAGACTCCTTACGGATCAGAAAGTTAAGGCGCAGGACAGGTACAACACTGTCGACATAGCGATTCGACAAAAAATGTCGACCATTTCATCTGCTGATGGTCACTGTCAACAGAGAAAACTGAAGGAGCAGTGGGGGTTGTCGCGCGATCCAGGGATTCTCTCGATGATTTTCGCATTCTCTCAACATAAGATTCGAATCTCAACTTTCCCCGCTCTCTCACCTTTCTCCTCGCTTTCACTTCCGGTTCGAGTTAATGCGAAAAGCATTTGGGAAAACCGCTTGTTCGCTCAACTTCCCCACTTCCTCCAATCCAATTTTCAATTTTCTCTGTTAACTGTGACCATCGGCAGATGAAATCGTCGACATAGTGTGTCGAATCGCTTTGTCGACAGTGGGGTGTTGGTCCCGTGTCCTTATCTTCTGATGCGTAGAGAGTCTCGCATTGTCAGCTTTTTTTCAGCTCTAATTCTAGTATTGTGCAAACTAAGTGTGTCACAATGCTCACCTCATGAAAAGGTATAGTATAAAAAGAGTTAAATACTCTGTTTTGTCGATCTGTAAGAAGCTGACTAATGTTTTAATCTTAAGTTAGTTTACACTGGTATCATTAGCTTGTGGTTCTAATTAACTCTAAAGCCCATCAAGAATCTTTAAAAAAATGTAGTGTGGATAAGCCGAGAAAATTATTGTTGGCAAATTTGAAGTTGGTCAACTAAGACGAAAATTTGGTAGAATTTTGAACCTTGTTGACAACTGTTCCTTTTTCACAGAAATTTCTGAAACTAGTAATTATTAACTCCAAAGACCATCAAGAGTCTTTTTAAAAAACTTCAGAGTCGTCAAACGCCAGCAAAAGTTGTCTGGACAAAGTTGAAGTTGGTCAACTAAAACGTAAATTTGGTACAATTTTCAATCTTGTTGACAACTTCTCTTTGGCACAGAAATTTCTGACACTAGTCCTTATTAACTTCAAAGACTATTAGAAGTGTTCTAAAAAAACTTCCGCGTCGGCACATGTCAGGAAAAAATGTCTGGACAAAGTTGAACTTGGCCAACTAAGACGTAAATTTGGTTGACTTTGGAAAATTCATCTTCAGCATGAAACATGAATAAGGAACAGGAAACTAAATCCGACTTATTTATATTAATTTTTACTTGATCGGAACGTTTAAATGTGTGAGACCTCATAAATTGCTTTTAAGCAAACCTAAAAATTCGAATTTCACTATTCATTAAGTGTTATCAAATTACAAAGAAGGGTACAAATGTTTTTTTCATATGAATTTTGAGTTTTTTAGATTATAAGCTTTGGTTTTGACTAATTTTTTCTTATGACGATGAAGGCCTGTCTGTACCTGCACAGCGTGCCAGCTTAATTTAATTTCTCATTGATCAATATGTCATCTACGAAACAATCTGAACTTAATTGCTTTTTCAAGGTTGTCACACATCCGCGTCGATCAATGCCGTTGCGCAGCAGAAAATGTTGTAAAATGTTAAATGAGCTCTCCGCAGAAGTCTTTAATATTTGTAACTTGCAGCAATTTATCTCCAGATAATGAGTGAGGGTAGATTTAACAGCTTTTAAAATGTTAAAAACCAGTTTGCTTCGCCACTTTTCACGATAAACCCATTAAGCAGACAGGAAGGATAACAAACGATAGTAAAACAAGAACTCTTTATTTTATTATGTTAGGCATGTCAAGATAAAGTTGATATGCATATGCAACATACTCTTGTTCTTCTGTTTCTCATTACACATATTTACCGTCATATTGTCAAAGCAACCCAAATTCAAATTCAAATCCAAATTGTGCATTCCCAAAACTTTTAAAATTAGTTATGTGTGTGAATTGTGGGACGTCCTTAACTGGAGTCTCATCTTTGTTCAAATGCTACCTTATGTATCTCACCCCGAGGTTGTGAACTACTCTAAAAAGTGAAAAAATATGCTGCATTCAGCAGGGATGTTCTCTGGTTAATCTAACTGTGGTTATGCAGTACTCTCTGGGCAGGGTCAGGTATTGTCCAGAGTATGAATACCTTGAACATTCACATCTTCCTGCATAACAGTTGCCACACTTTCGATTTTATGTTTTTATTTAAGCTCGGATTGCTGAAGATTAAAAGCGTAATATGAAGCATAAAAGAAAGCAAGTCTGCTAAGGAGGAGAAATCCCCCTAACCTAACCTAACCTAACCCCTTTTAATTGAGGTAATTAAACTCAATTAAAACATGTTTGACTGTTTCCAGAAAACCAAAACTGCATATCTATGGAAAGAAGAAACGCAATTCATGAGAGATAGGAGAATTTCCTCCGTTGCACACAGGAGAAGTGAATTAATTCCTCATCAATTTGGCAAAACTCCCCGAAAATTACCTAAGCTGTTCTACGGTACGGTGGGTTCACTTACCACACCTCTAACAAACCTACTATCATTAACTCTAAGAAGGTCGCACTATTTTATTTAAATTGATCTTCATGACAAATCAGTCAAACGTCTTCCACACGGCCACATAAACAGATTGTATCCATATCCTAGTATCATCATTAAGGGGTGGTAACCCCTTTACGAGAATGGTTGTTTGTCTGTGGGACAGTGAGTGAGTGAAGACCGAGTGTGTCACGAATCCCCCATCTGTGTGTATGTCAGTTGATGTCTTTGGGTATGTATTTCTGTTAATGTCGTTGTGCATGTATGTCTGTTAATGTCGTTGTGTATGTATGTCTGTTAATGTCGTTGTGTATGCTTGTCTGTTAATGTCGTTGTGTATGTATGTCTGTTAATGTCGTGTTTATGTATGTCTGTTAATGACGTTGTGTATGTATGTCTGTTAATGTCGTTGTGTATGTATGTCTGTTAATGTTGTGTATGTCTGTTAATAGCCGT
>Ga0194135_10002896_pt1 | contig 10478 bp, 4 predicted proteins | sample LitLau_LLRF_2013_FD_134024 | JGI IMG/M metagenome (GOLD analysis project Ga0194135, IMG submission 134024) | Freshwater sediment microbial communities in response to fracking from North America - Little Laurel Run_MetaG_LLRF_2013 (version 2) | ecosystem: Environmental > Aquatic > Freshwater >... | reverse complement strand
TATTCTTGGTCGTGGTCTGGTATGCAAGATTTATTGCTGTTTACTACCAGTTAAAAGGCATTTCTAAACAATCCTCTGATGTATTCTCACTATATGTACGAACTAGTTCACGTCCTTAATACTTTTAGCCTTCTTTTGTGCATCAAATCGTACTTTATCGTTGTACAATAGGATTGCTGGCTTGTTATGAATAGTCATTTGATTATTGGATCTTATCTCATAGCTCAGGCGACGATTGCTGCAATTAATCTTTGTTTCAATCTATAAAAACGAAGGCTTGGAGAGATGCAGCAGTCTCATTTCTAGTTTTATAACCACACAATTTATGATGCATTGCCAACTGCCATAACCTAATTTTTGTTGAAGTTCCACTAAAATTCTTTCTTTGCACATTTCATGGAGTTGTAGCTCACAATGTTTCAGATCTCCAACTATTCCTGATCTCCAGTCTCCACTTTCGCTCGGTTAGAAGGAGCTATCAAGAAGCTATTCGGAGCTATTAACCTCTTAATCTACGCATTAACAGGAACAATTGTGAGGTGTCATATTCAATTCTTACACACAATGAGAAATTCCAGTCACAAACGTGTCAATAGTTAGATCATCCCCTTACTGGCATATTGTGTGAGGGAGTTTCGTACAGAATAATTTAACAAATTATAAGATTACAGATAACTGTGTGTGTTTATTATAGCTAGTTACCGCAGTATGGACTTTTCTAATAACAATATTGGTTGCTTTGCAATTAAATGCAATGCTGCACTAACCTTAAGCTTGAAAAACTAGATAAATTTTTGCTTCAGGCTGTGACGATTGTGTAGGAATATAGATAAGCTTTTTCACCCCACTTAATTTATTGTTTCAGATTTAACAAGTGTTAAATTTAGGTAGACAAATTGCGGCGTGCTTTATCAAATTGAGAGAACAACTATTTTATGCAACACATGGATCAATCTCATCTCTGTAATTAAAGACAGAAGCCTATATACTTTAGATGATACTCCTCTTCTTGGGAATGAAGAAAGCAAATATCAATACAGTATATACATACAGATACATACTTCGAAGAAATAATGCTCGAGTGGAATAACTTCTTCTACGACACGTTAAAAATCAAATGTAGTCTTGCTAAACCTCTTCACAGTCCGGCATAATCGAAGAAACAAATTAAAACCAGTAACAGGGCAACAACCAACAAGTCCTTTTACGGACACCCAGTCTAAAGCACGATTGGAATACAAAGCATTTTATCTCCATTGCCACTACAACTCTTCATTCAATCTGAACAATCTGAACAATCCATCCATTACGGAACCATCCTATGCGAGCTATATCTCACTAAACAACTAAATCCTATGTAAGGATTACTCTCTATGCAATCGATTGCATCCAATCTTTTCCCCTGGGACCCAACTGTACTCACTCGCTATACACGGACAGCAAGTTGAGACTTCAAAATGAGATTCTTGATTTCTTCGTGCATATACACAACATTAGAATTATGACAATGTACATATTGCATAGTATTATCTTCTATAAACTGTGTCTCACTCTGACACTATACACTGCAGCTTCTATTGAATGCGAAACGAGGATGAAACTTGCTATGAGATCATAGTCAGAGTACACAATCCTTTTAATAAAAATAACAGTCATTATTATGAGATGAAATGACACTCTCAATTTGGATTCTGTCTGTGTGTGCAAATGTTGACTTTAGCATCTGTATAGTCTGCATGAAATATACTATATGGGGACTCGTTGGACAAGATGCACGAAGAGTCTCACCCAGAGATTAGTTAATAAGGATTTTATGGTGGTGCTATTGTTGTTCCGATTTTACTGTGTAGGTAATTGAACAGTAAATAAATGGCTAGTCCTGATTGCAGATAGATGAGTCAATTCTCTTCACGACTGTCCGGTGATAACCTATATTATTATGTGCGTTTTAATTCTTCTTCATCTTCTTCTTACTATTACAGAGTGTAATAAGAATTCGCACTGAAGATGAGGAGTAGCCGCATGATTCACGAACTCTATAACTGTTGACTGTGTGTGCAATAATATATTCTTGTTTCTCGCATATAACTATCCTTCAATTGCCATCCATAAGATTCTTCTTGTTCAGGGAACGTCTCACGTATGAGATTACTCTGATGGGAATAAGATACCTAAACACATTATTACAATGCACCCTGCGATGGATTATTCTGAATGAAACTTACTTCACACAACAACAGGTAAGCAGAAACAAATCTCAACTACAACTACAACACAACACCATCTCATCGTCGTCCTAACCAATGCAAATAAACTTCTCTTTCAAAATTGTTTCTCCTCATTTCTTTATTACTCCACGCAGACACTTTACACTTCATTCTGCGAGTTCTATTTGTGTGGAAGACACTTTGTAATAGAAAGAGCTTCGGTTCATCTGGTCAATCCCCGTAAAACATGTTTCGTGTGCCATACAAACAATAAGAACTTTACAATCACAGAGTGAACTTGTTAGTTTTCTTAGACTTATCTTCGAATTTGTACTTGGATACTCGAATCTACAGTGACAGAGAGTGACAAGAGGAAGTTTCATATTTGGAATATTTGGATGTGAAAGTGAAGAGAAGAAAGTCTTGTAATATATTATGAGCTAGTGTGCATTCGTATTTTGAAAGCATGTGGGTGACGTGTTTTACGAGGAACAGACGGAGGAATTTATAGAAAGACAGAGAATCTATATCTCTGGTGGGACAAATCATCGACCAACCCACAGTTTAAGTCGTTGGATCTTGAAAGACACAAACTATGTTTCAACGATAAGCCAAAGTTGCCAAGAAATTCCAAAGCACTTTTGCTAATGGAATAACTACAAGTTTTTGTGCAGAGATATGTGGTGGATTCACCGGAAAGTGCTGGTTGTTAGTTGTGCCCGAGTGAATGTATGCGTGTTCAAGAATTTTTTAAATGTAAACAAAAGTGCATTTTCTGTTGCAGTTCCAAATAAGTTTCGACAGCATGTCTCTCTAATTCTAGACCAGGAAACTAATGAGATGCTGCTGAGACAGAATTACAGCAGCAGAGTCTTCTTTTGATTTTACCATTCTGTACCATTTCTTAAACTGTCTCGGGAGAAATAATATCGTCTCATTTTCCTCGAGACTTTTTCATCCAACTCGTGTGTGTGTGTGTCTACGAGTCTATACGCAGAATATTAAGCTAAAAGGGTGGATCTATAACTTTTCACATTTCCTTATGGAAGCAAAAGTCTCCTTGAGTAGTTTATAAAATAAAATGAATGATAAAAAGTTACTGCACAGCTAAATGAAATTGATTTCAAGCTGGTAAATTTTGTCACTCCAGTGCGCAGTGAATTAATTAAAGTTTTATACACAATGAATAAAACTATATTACAGTGAAGTGAACAAATTGTTTGTGCCTGGATATTCTTAAAAGTCTAAATTCCAGCTCTTATAAAATCTCGGGTAAGCTTATTGTCTCTTTTATGCTGTACAAAATTTAAATATGCAATTTAATTAGATGCAATGCAGCACAAACACAAAATGTAATAAAATGTTTTTAATAGTCCGCTCCTAATTATGACTTCTTGATTACCTTAAGCTATATGTAAACTTGCTAAACAGCTAAACATACAAACGTGCTAATGAATCCATAGCACGACATAATTCATATGGTAAATATTGTAATGATCCATGTAGGTAAATACTTTTAATAACCACACACACATAAATGTTTGTCTTTTAGTACGTGCAAGTAAACATTGTATTCTATAATTCTATATGCACCTGTTCTCGAAAAGATCATTTGCTTATTATAAGTACACAGGCAGGCAGAATCTTTTTTAAATGTTTTAACACAAAAAAGGCAGCAGAGTTCCCTGCTTGTAATTTATAATTTATAAACTTTATGAGAACAATGCGTATGAATGAACGATGGTTGCTCAATGAGCTTGAAAACATAAAGTATTTTTGACACTCATTTACGATATAAATATTTGCATTTAAATAACAAGAAGATCACAGGAAGGAGGCGGCACACAATTGATAATTTTGTTTGAGGTAACATCAGGGTACAATTAAGGTGGTTAGTTATCTCTCATTAAAGGAGTAATCTACACCCAAATGAAAAATCATTCTCTAAGGTTAGGAACCTTATAGAGAGAGAGAAGAGATCTAATAAACTGCTGAATGACTGAGTTGAAATACGAAGAAAGAATCAAGTTTGGCAGCTTCTTATTAGTCCATTTTCCACTGTGTACCTGCGGGTCAAGTTTGTCTAATCCATATTATCAACTATGGAGATCATAACACACACACATTCACTAGTACCAACTTTATAACTGAGTTATAACGCGAATAATTCTCACTAAGCTAGGTATAGTTATATTATATGAGACTATAGATATAACAAGGAATTGTGGTGGTAGTGTCTATGTCTGCTTTTTCAAAGATAATAAAAATGTTCCGAGATATTTGCAATTGCAAAAAAGGAATTATCCTAACCTGATATATTATACTTACGTGGATCTATCTCCTGTCTTATTCATTCGTGGTTTCATAGAAGTTTAAATGTTAAACTTTAACCCGGATCATTCCATCTCTGATGATTAATTGCTACATTAATTAATGGTTCAGTTATAAAGCAAGTTTTACCACAACAATGAACCAAATAATGCTTCATATACAGACATTGTTTGCTGGAGAGATAAATGACTTCGACCTTATAAGCTACACCTTTGACTTTGGCTAGCAAACCATTCTTGGCCTTATACCATATGATGAAACTGAGACCAAAAAAGTTCACGTAGAACGTAAATCTCTGCTAGTTAACTGTTGTCGAGTGTAGGCTACGAAATCACATAGAGTCTCATATTAAGACATGACATACTAGTTGATTGACTGAGATGGATAATACATTTAACATTTAACTATTCAGAACTATTCAGAGTAAAGGTATATAAGCAGTTTCTTCAATGACAAATCATCTATTGAATTTATTTACCAGCACACACACACACAAGCACACACTTGACACGATTTATCTGAATTGACACTTTCACTTCTTCATTTATCAATCAAGTGTGCCTTAGACAACTGACTTGCGAGGTCTTGACCATTCTTACGCAATATATCTACGACTCTCCAAAAAATATATTATAAGCCTATGTAGCTTCTTATTAAAATTTCCATTGCTGTTGATTCCCAATGATTAATACTGTTGCTCTTTAAATATCACGGAATAAAAGCTTTGCGCTCAACATTACATTCGTGTAATAAACTGTTTATGGCTTACTAAATTGATCACTAAAGAGTTAATAGGTTTGCTTAGCGCAAAACAGATAACGGGAAATTATGAATGAGAGTCTTGTTCATGGTCACACTCGCACATCATCTCCTTAAGGACCTTAGAATCTCGTCTGAAGATTACAAGTCCATTCATCATTAACATTTCTCGAGTCCTCAGTCCACCATTGAACTCTCTTTGAATTTATTGTTGAGCCTTAACATAAACGTGTCTTCGATAATGAACAGCTCTTTTTGTTGCTCGCTTGTGATCAGAAAGCATTTAAGTTTTAAAAGCACATTGTACTGTCCACCATTAAATATGCGTTCTATTTGGAAGTCACCAAAAATTGGCAACTTAATACAAAAAAATCCCTATCCTTTTACCATTGAGTGCGGCGACAAAATGATGGGCTTAATGAAAGATCCTGTCAGAGATACATTTATGCTAATTGGTAGATTTACAAGCACTTTGTAGGCCCAATAGTTTTTGTCTGTGATTCCCCATCTGATCTAATTGATTAGCAAGCCATAAGCTGTACGTAGTACATGCAAATGGAGGAAGAAGTTGTGGCTAATGTGGCTGCATATAAATTGGTGAATTTGCACTACAATGAATGTCAACCTGATTGGCTCAAAGGGAAAAAAATGTGTGGAACATAATCCATCACAGAACTAGTTTTCTGTGTGATTGATATAGTCGTGTAAATGGAGCCTTTTTAATACTTTTTATAGACCCTTGACAAAAGTAATAGACCCATTTTTCACTGCAAGACAGACGATGAGCAGAGATCCATTCAAGAAAGACGTATTATTATTGGCACTGTCACTCTCGTAATTTATGTAGTGAGCACTATAAATTCTTAGAAAAGCCTATTCCCAATAATAAAACTCGGTGCGAGTAGTGGACATTTGTCTCTGATAGCTTGATTGTCTGATAGCCAATTTACAAAATTGAATGCAATTCCACAAAGACAAACTTTCGGGTCAAATTAAATTGGATAACTTTATAGCAGGCCCTCTCATCAGTTTTACTTCAATGACAGTCTGATAGATTAATTGTTTATTGCAATAGAATATCTCAATATAATATTACACACTATGTATACATTATATACAGTCGTTATCTCCTTCGGAAGTACCACATCATTGTGAGTTAGTCGCTTGGAAGATCGGTTTTTTACCGGAACATCGAATTAACAAGTAACAAAGCGAAATCTGTCTAGTCAGGCAGTCAAGCAATGTATAACAATTTTAAACTTCCCATTGCCTTTAAATTTAAAAGCTTCTATTGATTCCCGTTATGACAGCTAGAGATGTTTTACAATTTACAATGTGAATTTTACATACAAAAAACAAAAAGCAGTTCCGAGAAATATCAATCATTTTTAATAAGATCAACTAGTTCGTCGTCGAAAGAGTAATGACCAGTTTTGTTGACTACGCTGTCTGGTCGATTTCATGATATCTCCTCTCGACGTCTCTCCATTGAGATGTTTCAAATAATTCAAGTTTTTACAACATGCGTGATTGTTATTTAATAAAACGATTCCATCGGCAGTTTAAAGAATTCCTCAATAAAACTTTTTCTTGCTCGAAATCACCGACCATGTGAACTGCTTACATTGTTGCATCTTTCTATTCTATATAATTCGGAATCTCATAAAATTCCGTTCAAAAATCTTGAAAGTAATAAATTCTTTTACTGTTAAAAGTGTTGAAAGCACTGTAGGCAATAAAGTGAAGTCTAATCACTACACACACTATAATTTTTATACTCTGTAATTAAGTTTTCTTACGAATTCTATTAGTTAAAGCAGCGGGATACAATAATTCTTATTTGTGAACAAACTTCAAACTTTGACAATCTCATTTTAACCAATAATTCTTAATGCTTCACTTCACAAAGTATCTCAACTACAAACTAGTAATTAAAAATAATTATTTTTGTGAACAAAATTTGAGTACACTCAAAATCAAATTAATTGCAATTGTATTTTCATATTAATCTTTAATTTATTATGAATGGGGATATATGACCGATCCTCAATTGTGTGCATCAATTAACCAGCAAAAATAATGAAGGAATTTCTGTTTATTAATTGTTTTTGTTTAGTAAGAACTGCAAGCGCTGAATAACAATGGTTTAATAAGTTGTAAAATCTAACGAATACGTATAATATTGTAGGTTTACACAATAATTAAAAACCGTTGCACGTAAAAAGCATTTCGACTTGAGGTTGAAGTTTACTAGGCAAAAAAGCAACTTTCTGTCCTTAACAAACACACGGAGTTTCCACCCCTAAGAGATAAATAAATAATAAGCCCTTTAAAAGTGATTTCAAGTTGCATTCGATATTATTTAAACATCTTTCGGCAGAATAAACGAATAGAGGGAAGGATCCGGCGGAGACTACAGGAACACATGATGTATTACTTAAATAAAACAAAAAAGTTTTAAACCAGCCAGGAGCAAAGGCGGAGAAGATAGAGATTCATCATTCCTCTCTCTCTCTCTGTAATGTCTGAGCTTTCAGATGAAACAAGCAATTATTGAAAAGAGCCATTGAACATCGAAAGAAACAGAGTGGACCATTGTAATCACTACACATGCGAATAAGTGTATGTATAATGCGTAATGGACTTTTCTTGCATGTTAAATCCCAAATTCCATCTCATTGCATTCGTAGTTTAAAAGTTTTAAGGTTTAAAAGGTTTAAACAAGTCATTCTTTGTCTTAAGCTTTCAAAACGATAAAAGAAGTCAAAAGGGTTGATGAACTAACTCTTCAGTGAAAGACTCTTAATTTAATGTCTATGCATTCTTGAATGAAGCCGATGAATATTCTGCTTAAACAACTCAAGAACTCTCAAGTGACTATTGAGTATAATGTAAATCGTACTTGCTCAGTTTTTTCGTTAAAAGAAAGAGACTCCCATTCATGTGCGAATTTACTTTTAGCTTCGTTTGATCCTTCACTCTGTCAGTTGTTTAAAATATCTTCTTGTCAAATGAATGAAATATGCACCCAGCCATTCATCAATGAACAATGGAACCGTGATTTTTTAAAGAGAATACTCATCAAAATTCATGATTTCGTACTCTCCTTAGTTCTTGTCTACTGCCAGTTCTGTGCAAATCCAACATCATTTAAAAAGTGACATGCACAATGCACAAAGCTTACCATAACCTACGAGATTCTGTGTGGCTTGGCTCATCAAATTGATTATACATTAGTACAATAGAGAATAGAAGGAATACGCAGCAGCAGGCAAAGGAAGCTTATATGAAGTATATATATCCGTGTCATATTTCACAGGATAAGTATCAAATTAATTTTATTACTTTGTCGCTCGATTAACCATAATTCGTTTGCAACTTCCTTTAGCATTATATTGTTACTATTGGGGTATACATATATAGGCACCTGTAGCATTTAGGCACATATTCTTATTTCTTATCCAATCGAATATTCTTATAAATATTGATCATCCATGTGTCATACATCATCAGAACTTCGATCTGTGTTCTTTCATTATATATTGCACGGCAGAGGAAGTCGAAGTAGGAGAAAGTATATCGTAATCAAAACACAACAACCTTTTACTGATATACTATAAGGCGAGGGGAAAGTTGGATAACCTAGAATTGATTTACGAGAGCTCAAATGTATTATTCTCTGTTGTTAAATGAACTGCTTCCTCTCGGGTGTGTCAAAGCTGGTACATTTTGTCGTAAGTTACACTACTACGTGATTCGAAATAGTCTCTGATAGAACTAACTAAATTGCATTGCACACATTCGATTGGCCTCGTAAGAGGGACTAACTTAGTGGAACAATAAATGGGAAATCTAATGAAATGGCAAAAGTGAAAGAAGTCAAGTTGGGCCACACTGAGCCTTCCACAGACGACAACTACTTTCCTACTGTTGGAATCATGCTATATGGTACGTGGTGGAAGAATTGTGTGAAGTGTACACACCCGGCTCTGGAGAACATTGCTAGTCGAATGTGTTCTATTCTGTGGACAACTTTGGTTGTACAATTGGTTGCGCATGGCTTTGCTCTTACAGAGAGTCTTTTGGTTGCTTTTCCTTGTTTCGGAAGCATTGACTTGTGATTGTGAATTTTCTCTCGTTCACAATTTGGTAGTCTCTTTACAATAGAAGGAAAGGTGTAGGCATTCACTTTTGGTGTGCTGCTGCTGTGGGTTTGGGGAATTCTTCCAGCAAGCAAAAGGGAGCTTTGCATTGAATTCCATGCTAAAAGCACAGAAAGAAACGTTAATGTTTCCCGTATACGAGTAGTAGAAGAGAGAGTGAGGTTTTCTAACCGAAAATTCGGGGCGAATTGGCATGACGGAAGGCTGATTCGGATAAGAGTCTGATGCTTCCATGTGCCAGATATCACTTGCTGACGGAAGCTCAACGGGGAAGTACTTGTTCCATGTGTTTATTGAAGAATCTCATCTGTACTTGTCTCCTTCTGTAATTCGTTGTTCTCTTCTGAGACTTCAATCGACTCATCACTGACTACACAGCTCCACTATATATACTTTCATACTTTTTACTATGTTCCGTCAAATACTTGCTGAACGTGAAATTTGGCTAAATTAGCGACTGAATCACTCACTGAAAGAAATATTTTACAAAGCGTAGGAGTTAATATTCTCATTTATTAAGACTCATCCTCAGCAGATGTGTAGTACGCGTGTGTTGTTGCACAGTTCGCAAAAACAGACTTGTGAACTTACTAACTAAACTACTAAATAGTTATTCTGATTATTTGAGCGAGATCGCGACATAGAATCATTTCCTAAATCAAGCAAGCAAGTGAACGAGAGTGTCACAGAAAATAAGCTCTCTGTAAAGAGTGTCACAACAGCATTAGACACTTCGTGTGACTGAAGTGAACTACTCAAGTGATCCTTCATCCTTTGAAGAGTAAAAGCTGGAACAAGAGAAGGGTGTCTCCCTGTGTGTCATCTCTCTGCATTTCCGAACTTTCTCTAGACACAATACTCTAATGGCTTTCTATAGAAGTCATTCGTGAAAAGTCAAACCGATTCTCTAACAATAAGTTTACACAGTAAAAGGTAAGTTTTGAATTCGTGCATTGTTCCAGTCGTTCATTTCCTTGATTCCTTAGTAGCTCTTAATGATAATTGCTCTCATTATTAT
>Ga0194135_10002895_pt1 | contig 10479 bp, 5 predicted proteins | sample LitLau_LLRF_2013_FD_134024 | JGI IMG/M metagenome (GOLD analysis project Ga0194135, IMG submission 134024) | Freshwater sediment microbial communities in response to fracking from North America - Little Laurel Run_MetaG_LLRF_2013 (version 2) | ecosystem: Environmental > Aquatic > Freshwater >... | reverse complement strand
TTGATAATTATTTATTTTAGTTCGTACGTTGATAATTATTTATTTTAGTTCGTACGTTGATAATTATTTGTTTTAGTTCGTACGTTGATAATGAATTCGCTTATAAATGGAACAGTGGTTTTGAAAAATAAAAATTGTGTTCAGAATGCCACATGTAATACATTTGTATGAATGAAATAACATAACAATTAAAAAGGACGCTCGCAAAATTGTTCGATTTCCGAACACTTTATATTGGAAAAGCAGAAAACCCTACTTCCAAAGTTTTACAACAGGCTACAGATCGCATAATGACATTCGCATTCGAATTTAACGTGTAACCTTGTTCGTTTGTCAGTCAAAATCTTTTATAAAAATAACAGCTGCGATTATTTTGGGACACAAACAAATCAAAAATACAAATTATATAGAAACGAATATTTTTTAAAAGTATCTTAAAATAGTTAGTCCTGCTTTAGTTTTTTAAAGTTTCACTTATACAGAGGTCAATTAAAGTTAATCAGCGACTAGATTCAATATCAACAATAAAAGAATACATAATTCCTCACTTTGTTCATAGGCAAAAATAAGTTACATGAATGCTGTCGAGGTTAAGATTAAAGAGGTTCCATGTGAAATTATAGCAATCAATTCCAAGAGGGTACATAGTGGAGCGCTTGAAACTATTATTCTTCTTGTTAGCAGTCATCAGATTGCAAATTATATCTGGTGGAAAATTCTGAATGTCAAAAAATCGAAGTGTCCTTTGGAAGGTCCTACTTATACCAAAGTTTCAGTGTAAACGTGAGTTTAAATGCAAAATAATATCTCACGAAAATTGATAGGGCAGTAGAATATTGGTTGAATTTTTCGGATGTGTAAAAAGCTTTTGATTTTGATCGTGTAAACATTTCAGTTTAGTTTTATTTCATTTTAAGAATTGAATTCTGAGTCACAAAAACCTTTCACAAAAATTTAACCAGGTCATACCTTCAACCATACAGCTCAAATATAATGGCAGAATACTAATAAAAACACAGTTATGCCATTTTGAAAGTTATTGCTCTTACAGCTCGTTCTAAAGTTAAATAGCTAACAGAATTAATTTCCCAAAAATACCCACATAATATAACACGTAATTAAACAACAGGAAAATAGGTGAATGTGTCGTTCTGGCTGCGACCAGTTTTATAAACCATAGCTTTGTCTTTAGACGACGTTTATCTTTCATTTGAACAAAAAGTTACACTTCGAGGGCACAAAAGTAAATAAAATATATACTTTCGTTACGAATTTGTAAACTTAATGTATTTTTAATAGAAATTTCAGATTATATAATACACATTTTAACTGAGCACACTTATTTCTTTTTCAGCATGAATGTCAATGTGGAAAAAGCTGCTGAAAAAGCAATTGAATTACTTGAGTGCCATTCGTGCAAAGAAATCCTTATTGAACCAATTTACACTTGTAAGACATGGCATCCAGTATGCGGTTATTGCTTTCCGAAAATGGCGCGTCAAACCTGCTATTGTTCCAGAGAACTAGCGCATTCCAAATGTGCAAATCGTCTGCTACGGGTTGTTTTTCCAGAGTTAAAATGCCGAAACGAAAGTTACGGATGCAATTACTCGTGTTCACCCGCTTATCTCACGTCACACTTAAAAACTTGTGAATATCGGTAATACACTTTTTGTCTTTAATTTCCTTCCTGTATTCGGCAATGAGTTAATTTTACTATAACGGAGTAGAACAATCATATGTCCGATTCAAGGCCGTATGTGCCGACGACGTCTCTGTCCCCCATTGCTGTTTTATCACCACCTGAAAGTCGACCACAATTTGGATTTCATAAACGGAGAAGTTAGTCAGCCATCCGATGCGGAAATGATTTTCAGTCACAAATTAAGCATACCATACGACTGGCTTCGATCTGGTACGCTTTAGTATTACATGGAGTACTGAAGACTTTTACAGAAAATGCATTGATTACTGTAGATATAAATGAGAGGACATTCATTGTTTCCAACTCCTGCGAATTCTTATTTTGTTTCTCGGTAACGAATGGAAATATTACTTGGTGGATGTGTACTAACTCAGTGATGGATATATGTAACAAGTTTTGTTACGATACATGCATTACGACTAATACGACCGCAGACGGTGAAGTTATTCTGGTAATGAGAGTTGATTTTCTAAGATCTAATCTTTAATACTAATAATTGTGTGCAGTCTATAGGTAAGCATTTACCAGTTTATGGAGTACGATGTGTGCGAAAAACAAAACTAATGCAAACAAATGGAGTGTTCTCCGCCTGCTGCTTGGCTACACTTTTTTATAAGAGATACAAATGCAAACCCTTAGAACTTGAAGATTCCGTTGAAGTTGAAATTAAGATTCGGGTTACAACGTCAAACGATGCCATCGACAGTGAAAACATGAGCACTTCTGAAACGTATTGCGTTAAAACAGATGAAGTCGTAGCCTGTGAGTAAATGTGTGTCCTTTAGACAAGCTTTTATGAAAGCATTTTGTTTATCCAACTTTGTGTATAATGCTACGACTACTATCTTTATTTTGTGGTTTAACTGACAAAGAGAAACAATTTTTAAAATTTTTGAATTGTGGTTGCTTTTTAAGCAAAACCTTTAATTTTTAATAAAGCTTTCTTTTACACCCAGCTAATGGAAAAATATTTAAGACTTATACTTTACAATTTATATTAGTATTCATTACATAAGTAACATGCGTTTGTTGTATCGACCGTAACCCGCAAAGCTTAATTGTACTTCACTCAACAAATCAAAAGTAACGATTGCCGGAAATTAAAAACTGTTTCCTACTACTACTAGGATAATAAATCGCATTTTTGATAAAAAATGTGGTCAAAAATCCAAAGAAATTATTTCAGAGATGAATAGTGTTCATATGCACTAAAGTTATATCAACTTTATGGGAATCATTTTATGGATTTTTTAACAATATCATGTAAAATAGATATTTTAATGGTTATATCAATTGAACTAGCTTTTCTAGCAGGTAGCCTAGAGGTTACCTTGCGATACATTATTTCTGATATTAACATAAGCGTAAGGCTAAACCATGTTGCTTAAAGTAGTGAACTAAAATACACGAGGCCTTTACATCAAAGTTATGAAATCATGTTGAAAGAGCTCCCTATTTGCATGCTGTTGTTTGCAGCAAACATGCTGTTCTACATATTATCTAAGTTATACTGTGGAAGTTTTAGTAGAATACAAATATTTATTTATCGGTATAGCATTCTTAATTAAATATCCGAATCGGCAATCTACAAATAAATTATAAATATTAAGTAGTATAATGAGATTCTGCTTTCTGAACATTCGTAAGATGTGTTTAAACTCTAAGTTTTCGTGAACACTTTTTGCTTCGAGTGAAATTTAGACATGTTGAAATATAATAAAAATCAGAAATCAGGAAAATCCAGACATCCGCACAGATCTTGAACACAACATTTATATAAAAATTTGATAACAAAAGTGACCAATGGTAACTGTGGAAGCAGGCAGACCCTTTCTCGTGAGAATATATAAACGAAAAGAAATTCACTCGATCATATTAAACACCTGCTTTGTTTCCTGCCCCCAACCTGCCATTTGGTAGCAGTGTTTTTGAGTCATTTTATGGTCAACAGCTTTATATAAACCAGAAGTATAATACATTAATTGATTAGAAAACAATGTCAAGCAACTTCATCCGCAGTGGTATTTTCGCACTTCCTGACGAGGTAACAAATAAATTCATTATTTAATATAGATTTTTGTAGTATATTATTACATAACTTTCAGTCGTTTTTGAAATTTGTATTCCTAGTTAACAAAACCTATAGCTTTCATAAAACGAATTCTGAGCAGTAATAAACTTCGGAAATAGTTGATGCAGAACATTACTTTGGCAAGCCAAATCGCATTTTTAGGTGTTTTGTCGAATTAATTTCATGTTAATTGAATGTAGCTACATTTAGTCATCCTTCAATGTTTTGTTTTGTTAAGAAAATATCTATATAAGCTTGTTCTTCCTAACAGTAAAAGTTCCAGGTATTGGAAAAAATTTAAGCACAAATAAAACCTACTATGCAGGCAAAGAGCATGCTCAAATGTTAGAGAGACACATATCACTATGTAAAAGTTTGTTTTTTAAACAGTTTGCTTCCTAAAACTTAGAAAGTAGTTATTGTTGTTACGACACATCTTAACCGGTGCTTAGTTAAAATTTGTGTTTTGTTTCAGTTGACGTTTCAAATTTTTGAGTATCTGAGAGTACAGGATCTGTTAAATTTCCGACAAACCTCAAGATTGTCAGCTGAATGTGTTGACAAATACAACACCAAGTTCAAACGTTATCTAGAAGATTATAAAATATGTTTCAATTCAGAAGAAGATTTTAATACTTTCGCGACTACGGTCATTTTCACACCATTTTCCACTTTTGAATTCAACTTTCCATTTTCCTTCGAAAACAAAAATGTGGAAAGATTTCTCGGCAATTATGGTGACCGCGTAAAAAGTTTGCAGATTGACCAGTTACATGCTTTTATGGACGAGAAAGAACGTCTTTTCTATGAAAAACTCAAATTCTTGGAAACACTATCTGTAAACCAATTAGGGTCAGGATTATCTTTTCAAGAAAACGCCGCATCAAATGATTACGCAGCTTTTCCTTCGTCGTCACGTGGTAACGTCACAACACAATATCCAATGCTTCCCCGAATGTTTGAAAATTTAAAAAATCTACACATACGCCAAGTGGAGCAAAAAAGTGCGTTGGAGTATATTTTGAGATCCTGCAAAGCAATTGTTTCCCTTTGTTGTGGTAAATACAAAGAAAAGCATACTTTGAATTCTCCGTTGGAATCTCGTTTCAATTTAAACGATATAATTCTGATGTACTGTAAAACACGCACATCATCACAAAATTATCAGCAAAAATCACTTTTTATGGATGAAGACTTGCTGTCAAAAATGGACGAACAAATGCTATCAAGTTTTTTTATGTCTCTTTATGAAGCTAATATTCACATTAGCAAAATCTCTAGCGGCTTCTTACGCCAAACCGAGTCAAAGCTTGAAAATCATTCAATTAAGAAATATATGATGGAACGTGTGCTTGAAGTCGATGGAATATATTTACCTACAGGCATAATGAAGTCTCTAAAGTCCATTAACATTAAAATCAACTCCTACAATTTGAAACTGCTGAAGAAGGAGAGCGAAATACAGTTGCCCGGAGAAAATTTCTGGCCTGCAGTCGAAAATATTAAGTTTGAAATTGTATTAAGCAATTTCGAGTATTTTTCGTACGCAAATAACATCGCAAAAATATGGACACTATTTTTCGGTGAGTGGAGGAAAAATTTATTGAAACTCGACTTGGGAATTAAATATCCACTAGGAGCAATGTCATCTACCCAAATCCAATTCAGTCTGGACTTCGAAAACTTTCCACGTTTGCGAGAGCTTACTCTAGACGTACAACAACTTTCTCGCACGGAGTTTAAGGATCTCATTATTCGTCTAGGGACAAGTACCCACATAAAGCTTTTAGATCTTACTCTGAAATGCCCAGTTTATTCTGACTGTCTTATAGGAGACGATCCAGTGAACCCAAGCTTTCTGAAGCTGAAAGGTATCAAAACCTAGTTTTTGTTCTTAACTTCATGCATGTTGTTTTCTTATTGAAGTACTACTTTTAATTATCTTATAGTTTAATCATACAGAGAAAGTTGTTTTAAAGAATTTTCTCTCACGTTTTAGCGTCAGTTTTGTTATACACCTCATTTGAACAATATTGGGACGCTCTTTTAGTACTAGAATAACATAGATAATTTAACACTGAGGGAAAAAAGTTAATTTTTTTTTGTTATTTTTATTAGATCTACGACACTTCAGTATTCGATCAGTTCAGCCTACATTCGCCGTACCACAATTTGCGGATTTGGATGAAATTCATGAAGATGAGTCACAGGACTTTTTGCGAGAAGTACTTCCACATTGCAAGTTAAACTGCTTAGTCATCCAATCAGATTGTGATGCTTCCCTGAAGGTAAAAGGAGAGTCTCGAATTCTCGCTCATATCATTATTTCTAGTTAATAGACTTAAATTTTGAAATCTCGACAAAGTCTGGCAAAAGGTAGTTTTTTTCTATGGGGTTTTTCGACGGTCGGTGGCTCTGGATCCTGCTTGCGGTTTAAAATCATTTGCCCATAAACGTTTTATTTAGTCAGTGCAAGTTTGGATGTTTTACATTCTTTGGTCGCAGATGTCGGTGGAAACACTTCGAACCATCAGAAATGGAATCCTTTGCAACTACTTGAAATTTATATCTTGGGTCTGTCCACGCTCATATGACTCATCATCCGACTGGGAAGAAGAATACGAGAAACTAAGGGACCTCGTCAAGCTTAATCGTCACATAAGTTATTTTCAAGAAAATAATGACTGCGTAAAGTGTAAAAAGCTGTAAATGGATTACAAGGTTAGGTTAGGCTTTTTCCTAACAACTGACACTATTTGTGCAGACAATAAGCTAACTTAAGTGTAACTGTAAGGTTGAAAATTATATATATTTATTGAAGCTAGTTTTAAATGTTGTAAATTAAACTCCGAAATAAGTTGCACCTGAGAGGTAGGTAGTTGATAAGTAAGGTTGGGATGCAATGAAACAGTGATTGTCTATTAACGGAAAAGTATAAGGGTTGACGTTTCATTTCCCTAACTCAACCTCTGATTCAGATTATATAAAATTAATGTACAGGAACTATTACGATTCGTTGAAGTGTAGTTTTGATAGAAGTTTTTAAAAAATACTCTATTTTACCTACTAATAACCCTTAAGTATTTTATACGTAAACCCGTTAAATATCCTAATATTTTACCTTTGTTTTTATTCTGCACGAGTTTATTTGATATAATGTGGTTTCTAACATTTTTAATTCCAATGCGATTACGCTAGTTAACTAAAGATGTGGTTATCTCGCAAACAAATAATGCACCTGAATCAAAGTATTTAAATTCTGTCGCAGGATAAAGCTTAATTTAGAAAATTAACGTGAGCGAAAATGTAAACAATGTCACTGAAGGCACTGTACCATAATTTAGGTGTAGAAAACAATAATAAGTACGTTGTTAAAAAAATCATCTTATGATTTAAATAAAAAAAAACTTTAGTTTTAATAATAGCAATCGGAAACTAATTGCTTTAAGATAAGTTAAGCTAAGTTTCTATAAAGAAAACCGCATAAAATGATGGTTTAATAGCAGTAAACGCTTACTCAATTAAAACCTAAAAGTGGGAGAACTAGAGAAAGCGAGCTGAGCAGCAAGGGTAGATAAGTTTTTTATTATATCCCCTGCCTTATATACTATTTTTCGCCACCGTATGCTTCTATACGAGGTAATTTTACGTTTCGTTATGCGTTGCTGGAGTTCAAAATTTACCTAAACATTATTCTAAATGTAGCTGCAGTTAATAGGATCTAGGGATATTCTGGCTGAATAGTTTGTCGATCAGCTGGTTGCATTTTACAATTAAGAAGCATATGATTAGTACAAGTAATGCAGTCTTCTAAAACAAGCCAGAAAGCTTACATCGTTTTCAAGAGTTATCAGTTGTTTTACACCCACAAGCTTCATAATAAAACTTAATCACTAAACATTAGAATAGGCTCGTGATTTTATGTTTATAGAAGTTCAGTTAAGAAAGGATCAAATTACATCCAATAAACATTCATATGCGCTCCCACTGTAATGAAACAAGAAAAATTTCACATTTTAATAATAAAAAGTTATTGGTATGACGGCATGGCATTACTTCTCGACGTCTTATCCATGGACGATTTACGCGCCAACGTGACACCCGCAGTAAAAGTTTAAAAGTTGACGTGTTTTAATAACACTGTTCGAAACCCGAACCTTGAATTATGGCCCACACAAGCAGTTAATTCCTTAAACTTAGTGGGGTTATTTTCCGTCTTCCAAAACCCGGCACCAGACACACACAGACAGTTCTGGAATCGACATTCACTACCTATTTACACTTTATCGAGAGTAAAGCCCGCATTCAAGTAACCTCATGCAAGAGCCAAACTCCTATAATAGTACGTTTGACATTAACTATCCACTTAAACATGATCGGGAGAAATATCCGCATTTAAGTAACCTCCTGTGAGAGCCACACTCCTATAAGTGTACAATGAGGCAAGCAATTGATAAATAAAAAGACAATTCTTAAAGGAAAACCTGTCAATAATTATTTACTAAAATTTTTCGAGAAAAAAGTCTTACTTATTTTGCTGAATAAATATTTTTGGCTTTTTTAACTGAAGAATATTATTTTTCAACTTTTATTTCTTTTCCGAAACTTATATCATATAGAATCAATTGGGATACATGTGAGAGTGGGAGAGTACACTCTCCCAAGTTTATAGTATATGCTGAGCGTATTTCTACAAGTACCTGCCTATAATCATTGTAACTACTTATTGAAAAAAATATCTTGACATTTATTTTGCAAAGGAAAAAAATGAAGAAGAAAAACAGTTTCTTGTGGAAAAAATATTCATGGCTACTTTTTCTGAAGAATGTGATTATTAAACTTTTATTTCAACTCCGAAGCATATCATATATAATCCATTGGGAGTCTTGTGAGAGTGGGAGAATACACTCTCCCAAGTGTATAGTATGCGTTGAGTGTAGTTTTACAAGTACCTCCCTATAATCATTTTAAGTGTACATATTGCAGCAAAATATCTTGACATTTATTTTGAGGAGTGCAAAATATAAAATATAAAAAATTATTTTTTGTGGAACTATTGTTCTTCACTTTTTTTCTGAAGAATATTATTCTTCAAGTTTTACATCTTGTCCGAAACTTTTCTCACATATAATCCATTGGGATTCTGGTGGGAGATTACACTCTCCCAAGTGAATGATAAGTGTAGAGTGAGTTTGTAAAAAAAACCTGCCTAGATTTATTTTATCGTTTATTTATTGCAGAAATAAATTTGAAACTTTATTCTGCTGAAAACCATTCTTGCTTTTTTAGTGAAAAAAAATATTGCTGGCTTTTTCTGCTGAGGAATTTTATTCTTTAATTTTTATTTCATATCAGAAACTTGTATCACTTATAAACCATTGGGATACTTGTGAGAATGGGAGAGTGTTTTTTTAGAAGTCTCCCAAATGATTGCTAAATAATACTAAATATAAGTGTAGGCTTTTTAAAAAATATTCCAAAAATTTATTACTTAGTATATTGTAAATGTAAATGTATGCGTGAAACAAAACCTGCCATAAAGTATGTACCAATTGATATAATTAAGAAAAAAATAATCATTTTTTCACATGAAGAAAATATTTCTCTAACTTTTATTGCTCCACAAAACTGTCTAAATAAAACGCATTCAGATACTCGTAATAAATGGAGGCGACCGTGTTCAGGTAAGACGGTTAAAATCCTCCGCTTCAAGTCAACACGGTGCCAGAAAAGCTTTCATAAACACTACAGGCTTTGATATTTTACTAACTGGTCTCACCTTCGCGAGATAAGTCTCCGTGTCAAAGTAACAAGCAGCATAGTCATACATCTGCAAGGTTTTAGCCTTGGAAGTGTTTTTTCAATGTAGAAAGTACTCTCTGAAAAAAAACCAAGAAACATTTTTTATTTTGAGAATTTTAAACAGAAATATATGCTTCAGAAAAACATGCCACAAAGGTTTAATTATTTATATATTTAGGAAATAAATAACAACTTTTTCAGCCGATAGAAAAGCTTGTCCATATTTACTGCTCACAAAATTATATCTGTGACTTTTATTTTAGCTCAAAACCTTCTTCCACATATAAAGCATTTAGATAGTTGTAAGAATGGGAGTGTTTGCCCAAACGTTTGACAAATGTAAATGTATGGTTAAGAAAAAACCTGCAAAGCATTTCACATGATTTTCTGTATTGCAAATATAAAAATCTGCTTCAGACAAAACATGCCAAGAAATATTAATGAATGATATATTGAGCAAATAAACACTTTTCCGCTGACTTTTGAGAAAGTAGAAACAAAAATATTTTAAGCAGAAAATGATTTTCCTTTCTTCTTGCAACTTTTTTTGAGATCAAGGCCCTGGTCTTGATATCTCAGTTCTTATCTTAAGTGCACTAAGTCAGACCAAACTACTTTGCACTGCTTAGCTTACCAGGTAAGTACCTCAGGTGCAAGTCGAGTTGGGGGTCGTGATATATACCAAAAGCTTCAGTACAACGCGTAGAACAAGGATCTGAAGTCCGTTTTGTGTTAAAGTGAAATGGGGCCCTGCAGGGTCGGGGAGAAGGCGCGCGCCATAAGCATTACTGTAGTGGGAGGTTCTGAGAGAGAAACCATTCTCAGGCCTCACGTAGTGTTCGCGGGGTCCAGGAAAATTTCTAAACGGGACTTCCCTCTGAATCCCGTACTATAGTAATGC
>Ga0194135_10002894_pt1 | contig 10483 bp, 13 predicted proteins | sample LitLau_LLRF_2013_FD_134024 | JGI IMG/M metagenome (GOLD analysis project Ga0194135, IMG submission 134024) | Freshwater sediment microbial communities in response to fracking from North America - Little Laurel Run_MetaG_LLRF_2013 (version 2) | ecosystem: Environmental > Aquatic > Freshwater >... | reverse complement strand
TCCTTCAGAGTATCTTTAAGGAAACCAATTCTAGTCACAGCTTCATCTTCCATATACCCACAACGGTGGAACACAGCTTTCCTCACATGCTTCAGACCTTCTATACTCACCCAAATTAACAAAATTACTTTAACCTCTTCTATGATAGACACACAAAATTAAAAACCTAAACCATACAAAAAATGACATTTCATTCCCTTACTAAAGTGTGGAAATCCAATGTGCATCACAGCAGAATCCGTAGCATCAATTTCCACGATATGCATAGACCTGAAATTCCCCGGTGGCAGGGAATTATAATCCTTGTGCCATTCCTCAGAGCCTGTGTCCCACTTAACCGCAGCTCCACATCTCAGAAGCCATTCAGCACACGCTCTGTCAGGTCCCACTTCATCGACGCGACTTTTGTCCACCCTGAAACAACAACAACAACGGAAGACAAAGACTTAGTTCACCCCGAACACGGAGAATCGTTTTTTGGCGGGCTGTGGTGGAGAATTCAAAAGAGAGGCTGCTAAAGAGCGAGTGGCCGTGGTGCGTGTGTGAGCCACCTTCACTTTTTGCTCATTTCGCTGGAAGAACTTGCACACGAACCACCATCGTCTCCTCGTCCTTTCTTCTTCGCCACCACCACCACCGCCGTCAGAAAGAGGTAAGGTTATTTTTATTGTAGTGTACTGGTTGAAAATCGAATTCAGCCACCCGTAGAAAGTCCTCTGGGGTTGGGGGCCGTGGTGAGGTCGAAGGGCAGAGTGGATTTCACTAAGAAGTCGCTTTGTTCCGAACATTTTTGTAGTTAAGTAGTTTGTGGGCTTTGTATTGTGAAGTAGTTCTTGTCGGTTTATGATTTGGTTGGACTGCGAAGAAGTGCGAAGTGGAGGAAATTTTGGTTGTTGGGAATCCCACACACAATTCTCTCTCTCTCACGGACAACTTGAAGATTTAATGAGAAGGTGGCGCGTCAGCATTTTATTCGTGGTTATATAATAAAAGTAGGATTTAAAAAAGGGGGAATTTTTCATGAAATGAGGCTTCTAATTTCGAAATAGTTTGTAGGAAATAGTATGGAAGAAGGGACGGTATAGGTCTTTATAAAATGTTGATGCCGGTTTGGCTAGAATTCGGTTTCATACATATGAATGAAATTATGAATTTATTGATGAGTAATTGAGGATTTTCAATGGTTGCAGGTGAGAGAGTCAATAAGCTGGTGTGAATGAAGGAAGAATTAATGCTGAGGTGGTTCGGTGGCTGTTGACGTGACTTGGAAACGTAGCCTGATCTGAAAATGGCTGAAGCTTTTGGGAAAGGAGATGAATCATCTCAGAAGCAATTGTCGGATAGTACTAAAGAAGAGGCTAATAATGCTTTCAAAAGTGAGAAATAATGTATTTTTTAAATGTTTTTGCTTCTTTTTTTGAATATGATGAAACATAATCCGGTGTCTAGGCTTCTGATCACCATGATTTTAACTTATATTTGCGGTCTGATGAGTTTACGGCATCAACACCTAGTGGTAGTGGAGTAGATGGAGCACATGTTAATTAATGGGTGTGTGTTTTGGTTTGTGTAGAGCAAGATTACAATCAAGCCATCGATTTGTATTCCAAAGCGATTGACTACTTTCCTTCCGCTGTACTGTATGCGAACAGGAGTATCGCGTACTTAAGAACAGAATGTTTCGGATATGCGCTGACAGATGCTTCGAAGGCCATTGAAATCGATAAAACTTATGTAAAAGGTTATTATCGTCGAGCTGCTGCTTATATGTCCTTGGGGAAGTTCAAACAGGCTTTAAAGGATTTCGAAGCTGTAAGTTGAAAGACATTTATTTGTGTTGTAGTTTGTAACATGATGATTCTCAATCCGGTGTCAAGGCCTCTGATCACCATGATTTGATCTTTATTTATCTGATGGAATATTTCCAGTTCTAATTTTTAGGTTAGTTAAACTCCTGCATAGAAATTCAAAGGTGATATCGTAAACTTTCAGGTTGTGACAGCAAGACCCGGTGACAAAGATGCTAAAGCGAAGTATGCCGAGTGTAACAAGATAGTGAGAAAAATAGCTTTTGAGAAAGCAATTGCTGTCGATGATAATAAGAAGTCTGTATCCGAAAGTATTGACGTCGATGCCATCAGTAAGTTATTGGTGTTTCATTTAAGATTAAATTTTAACGTGAGCATGATGATACTTCAATCCGGTGTCTAGGCTTCTGACATTCCATGATTGGCATTTCAATATTTTCTGATGATTTATGACAGATCTTGATTTATGCTAGTGATTATTCTTAAGTAATTTAGAAGAATATTGTTTGATGTTTTCAGGCGTAGAAAATGATTATAATGGTCCGGCTTTGGTTGACGGACAAGTTACTCTCCAGTTCTTACTGGACTTGATGGAATGGTACAAAAGTCAAAAGACACTTCATCGAAAATTCGCGTACAAGGTATGTAAGGATTTTACTACTTGCATTCATTGCAATTTATGCGGTGATGATCGATGAATTATTTGATTACTAATTTAACTTTCAAAAATTGCGTTGCAGATACTTTTGGACGTGAAGAACTACTTATGTAAACTGCCGAGTCTTATAGATATAACTATACCTGACGATAAAGAGTTTACAGTATGCGGGGATATTCACGGACAGTTTTATGATTTGTTGAACATCTTTAAAATCAACGGAATGCCAACAGAGGAAAATCCATATGTAAGAACTTAATAATCAATTCGGAACTCACTTGTCACATTCTATAGTACTAATTTCTTTCTATATAATACAGCTGTTTAATGGGGACTTTGTGGATCGTGGATCTTTTTCTGTGGAATGTATATTTGTCCTGTTCGGGTTCAAGTTACTTTATCCTAATCATTTCTTCATGTCGAGAGGCAACCATGAGACAGCCAACATGAATCAAATGTATGGCTTCGATGGTGAAGTTAAAGCAAAGTACAACGCTCAAATGGCTGAGCTTTTCACAGAGGTTTATAATTGGCTGCCATTATGTCACTGTTTAAATCGGAGAGTTCTGGTAAATATTCAGTACAATATTGTATCTCTTTTGTTATATGTATCCTGTTGTATTATAACTCTCAATCGTTTTTCAGGTAATGCATGGAGGTCTTTTTAGCAACGATGAAGTAACTCTCGATGATATCAGAAGTACTGAAAGAAATCGTCAACCGCCTGACGAAGGAATCATGTGTGAACTTCTTTGGTCCGATCCTCAGCCTCAAAGAGGACGATCTCCATCCAAGCGAGGCGTTGGAGTCCAATTCGGACCAGATGTTACTGAAACTTTCCTGAAGAAAAATAGATTAGATTATGTAATACGAAGCCATGAAGTAAAGCCAGAAGGCTACGAAGTTGCTCACGACGGCAAATGCATCACTGTATTCTCAGCCCCTAATTACTGGTATGTCTTCAGAGCTTCCACAAATATTTTCATGAGTTGAAGGAAATCTAATAATTCTACAACTATCAATTTTTCAGTGATTCAATCGGAAACAAAGGAGCGTTCATCCGACTTAAGGGGGATCAAATGGTTCCAAATTACATTACTTATGAAGCGGTGGTGAGTTAATTATCTAATCAAAAAGTCAAGAAGTTACAAGGTTGACTCATAATCTTCAACAATTTTTAGCCCCATCCCGATGTTCGTCCTATGGCCTATGCGAATTCAATTCTTTCGATGCTGTGCTAGCGCAACGAACAAGCTTACAGGTTGTATAGTGCGTATTTATAACATGTAGTCTAAACGTTATGAATGACTCGTATGCCTTACACATTTTGTAATGAAAAAATGTTTACCGTTTTGTGTGTTATGAATCTTTCTGTACCTGTGTACCTCTGGATGAGTCAATTGGTTTTCATTTCGTTGTTAGCCATTCGTTTTATTAAGTCGTAAGCAATAAACTCTTGTTTTCGAGATGTTTAATCAGTCAAATTTCTCACGATTTCTTCGCACAAAAAGTTTCGATTCACCTTGTCTACCGTAAACAGTTTGATATCACTTCGATTTCTGATAGCCTCCAAAAACTGGATTGGTTTTCCTTTTGCAATCGGAATTGTAGCTAAAATGGTTACTCCAGCAGAAGAGAAGGCATGGATGACTTGAGCCTTAAATGAATCACTGAACATTTCCATCTTTCCAATTTCATCCAATACAAGGATTCCAGGATCATCCTGGAAATCGAATGCAACCACGCACCTTATTAGTAATTCAAAAAGGTATTCGTAATCGGAGACTTGGAGCTGAACATTCTTACCATTTTCATGGCCGGTAAAGCAACCTTCTCGAACTCTGAAACTTCTACTCCATAAGTCCCCACTTTTATAGAACTACAGGAGCTGAAAATAGTCTTAGGTCAATAATTCTTAAATGCTTTTTACAGTAAAATAGTGAATTACCTAACATGTGCCAGGCGTGCTGCATGTTGACCATCTATAGAAGTTACATTGAAACCAACTCGCTTGTTAGAAGTACGGTCCCGTTCTTCCGTGGTGTAAAATCCATTTAGATTAACTTTACGGTCCTGAAGGACTTGACAAACCTTCTGTACAAGAGTAGTTTTCCCCACACCTGCATTTAACAGTTTAAACAAATGCTCATCGTTAGTATAACATAATACCACTATACATGTTCAGTAAACAAGTTTTAGTAAGACAGAGGGTCCAGCTCCATGTTACCTGGACTTCCTGTTAGAATAACGTGCATCTCTGTTTCGACCAACACCGACCACACGATCAATGTGTTCAAAATACTAACGATAAGTCTGCTCCGACTTGTCGTCTAAGATGAGCAACCCTGCATTTCAACTACCTCACACTAGTGTACACACGTGGGGTCTCTGATAGTTTCTCATTTCCCATACCATATGCTGTTTTCATTTTGTGCAAACTCGAATTTTCTCTCAAATCATCAGCTTCGGTAAAGCTATAAGCTTCAGGGAACTGGCAAGTGAAACAATTTTATATCAATTCATAGACTGTGTATACTGAGAGTACTGATATGAGGTTCAAGTAGTATACTGACGGACTAAAGAGATGAATGAGACTACAATAATGCAACTTACCTTAGATAGCCCGTATATATGAACGGAACTGGCTTCATGGATTTCAGTAAAAACAAAAATTCTTTCTTGCACCCAATAAGCTTCTATGGCGCAATAGGCAGCGCGTTCGGCTGTTAACCGAAAGGATGATGGTTCGAGCCCATCTAGGAGCGAAAATTATTTTGCATCTCTATATTCATAGACTTTAGCCAAATGGAAGTTTCGAATGCATCACACATTGTAGTCATTGTAGTACTTGTCCAGAGTACTCTTTGTTTCTGGTGCGTTGACCAAAACTGGGGCTTCATGCGACACACTTTTCACATTGAATGAAAGAGTGAACGGTCATTCACTGTCCTGACTAAAATTTTCGTAATTTATCGTGTATTTCTTCGTACATTATGTACTTTATGGAGTGGACTCACTGCCAAAAGTGACAGCGAGTCCACCAGAGACTTGAAAATTTTACATTAAACACTAAAATGCTTAAGTTAAATTGTGAGCCCCATAAAATTGACCCACATTCAGCGGGGTGCGTGGCGCATATGTTTCAAGCCACCCCCCACGTATTCCTTATGGGAGGAAAACAGTTCTCCTCCGCGGGTTTTTTCTGCTTTAGGTAAAAGTACTAGTTGTGGTAGCAAATTAAAAACCTACAACATCCCAAAAAGTATTCGGGAAGTTATTTTAAAAAGGCACTGATATTGCAATGCGCTGTAGCGCGCACGATACTGGCAGTGGGCTAACTTCACTAACACACACAGTGAATGGCCGTATACATTCAATGGGGGTGATGAGAGAAGCTCACTCCATCAATTACGCATACTTGTGCGCGTAAGCCATAGGCTAACTTCCCTTACCTAGACTATAACTTTTGACCTGAACATGACATATTGATGAAATTCAACATATATACTCTAGGAATGTAGCTGTAGCTAAGGATAACAATTAAAATAACATTTTCAGTGGAACCTTTCCACATACCTAGTATGTATAGACTTTATCGTAGGTCCAACCTCACTCGTATTACATGCGAATTTAATGATTTTCAAATTTTTATACTTGTTACTCCGATTAGATTCTTATCCAAATAGGGATACCATGTAGATTACTTGTGTATAGTTTCATGCATGTAGCTTTAGAAATGAAGTAGCTATTACGGCTGATATAGTGAGCACTTCGATAGAGCAATAGTTTAGTATTCCTATTTCAAATCTTTTTATACTCATAAGCACTACTTCTATTGTACCCTAATTAGTATTGTCTGCTTGGGGATACCATGTACATCAAACGTATCCAATTCCATAATTCCAGGTTGATAACTGAAGGATTTGTCACTCCTAATATAGTGAGCACCCTCATATTGTAATGCTAAATAGTAGACAAATCACCCTACCTCAAGTAACTCTGACAATTAGTGTTTTTCCGTATTCTGAACCTTTTCATGAGCTACGGCTTCAGTCTTAGGTCCTATATACTAAATTTCCTTGACGTAACTTGTCTAATTCAAAAGTTAGGTCAACCTCAGTAAAGTTAAGTGATAGAAGTGAGATACACCTACCTTAAGTAAATCTGGCAATTAGTGTTTTTTCTTGAATCTAAGGTTTTTATCTGCTACAGCTTCATGTCTAGCATATAAATTTCCAATTTTACCGACATCACTTGTCCAGGTCAAAAGTTAGGTCATGAAGGCAATGGTAGTGAGGCACCCAGTGTACACGCTGTTTTCCCATTGGTAGAGATCGGAACAATAGCAGCACGTGATCGTAGTAGCATTGTAGCTGTACCTCTGAATACTAATTTAAACGCGTTTTATTCGCAAATGTCTGATTTATGAGAGGTAGGGAAGACCGGAATGCATGTAACATGATTCTGGGAAAGTGTCGATCCACGAAGCGGAGCGGAACAACAGCGGCAAGAGATCGTAGTAGTATTGCAGCTGTACCTCTGGACACTGATTTGAATGCATTCCATTAACAAATGCCTAATTTATGAGAGGTAGGGAAGATCGAATTGGCTTCACTCTTCGCCATGTTATTATCAGTAAAACGTCTAGATACAGTTCAGCTGTAGCTACCTTGTCTTCTTTGACTATGATCCAGCAACGTCTATTTTGGTTTTTTGGCAAGTTTTCGAAGGTTGGGGCATTGAGGTCTCGAAAAAATGTAGATGGCGTTGGGAAAAAGCCATGTGACTTTGAGCGTACGAAATTCATTTCCTTCATGCGCCCCTTGTGTCGTTTTCGATCACTCCTTGTCCTAATTTTATATTAATAATTGAACTCGATTTCAAATAGGTTGGATTGGAATCTCAAAGCGTTGGGTAAGTTCGCAATTTATGTAGCATCAGAATTAAAAAGTGTGCTTAGCGTCGTTTACCGTCCTCCTCTATTATTTCCAGGTTCATTATTCTGCCGAGGGAAAATGGCGTCTGGATCGGGAGAAGGTAAATTAATAATTTTTGACATATATTGTAGTAATTTTAGTGCTAGCTGCATAAATATTTTTTCATACGTTTTTAGATAAAGAGCATAAAATGTACGTGGATGCGTATTTAGGCGTAGCTGAACGTTCCAAAGTCCGACAACTGCGAGGTAATGGTATTTTTTGTATTTATATTCAATTAGCAGCTTGGGCTTGCACAGTAATTTGCTACATTTCTTCCGCTTTTAGGTCAATCAACATGCGTTAAATGCAAAATTCCCTATGAATTGGAAGTAAAGTTTGGAGTCTTGTGCTGCGAAGATTGTGCCATGGATTTTGAGGAGTTTTTGGATGCGGGATTTTGTGAAGACGTGGAGCGTGTTATTAACGCAAGGGAGAAAATTTTGAAGAATTGGGAAGGGAAGTTGCAGGAAAGAGAGGATACGTTAAGGAAGCGAATCCAGGCGGTAAAAGATAAGATTGAGGGACAGCTGCAGATTTTGACAGAAGACAGAAAGAGGTATGAAAAGGATTTGGAGATTTTGAAAGGAAGTAAGGAGCATCGGTTCAGCCTTTGCGTTGAGAATCCACAAGTTGCGGGAAAGGAAGAAAAGGTGAATGGGACAATGAAAGAAGAAGGTCTCAGGGTTCAAGAAGAAACAGAAGAAGGGACAGTAGTAGAAGAAGTGAAAGTGACAGGAGAATGGACAGGAACAGAGGAATTGGAAGAGACAGGAATAGAGAAAGTTGAAGAGACAGGAGAAAGAACAGGAATAGAAGAAGTCCAAGAGACAGGAGACTGGATACAGGACCAGGAAGGGATGAAGGAAGAGATAGAAGATACGGACGAGGAAGGACAGGGACAAGTTAACGACGAAGGACAGGGACAAAGGGAAGAGCAAGCACAAAATGAAGAGGATTCTGATCAGCCCTCAAAGAAACGTCGCATGGATCGAAGTTGTCGCTCCTCCTTTGGGAACTGCCCTGCAGCTGCTGCACAATTTGAGGAGAAAGCTAAACCTACAGGTCATTGGAGATGTTTCTTTGACTGCAAGCAGAAACGAGGGTCCAAACGACATGGGTAAATAGTCACTCAAATCAGGTCCCTGCTTCAATTTAGAGTATAACATGATATTAATATTCTTTATAGACTACGTAAGTGGGTCGCTAACATCAAGAGGTCGTACCCTCATGTCTTCGAAGACTTCGATGAAAATTTAATTAATGCTAACAGCGTGATATGCAGTAGGCATTTTAAGTGCGAGTTGGGGTTTTATGGACCTGCTCAGAACATGACAGACGAAGTTTTCAAGAAGAACTTCGATCCGCCTCCCCAGAGGAAGTAGTGGTCTTAAGAAAAACTTTTTCATTTCTTCTATAGAAGTGCTCCAGTTATTAATCAAATGAGTGGAAAGTTCATGGTGGGTTTAGTTGCACAATTTATGTAAAATGATAAATTGAACGCTATCTCGAGTTTTGGATACAGCCAATATCTTTATAGCTGTGTTACTTTATGACATGACCTGAGAAATATAATTTTAAATGCCTGACTTGCTGGAAACATAGAAAACTTTGTAATTAGATAATTTCCAAAAATAAAGCTGCTGTTTAAGTGACAGTAATTTTATCATTATGTCAAATTTTATTTCATAATATCATCACACTAAGGCTGTACCTCTACAAGCAAATTTGTCCAGGATCCAATGACCATTGGCAGAAAGATTCGAGGTTGGGGTAATTGACTTTAGCAATTCGGCAAAGGGTAAACTGCCGATCCGGGTTTTACCCCTAGAAAGTCCGAAGATGCAGAATACAGAGTAACGCATGAGACTCTTCTCACACTGCCCCATGGCCACCGCCAACCATTCACTTGAATACCACCCACCTCCGTTCGGAATATCCGGCCACCTATGTTTTCCCCCGAGCATGGTGTGATGGATGTGGGGCCCTAGAAGGGCAGCAAGGACCCACTTGGAGAGTGGAGACTCGCCTGGAAAGTGGAGACCCACCGAAAGGGTGGGGGTCCCCACCGTCCGGAGGCCGGTATGTCAGTGGAAGCTCTGTGGAGAGAGCAATTTTTTTCCCCGGGTGGGGTTTGGGGGATGAACACGGGTGTGTTGGATGGGACATGGTATTCATAAGTACCGATGGGATGTGGATGAAGATCCACCCTCCGGGTGGGGGTAGCCCCCAGGGGGGCTGGGCATTCAAGCGGAAGCTCAATTTTTTGCATGTCAAGTTTACGAACTAAGGCCAGTTTCGAATACATCACACATTGATTGTAGTCGTTGTAGTACTTGTCCAGGAGGCGTATTCACACTCTCTCTAATCCTATCTTTTTAGCATTGATTATAGAGAATCTGAATTCGCCCCATAACTCATTGTTTCTGGTGCGTTGACCAAAACTGGGGCATCATGCGACACACTTTTGTATTCACACAGAGAGCTAATAATATACAGAAATTTCTACATAAATTCCATTTACGATAAGCTGTAACACATAAAAGCTGCATCTGTATCATGAGTTCCAAGTTTCTCCATAACTTTATGCCCATCGCGAAATCGCAGCAATTGTAACCTCACAACAGCCTACACATGTACAATAGTAGTGATTGTGATGGTAGGACTCACAGAGAGGTTTTTGTTAGTAATGCTTTCATCCATGAGAGTACTAGATATCGTGTACACATATATGCAAGCAAGCATTGCTTCAAGCACATCCAAAACTCTTGTGTGTTTATTTTCCAAGCTTGGATATCTGGGGAAGTTGGGAAGTGGTGTATGTAGTGCGGATGGAGTTGCTGCTGCTTTTAGCGTAGTAGTGAAGGAGGAATTGGGATGGAGCAGAAGCAGAATAAAAAGTGACTGTCAAGTTCAAGGTTAGAATTCATTGCATGGAAGACAACTTGAGTTGGCTTGGCCTCCGCCTTAGTTGCAGTTCTGGAACACTGACAGAATAGAGGCAGGCAGGGACAGAATCAGCAAACTACGGCCAATCAAAG
>Ga0194135_10002893_pt1 | contig 10484 bp, 7 predicted proteins | sample LitLau_LLRF_2013_FD_134024 | JGI IMG/M metagenome (GOLD analysis project Ga0194135, IMG submission 134024) | Freshwater sediment microbial communities in response to fracking from North America - Little Laurel Run_MetaG_LLRF_2013 (version 2) | ecosystem: Environmental > Aquatic > Freshwater >... | reverse complement strand
GGAAAGTTTTCAAGTAACTTTGACTGGTTAGTTATTATTGAGAGTAGTTGGTAATTCAGTGTCAGTGTAATACATATGATCCCAACAGGTTTCTGTTGAAGATTATTAGGAAGATTGCATTTACCGATTCACCAAGACCACAACTTAATGTATAGTTTAGTTTTTTATAAACATACGAGGATATAAGAAAGACATAACGTGAAGAAATCACATTGAATAATGTTTTTGTACATGTGGCTTTTCTGGTGTGTTCGCGTATGTTTTTCCTTCCAGTTAATGAAATGATTCTACATGAAATACTGAATCTGAAATAAGTGAAACAAGGTGATGGAATATTACTGCATGGTTGTGTCTACTGATAGAATGAACTCTCTAACCGAATGTGTATCGTCCTAAGTAATTGATTAAATTATCACGAAGTAACGCGATAGCACGAGTTATTGACATTAACTGGATTTACAAGATCTGTTAGTATATATTGATGGACTAATTCATTGATAAATGATAATCAGTAATCAGAGTATATAAACATTATAAATTATGTATAATCTGTGGAACACATTTTAGTTATTACATTTTTGTTCTGTTAAATACATCGTGTGTGCAAAAACTGAAGGATGGTCTTTTGGCTGCATGCATAGCTTATTATCAAATACTATTTTGAAGTATAAAATTTACTACTAGTTGTCCATTTTGATAAAAATACAGTTTATAAGTTTGAAGCTACGACGTTATCTACAATATATATATATGCATAGACTTTAGCGCTAATGGCAAATTCTAAAGTTGTTCAGGCTAGCATAATGGCTTTTAATAGACGCCGTGTCTTATTTCTTACTTTTTTGTGTTCTCGGTGCATTGTAGTAATGATATTTCTGTATTGAAGAGTCGTTGCATACTTATATACAAGCAAAGTAACCCGCTGTGCAGTCTGTAAGATGGGATTGCGATATCTGAACTTTAAATACACTTATTTGCATATACACTCATACTTATATGTGCTCAACTTGACAAACATATTTATAAATATTATACCATTGAACGAATGGAACTGAACATTGCCGTGATCTCTGAGCATGACACGATTGACACGTTACTCGTTCTCAGATCGTCTCATCGACTTTACTGCTTCTATTCAAAGATCTTAAAGAATTTCATTTAGTCAAGGGTTTGGTTTAAGTATGAAATTACATCCAGCTTCTAGTGGCAGTAGTTGTGACTTTTACACCGGCAGTTGTTCAGTTAGTGCTCACATCACAGCTTGTTTTAGTGAAGTAGCAACACAAATCAAAGACTGATAAAAATTTGCTGATGAAGTGTGGACGGGAAAGTAGCTTTGCACACATAATAAACTGTCCTGAAGTATCCTATTGGGACGTTGTGTTAGATTAACAAACACTCCTCATTCAAACTTTTATCTCTACATTAAATAATTGTACAGAGACTTAACTAAATGGAGTGTGTTCTTTGTTACCAGGCGAAAGATCATACAAAACCATAGGCAGTGTATGCGTCGAGGAGGACAATCGTTAGCTGTCTCGAGCCATTACTTGTATTCTGCCAAATCTCGTCAAACTGAGACTCAAGTGGTTTCAGACATTAGTTGTAGACGCTCAGTTTCCGTTTAGCCTCACAAGGCTACGGGTTTCAGCACTTGGGCAGAGTCGTTTTTATAGTGACACAATGAAATCTCAAGCAAATAGGAAGTTTTATCAAATTCCGGATCCACACTCATCGTCAGAATGTGGGGAAGATCAAACAAACGGTGGGAAGCAGACGAAAAAATACCGTTCGAAGTCAGCATTTTTCCGTGGAAGTACACGGGACCTTATCGAAATGATAGATCAGAATGTTATTGGGAAAGAGACGGTATTTCAAGGACCATTTGGACCGAGACGAAGTAAGTCCCTTGATTCTTTGATTTGTATTTTTACTGTAACTGTAGACTGCGACGCTAATGTATGTGAAGTGTCTATTTCTATTAGAGTCAAATATTTCAGTATTGTTGGTTTTTTGTGCTGCATTACTTAATAACAAAATATCGTTTGTAGTATATATTGACTACTTAAGAAGCAAGAATCCCAGCTGTCTTGTTTTAAAACACAATAGTTTGAAGCTTAAAGACAGTTATTGAGCAATCTGAGTATAATGAGTATAATAGAGTGCAAAATAAAAGCTCACAAATATTAATAGCCTGCCCTGTCGTCACAATTCTATGCATTGACACAACATTTGTTTGCTGCAGTATGGTCATACTTGCAATTCATGATATTGGCTAGTAATAAAAATAATAGTCTTCACACTCAGGCTTGTATAACGTTTTCATGAAAAATAATTTTAATGTTTCTTGACTTCTTGACTTCTGCAATATTAATAGACTATATTTATATTGCGTGTTAAGTTTCTTCGTTAGTACTTGTCCTGATGCTAGTCTCCTGAGGCTGTTGGTGATGGGTGTTAAATGTTGTGCAGAGTGTTGACGAAAGTATCATCACTCTAAACACCAAAACAACATGAACACGAGGATTATTGCTATTTATGTATACAGTAAATAACTCGCAGCAGTTTATAATCATTAGTCACTGCTTTATTTATGAAATTATGATTAGAAATTAATAGAAACTTATGTGAAAAAAATGTCCCCCAATGTATGAATGAAAGTAAAAGAAATGAAAAAAACATGCCATTTTGTGTTTGGTTCTTCATTAAGATTTAATGAAATAGAACAAAAATGTTCAGTTGTCCGAAATTACCTCCTGACATAATTGAATAATTGAAATTCTTCTTAGGCATTTATATGGATCATACTGCTTCCGGTCAACCCTTGAGGTGCATTGAAGATTACATTCGAGAATTTGTCATGCCGTATTACGGAAATACTCATACAACCAGTACAATAACTTCGTCTCAGACGACCATGTTTAGGTATTTCTTTGACTGACTTTACGTTTGAACTCCAGTACAATAAGCCCGAGAAGTTTATTGATTGAAATTTTACAGAGGTTGTATGTATGTATTTAGGCACGAGGCCAAAGACATCGTTCGGAATTCGGTTGGTGCTTCAGAACACGACGTAGTAATCTTCTGTGGATACGGTTCAACAGGAGCTATACATAAATTAGTTCAAGCAGTCATATGTGGAAACAAACCTAAGCCCATAGTGTTTGTAGGTCCACATGAACATCACTCTAATATCTTACCATGGAAAGATGCCGGAGCCAAAGTTAGTTTGATGCTTGATTGGTTGATACAAATGTAGTGAGTGAAAGCTATGGAGGAAGGAAATGGGGCATTAATATATTCCTTTTCGATAGGTTGTCTTTATTCCTGAATCTGAAGAAGGTGTTTTCGATATTAATGCCCTGGAGAAGGAATTGATAAAAGCTAAAAGTCATGAGACAAATGGAACTCCTCTAATCGGAAGTTTTTCTGCTGCTTCCAACATCACCGGAATTCCGGTGGATGATGTAGCAGTGACTGTTCTTATGCACAGGCATGGAGGCTTGGCGTTTTGGGACTACTCTGCTGCAGGTACAAATTGATTTTTAATAGAATGTGTAGTTATCATTAGTATCAATCAAAATAGCAAAATAGCATGTGTCTCTTATTTTAGCTCCGCATGTCCAGATTTCTATGAATCCTGTCATTGCTGATTCAAATGAAGCTGGATTAGGCAAGAAAGATGCGATATTTTTTTCGGTAAGTGTCTATAGCTGTTGATTTTTTCCTGTCCTTTGTTGTCAGATACGATTTGTCCGATTGTTTTCTAACCTCTAACTTTCCGTTCAAGGGACATAAGTTTGTTGGAGGCCCACAAACTCCAGGTATTATATCATTTTTAATTTTTGTTATCGTCGCAATTCATGATCGCTTCCAATTAACTTTTATTAATTTGCCGTTAACTTAGGTGTACTGGTGGCTAAAAAATCTATATTTGAAAATCCGATTCCCAATGGTGGAGGAGGTGGGAGTGTTTTCTTCGTAACAGAAGATTCTCATCGATATCTTCAGGTATTTTTCTTTTGTTAAAGTTTTCAGTAAGTTAAAAGTTTTAGCTAATCTATTGAATGCTGTGCTAAAGAACACAGAATATCGAGAGGAAGGTGGCACGCCAAGCATTTTGGAATCTATTAGATTAGGTCTAGTCTTTCGACTGAAGGAAGCTGTTGGAGCATCGAATATTATCTCTCGAGAAGCCATATTTACGAAGTAAGTTGTCTTTTTGAATTTAAACTTCAAATTTTATTGCTAAAGGGAGATTTTCTGCTGTACTATTAGAAAAGTTTTGTCTGAGTGGGCTAAATATCCTGAAATAAAGGTGCTAGGAAGTACTACAACACCTCGACTAGGAATTATTTCCTTCGTAATAGAACACTTACAAAGCGTAAGAATTTTAACTTTTGGGTCCGAAACCCTTCCATAAATACAGGACTAACTTTCATGGATGTGATTTTTTCAGGGGTATTTACTTCATCATAACTTCATCGTTGCATTGTTGAATGACTTATTTGGAATTCAGTCACGAGGAGGATGGTAGGTGCTTTATTTCTTGCTTTAATTTTTGACAAGTAGCTTCCAGCAATGTTTCCTTTTTCTTTTTTAATTTTTATAGTGCTTGTGCGGGTCCATATGGGCAATCTCTGCTGGGAATCGATAAAACTCTGGCAGTGAAATTTGAAGACCTTCTCTTAGAAGACAGGTAGTGGAATCAATAGAAAATTTTAAAATTTACAAATTTTTACAAAGCCGTGTTTTATTTTTTACTGATGGTAGTCGTCTTGATCGAGTCCATCTTAGAAGAGACATGTACAATGAGGGCTCGGAACGGGAAATATTTAGACCTGGTTTCGTGAGACTGTCAATTCCTTACCACGCGAGTGCTCAAGATGCCGATTATGTTGTGGAAGCAGTTCAAATAATTGCTCGTCAAGGTTAGTATATTGTTCTGATTTAGTACAAGATACCTGTTGAGATCAGTTGTATAAAATGGGCTATTATTTTCTCCAGGATTCAAGCTTCTTCCGTTGTATAACTTCAATCCTGAGACTGGAGAATTCCACCATCACGCTAATCATGTAAGGAATTATGAAATGAAAATTTCGTATTATAATTTGATCGGTTCTTAATTTGCTATTATACTATTGCTTAGATATTTCAGCATAGAAAGTGGCTTAGTTGGGCAACTTTTGATGCCGATGGAATGAGATGTAAAGAAAGAACTAGAAACAACAGTGAGGATTATCCCAACTACAGAGAATGCACTGAGCAAGCTAAGAATATCCTGGCTAATGCTTACAATGTAAGAAATTACGTTTTTGGGCTTTCTGAATTTGAATAAAAACGTGTACAAATTACAAATTTGTCGTTTAATATAGTTGTGCAAAAGAAGATCCTTAAGCGATCAATCCTTGATGTATGACTCAAAAGTTGCAAAGTTACGCTGGTTTCTGCTTCCATCCGAGGCCATGAACTTTCTAGCAACCAACAAAGACAGCGTGGGATTGTCTTTGGTTGTATCACCGAGGCCTTTCTGCCCAAGAGTGTATCCAGCTAGAGGGAACAATGATGTTGACTCTAATAAAACAGTGCCGGACAAAATGCAGTACCAAGGATCTATTCCATCTCAGATTCTTCAATCGTCATCTTGGAATTTTGTAGAACCACCCAATTCAATTAGTTTCCCACATAATCGCTTCATGTCGGACGTTGATAGTGGAATGAGCAACAGCAACAGTAGTGAATTGAACTTTTCGGGTAATGAGATCGAAGATGACAGAGATCTCTTTGTAACTGGAGCAACAGTTACTGGACCTGCGATTTGCTTTGGATTTGGGAGTTTTGAGGATAGATCTTCCTCCGTAGATACAGAAAAGGAAGATAATATAGACAAGACAATAATCAAAGGAGTCTTGGTAGATCAAAGCCAAATCGGAACTTTTACTGAGCAAAACACCAGTCAAATGTTTACAGTCGGCAACGTAAGTTCTAACCAACAGCAGAGCTATCCGAATCCGGATGTTAATACCGCTACGTTAAATTCTCCCACGGAAGGATTCTGTAATCCTGTGATGAAAAAGTCTGTCCCCACTCAAACAATTTATACAGATCCTCAATGCTTCAACGCAAACACAGGATATAGCAGTACAAATCAGCAATATCAGGATACAAATTTGGTCTCTTCACCTGTGCCTCAAATAAATTATCCTGCATATTCCTATCCTCAACCTCAAAACATGGCGATGGGAGATACTGCAACTACTTATGTTCAACTTAATTCTCAGTCTTTGAGCTCTGTAAACTCTCAGCAGACTTATCCACCTTGTTACAGTCCAGCTCAGCACCAATTCCAATCCCAGAATTCTATTGACAACACATTCAACAACACTGATGGAAACATCATGAATGCTTCAAGTCCAGTAATGGCCTTTAGTCCCACACCCTACGGTTATTGTGGATACTCACAGATAGATCAACAGCCCAACAACTCGTATTCAAGCCAACCTATCGACGTGCAGCATCAGCCTTTCCAGCAGTCGTTTTCACCCGATCCTTACAAAAAATTCACTAGTTCGTTTGGAGGGAATACAATAGAAAATGGAGTCAATGAGCAGATAGTCGAGGTTGCTATGCGTAGGGTCACCGACGAAATCGCCAGTCAGTTGAAATCCGAGATTCGTGGTGTCATCAATCAGGTGGAGCAGGGCATAGATCCTAATGGCTTACGAGAGCGAGCCAACAGCTTTACCTTGAAAGATAGAAAAATTGAAAGTCTGAAACGGAGAACAAGAACTCTAAGTGGACACACATTTAGTTCTCTTGGAAAGTCTGAAGAAAAAGTGACATTTAAAGCTGGAACGCCGGAGTCACAAGAAAGCAGTTCATCCGATGAAGCATTCGAACCAGATACCGAAAACGCCGAAAATAGGCTTTCGAAAGAACTGGAAGGTTCCAAGAAGTGTGTAGATTGCTCAGCATGGACCCAACGAGATCGATTAGCAGTAAATGAATCGTTAGAAATTGAGAAAAATAAATCTAATAAATGGCACTGCCCTGCTAAAAATGTGTTCAAACCGACATTGAAGGTAAGGATTACGTCTAGTTGGTAGGGTTGGAAAGAGCTTGGTCGTATAAATCCAGCTGTATTGAATATTACAGGCTTTAAGAGAGTACTCGATGATAAAAGACGGTGACAAGGTGCTTGTATGCTTGAGTGGAGGAAAAGATTCTCTTTCGTTATTACATACAATGAAACAGGCACAGCATGTTCTAGCAAAAGAAGGAATATCCTTTACTTTTGGAGCTGTGACTGTTGATCCACAACATAGTGGATTCGACCCGAGACCCTTAATACCGTATTTGAAGTCGCTTGGGGTCCCATATTTCTACGAAGAACAGGGAATTATGGATACTGCATTGGAGAAAGGACCTGAAACCGTGTCGTCGATTTGCAGTTTTTGTAGCAGAATGAAACGTGGGCGAATTTATGCTGCAGCAAGACAAAATGGATACAATGTCTTGGCGTTAGGTCTGAAATTATTTATTTAATTTTGTAGAGATATTGAGAACTTCACGAAAGATAATCCGTATTTTACTAAACTCTTTTAGGGCAACATTTAGATGACTTGGCTGAAAGCTTCTTCATGTCTGTCTTCCATAACGGATTACTACGCACCATGAAAGCATCGTACACTGTAAAGTAAGTCACACTCATGGCTCTGTTATCAGACTCTATTGTATGAACTGTTGTTCACGTTAACTTTGTGTTACAGAGAAGGGGATTTAAGAGTTATTCGACCTTTTGTGTACGTACGAGAGAAGTGCCTTCGTCAGTTTGCAGAAAGTCGTCACCTGCCAGTTATTCCTGAGAACTGTCCAGCCTGTTTTGAAGCCCCGACAGAGAGACACAGAGTCAAACAATTGCTTGCTCACCAAGAAGTTTTGTTTCCTAAATTATTTTTGAGCTTGTGTTCAGCAATGAAGCCGTTGATGGCTATCGATCGAACAGGTATGGAATCAAAGAAGAAAGTGAAAAATGTCAGCTTAGCTGCTCAAGAATTTGTGGCGGAGGAGGACTAGCAAGTCTTTTAAATAATCGATTTGAACATTTTCCTCCTCTCAAAGCACCTCTCGTAATGGGCTGAAAGCATAACTAAATTTTTGAAGATGTAACTAACAATTCAGTACTTTCACTTGATGACTTAAGATTAATCTCCAATGTAATAACATTGGTGTTAAGTTATAATTTTTGCTTGAATTTCGAAAGTCTTTGGAGTGGTTATGATTGATAACGCATGCCATTTTCTTCGTAATGTCTTCCAGACTTAACGCGTTATGTGATAATTGTTGTATACTGTACACAAATATATTGTTATATGTTGAGTTTGTATATGTTAAAAAATCGAAATCTAGTTCAACTTTGCGGAAATAAACTATTGTATGCTGAAAAATGTGCAATTTTCTTCGCACATTTTCAGTTCCATATTTATCGATCATACAACGATTGTCTGCTGTGGCAGTAATCCGCATCTAACGGAATGGATGAAATATGCTCACGTGCGAAGAACGAATAATAATTTGATTTACTTAAGAGCCAAACTTTATTATACTGCTCTGCATCACATTACTTAACTCAGACATAATATTATTATATAACTAGAAAGTTGGTGTGTTAAGTATTGTAACTAATGCATGCATCATCCAGAGTAATTAGTGTCATATTTCAACGCCTCTGACCAGCCGAAGACAATTTGTAGTCGTAGTCATAACTTCGCGTACCTAAATAGGATGATGCTCCTGCTCCATGACTGCTCATTGCAATGGAGTTGGCCGTCTGTAAAAATCATAGCAAATTTAGTTAGAAACTTAGAACACGAAGTATTATGTTTAAGAGACCGTCGCTTATGATGAACCAGTTTATATACCCCCGAATAAATAGGTGGAGGTGGTGCAACTGGAGCTGAACTACGACCAGCGGGATTTAACCCAGTTCCTGTTCCACTAGCCCAGCGTTCTGGGATGTCCACGATCGGACGAGTCGCAGCCCTACCATTAAAATTTGAACACATACGTTGTACGTTTGTACTGATTATCATCACACTTTTGTAATTAACTACGCTTGTTACTAACCTTTCTGGCTGAATCCAAGCTGACTCTCTAGCAGTCCATGAATCGGCACGCACTGAACTCAATTGAGGAGAGGAGTGAGATTCTGCATTATATGCGGGAGCTGATCGTTGTGCCCATCGGTTGTCTCTCAAATTAGGTGCATAATTGTCGACAGCTAGATTTTAATAACAATTTCCATAAATGAAACATTTCATCTAAATGAGCAAAATAAGCCGTAATTAGTACCTTTCGTCTCTACTTCTCGAGTCCATGCAGAGGTTGGAATGCTAAAATGAGTGGATGCAGCTTCTGGTGGAAACCGTACCTGAGAAGACGCTGATAGCTGAACAACTTGAGTGTACATTTTACTTTTCCTGTCATCAAGCCGAGAGTCGAGAGCCTCCTGCAAAGTTTTAATCATTTTTACAAATAAGAATAAGAATAACGAATTAACTATTTCTGTACAATATCTTATTCTTGATTAATTACAGATTTACCCTATCTCTATGATGACTGGATCGGTCAGGAGACCTTTCACGGCTCTTCGCGCGACCTTTAGCCCAAACAGGTGCTCTGGTGTCCCGCTCAGGGGCACTTCGCACAGAACCTACACGCCCTGCAGAATCCATGCGAGAATGTCTATCGTCACTTATCTGTCCATAACGACTAGCCTCTGCACGACGGTAAGGCTCATGTCTCAGTTTCTCTTTTTCCTTACTGAAAAAGCAAGAAAGTACTATTACACTTACACTGTTAGAACTTACATGCGAGTCTTTAAAATAAAAAAAATCCTTATAGGTTGGAATTGTTTTCCCATACATGTACGACGGTTCCACAAAGCTATCTCTATGGCGCGAGCGATCTTCCGAGACCTTTTTGCGCTCTGATGTCAAATCAAAACCAACATCGTTTCGTTTTGCACTGGAAACAAGCCGACGACTCTCGTCTAGTCTTCGTGCTAATTCCTCCTTTTCTCGTTGGATTCTCTCTCTTTCCAACTTTTGCTTTTCTCGCTCTTCGAGAATCATACGCTCTTTTTGTCGTTTTAATTCCAGTTTTTCTTGCTCTATTTTCTCTCGTTGTCTGCAATGAAAACTTAACAGTTAAGTACATGATTTACTTAAAAAATAGTAATTCTGATTTATAACATTACTTAGCAAGCTGCCTTATCTCCAGGTCCAATTGTTGCTGTTTTTCTTCATCTTCCAAGCGACGTCGCTCAATTTCCCGCTTTTCTCGCTCCACCTCGCGAACCTTTTCCCTTTGACGTATATCCTGCAAAATTGAAATAAAAAAATTAGCACTTATACTTCATGCTTAGCTAGCACGAATAACAATCCGACAGAATCTAATGAAAGTCAGAAGTAGTAGATCTGAGT
>Ga0194135_10002892_pt1 | contig 10485 bp, 9 predicted proteins | sample LitLau_LLRF_2013_FD_134024 | JGI IMG/M metagenome (GOLD analysis project Ga0194135, IMG submission 134024) | Freshwater sediment microbial communities in response to fracking from North America - Little Laurel Run_MetaG_LLRF_2013 (version 2) | ecosystem: Environmental > Aquatic > Freshwater >... | reverse complement strand
TGCAGATGAATAGGAGAATGGACAGGTTGCATAAAAATTTTAACCAGAAAGCAGTTACTAGGGTATGGATTGGGTGTCTGGGCAGTTGGGGTTATTTTCATGGATTGCGTTGAAATGGACACTTTTGAGTTTGAGTCACTCAATAAGAAATTTTGTCTATATTTCGATGCAAAAACAATCATTTGGTTTGGTCTTAAGGTTTTTTTGAGTTATAAAAACTCAAAGTGTGTCCCATTTATAGTATTCACCCTGTATATATGTCTCTATACCTGTGTACTGCTAGGAAGGAAGACAACTATGACTAAATAAATATCAAGCACATTCTCATGTTTAAATAATAACATCTTTCCATATTGCACGATGTCTAGCACGGGATGTCTTATACTTTTAACTCAATCTTCTTCAAGGCTCCTTACATATTACATGTATATAGATTTATATATATTTTATATATATGTAACTTGTAAATGATCATACAAAACTACTTCATCTCACAAGGAAAAGTATCAAAGAGAGGAAACGTCTACTTACAAAATGTTTTATTTGAAGTTGAGACGGAAGAAGACAAAAAAAGCACTTTAAAAAGGCAATTCATGAGAGTAGTGCATGACATTTATGTGTTATTATTTGTAGCTTGTTTTGCCTACTTCACAATAAGTCAACAAAAGTTTTTAATGAAAATTCATAGGTAATATGAGTTAAACAAATCTAACTAAAGAGTTTGTACATTCTCTACGCTTGAAATCAAACTGATTCAAGCGTGATGATGAGATCCTACGTAGTAAATTACTAGCGAACTGCATAAACGAACAAATGCAAATTGTATGCTTGAATGAGTATAAGAAAGGAAGTATACTAATTACATAATGATTCCTTGCAGACATTGAAGACTCCCTGAAAAGAGCCAGATCAGATGAAACAAGGATCCCATTTGGCGTCGGGATTCCGGGTCAAGTTGCTCAATCGAAGGAAATTGTAAACATCAAAAACGCTTACGAAGTACGTCATTGCGTCATTAAGTTACAAACACATTATAGAGAAGAAGCTTATTCCAAACCTTTCCTAAGTCGCCAAAAACACATAAAACCTTTTCTATATACACACGTTAGATTAAATGACTCAATATATATACACAACTTTATATAAATGTATGTATACATTATATATATACAGCTTAAGGAAACATATTCATTGATTTCGTCTTCAAAGTCTCTCTCCATCTCTTAAGTAGCAAACTATTAACTTTTATAAACAAATCATTGATTACTTTGATCTTCTCTGAACTACTTGAGCGTTTGTCGCAAATTACACTACACAGTTCTACACACACAATTCTCAAATTGATGATTTGACTACCCTTCCACGCTTCATTTCCCAGTTTGCTCTCTCTCTCGTCGTCGATTTTCATGGATTTCCTTTGATAAAACTTAATTTATACATTTTCTCATATTTTACGCATTATATACTAAAGACTAAACAGCGTCTTATTATCCATATCCGGCCACTTCAAACATTTGACCCTGGAAATCTTCTCCAGATCTCGAAACGCAATAAATATATATCTTAACATCTTTATTTGTATTGGATCTCGCGTGATATTAATCTTTATTCCGTTTTTGTATCTTTTTATTATTATTCTTTTTTCTCAAAGGACTCGAGATTTCAAAAAGAAGTGGATACAAAAAGTGGACACAAAACTTTGAGTATCCTTGCCCTTCCTGTGAGCAATAACGAAGGAGAAGTCATTGGAGTTGCTCAAGTTATTAACAAAAAAAAGTCAGCAGAAGGAGATAATCATTTCGGTGAAAGCGATATCGAGGTAAGAAAAAAAACTCGGAGGAATTGTGTCGTGTCGTTACATACTTTTTGGTTGCTCCCTGTTTTATTGGATTCTTGTCACAACACATTTCGCACTAAAACTCTTGTAAGTCGAGGAAACTTATTTTTCCTGGAATTTGTCAGCTCTCTCTCTCTCTCTCTCGTTCATTCTTGTCTACGCTTATTTGACTTTTGACTTTCTCTCAGAAGAATGAAATGAATGCCTTCCAGCAAATAATAATAATCTCAGGACTTTTCATTTTCCTTCACTGAATCTCTCCTAAAATTCCTCAGAATCCTTTCCAATATGACCAAGTGCTTATGTTTAAGTTTGTAATGTATTTATATTCCTGAAAAGAATGATTTAGCTCTAGTTAGCAAGGAAGTGTATCGGAGGAATTAACATCAAACCCATTCACAACACCAGATTAGTCTTTACTTTTAAATACACAACTTATCTCACTAAATCCTGAATGAACGGCAGAAGATTACAAATGGTATTTCCATTGTAGATTAATATTGAACTGAGCTTATTTTTCCTTTGTCCTAATAGCTCTTTTCAAAATGTAATCTTATTGAATTTCCGGAAGGATTATTCATCTTTCGTTTCCTCCTATTCCCATTTCATCAATTTTTATTATAATAATACTATTTAAATTATTCTCTTGTGCATGATCCGCTTATGAAAAATAAATGTAAGCGACTTACCTTTTATGACTTATAAAATTCCAGGTTATCCAGCGCTATTTGACCTTTTGTGGAATTGGAATACAAAATGCTCAGCTCTTTGAAACATCTGTCGCTGAGTACAGACGTAACCAAGTATAAACATATATCTGTATTTCTCTACGTCATTACATTTCTTATGCTTCTTTTACCTTTAAATTCCAAAAAGAGCTACAGCTACAGCTTACACATCAGCAGTTTTTCTCTCACTATCAATGACTAGACCTCTCTCTAGAATAAAAGTCTGTTTGATATTCTGATACATTAATTATGTGCTGAGTCCATGAAAATAATTTAATAATAAATGATGAGTAGTCATATTAAATTACAAGTATGAACTTAAAAATTCCTCCATGCAGCTTCTCCTGAACTTGGCTCGGAGTATCTTTGAAGAGCAAACGAATTTGGAACGTCTGGTGACAAAGATAATGAAAGAAGCACAAGGACTCTTGAGATGTGAACGCTCATTAGTTTATCTACGGGATGTACCTCTTATGGAAGCTGTAAGTCTAAAAAAGTCCAATTTACGCAATGCATCACTTTACTGTTAAAGAGAGTAAGAATTTTTTGCAATCCACACTATTATATACATACAGAGTCACATAGAAAGAATCCTCATGATGCCTTCTGCTCCTGGTGAAAGGAAGCCCTTGTCAAGGAGAGAGGTAAGTAGGAGAGAGTTGCTCACGTTTTTTCATCACATTTTTACCTACACGAATAAGCATAATATTAGTATATGTGCACAGTAATGTACAGTATGTCTCATACATATTTCGGATCACAGCGATTATTATTATGCAATCTTCCCCTGAGTACATACATGTATACGTTCAATTAAGGTTCTTTTGCAAGGCCAACAAGATATACTATAGATACAGTATATGTATATATAAACTTTCTCAGTTTCTCATATTTCACTTATTCCCTATACTTTCTCTTGTGATCTCTCTTCTCCTAGGAATTTAATTCGTATTCTACTTACAAAAATCCAATCAACTTGTAAATCTACTCTCACTTCCTTATGTGCGCTATGTGCTTTGCGGTATGTGTGTGTGTGGTTAGATAAGTGTCATGTAATTTAAAGATGCTAATTAATGGAAGGAAGTTAATAGAAGGGTGGACAGAGGAAACGCTACTGGTCTGTGGAGTGGGTGGAAATAAGTCGGATGAGAGAAAGTCCGTTGTGGCCAAGGAGAAAGTAGAGAGAGATATGTGCCGCACCGCATCTTTCCACACACACACGTACATTTATATATATACATACCACCACACTACTACTTAATGCTCACTCTGTCTGTATATACGAACGAACGAATGTATAACCAAGGCTCTCTTTTTCTTGAGCCTTACAACATTTATCGATTTCCTCTCTCTCTTCCTTTACTTTCCATGTCCCTTTGTATTACACGCTATTCCTTACTTACACTTCTAAAACCACACCACACACACACACACACAAACTCGATCCTTTCTCCAAGTCGTTATAAATATTCCTCAAGGGGTCTCATCTTCTTTTGTATATCATTGGTACTTAATATACATGTACGTATGTGTAGACGTATGCTCCCAATAATATACTTCTCTAGCTGTTCCTAATAAGATGAAATCCTATGTGTTTGCTTTTATATGAATTCTGTCTGTTAATTAAGATGATTAAAATGACACACAGAGAGACTTTCTAAAATGTAATGCTTGAGAGGATTACATCCGTCCTAATAATTTATTGGAAATTAGGTCAAAGCAAGATATGCACTTGAGTCATTTCAAAACTAATTCAGATTTGTTCAAGTATGTGATTGTTTCTTTCAGAGCAAGACTGTTACTATGAAAGATGTATTGAAAGAAAAAGTAAGTATGTATATAAGGATCGTGTATTAGTTACACAACTTAGGTATATGTATTGTCCGTGAGAAAGTAAGTCTTCAAAATCCTCTTTTGTGTAGGGATTGCTTTTCGAGTTGGTCTTTGAGCTCACCAGCGACGACCAAGATGAAGAAATACGACGTCCATCGGCAGCAGAAATTAGTAATTCACCACTAACCCAAATCGCTAAATATGTCGCTACAAATAGTGAGGTAGGCGTGTGAATACAAATACAAGTAATATGCATTTATTCATTTCACTTAAATTGATTATTCTTTGCAGATTTTAAATATCGGAGATGCAATTACTTGGTATAGAGATTCAGTAGACTTATCAAAAGATCTTGTGCCCGTTGCTGAAAGTAGTTTTTATAACTCCCTTCCCAAGAGCATTCTCTGTATGCCAATTTACAACGGACAGCGGCAAGTGATCGGAGTTGCTCAGCTTATTAACAAAGTAAGGAAATATATACTCATATATTTTTAAACTAGGAGTCATTTCATCCAAATTGATTTTTACATTCAATTGCAACTTTCAGTTCTTTCATTACCCATTTCTATTTAAATCTAAAACCAATGTTAAATTGAAATAACACGTATTATTAAAACGGAGAAAATACACAGACGCACAACCTATCAATTTAATTTAATTATATAGTGAATATAGAATGGTTTTCCCCAATACTTAAGAATCCACCGGAAAAAACCAAAATTAAATTTTAAAAGTACAATTTCGTTGCAAAACATTAGATTATGTATGTGAAACCTCCGTTGTAATTCCTAATCAAGACGAAATCAACAATAAAATGAAAATAAAGCCTTGTCAAGCATTTCTTCAATACACGGACGACGACCGATAATAAATAAAGTCTAATGATTTCTTTCAGGTAAACAACCAACCATTTACTGACAGTGATGCAAATACATTCGAGGCATTTGCTATTTTTTGTGGGCTGGGAATACACAACACACAGTTGTACGAAAGTGCATGTAAGTGTACACATATATATGATAAATTGTTGCATAAATATTATACGCCATATAGTGAGGAAAGAATTCCCTTGCGACATAAACTCAAGGCTACTTAAGTATACTTCGATAAACGTGAGACTTCTTTAGCCACCATTTTTTAATGAGTGGTTAATGGAAGTTCATGTGATGATGGTGAAGAGACGATGAGGCTACATTATAAAAGCGAATTGAACATCCTACTACGAGAAAGTTTGAGACTAAAAAGCAATTTAAAAAGTTGATAATAAGACGAAAGAAAGTTAGGTAATAAAAGTTAAAACATAAGGACATTTGCAAAGGAAAAAAAGTAGAATGAGTTTTCATGCACTTCACCTGTGCTCTACTTTCACTCAGGCGTATCTTGTTCTTGATAATATTCCTCTCTTGCCTAATTATAATTCGCAGGTAAACTAATGGCAAAGCAAAGTGTCGCTTTAGAATGTCTATCATATCATGCGACCGCGTCTTGTGATGACACCGAGAGACTTCGACGGGATGAGATTCCATCATCAGATTACTACAACTTGTACAGGTGAGTGAAAGGCTTTTGTGTCCCTGATTAAGCAAAGAACTTTGTGTTCTTAATCTACAAACTCCTACAGACTTACTGATTGTTAATCTATACGTACGTATACAAACTAATAGTTCCGTTTCCCCTTGTTAGCTACACCTTTAACGACTTCAGTATGACGGATAGTGATACGTGCAAAGCAACGATAAGAATGTTCCTCGAACTGAACTTGGTTTCCAAGTTCCACATTCCTTATCCGGTGAGGAAATCACACATAACCTTGTCATCTTTATGACCGAAAACACTGTCTCATTTAGCCAAACCTTGTTTCGTAATTGCAAAAACTTTTTCTTAACTTTTCTTATGTAACTTCATCATCATCAGGTTCTGTGTCGTTGGGTGCTCAGTGTGAAAAAGAACTACCGACCTGTCAAGTATCACAATTGGAGACATGCTTTCAATGTAGCTCAGACGATGTTTACAGTTCTGACGACTGGAAGGATGGGTCAGTTTCTTGATGACCTCGATGTAAGTTTAGTTTCACTCTAAACAAACAGCATTCCATTACACACGATCTGTGTCTATATGTGTGTCTGTACAAGTTTAGTAAATGTCAGCTTTGTTTGCTATTTCTTCACTATAAGGTTAAAGTTAAAACTGCAAGTCTTTCTGCAACCAGTTGTTCTATTTGTATCAGTTTTATGTTTTAAGTTTTGACTTTCTGCTGTCAAGATTCTGTACACAAATATAATATGGATTCTTTCATCTCTTCTCATTGCTAAAAACACTACAACAGCAAACAACTTCGTTTATGAATGAATGTGGCATAAAAGACGTACGTTTTTTTCTTGAGGTAACAAATCTGTTTCATGATTTATAGATTCTGGGATTGATTGTGGCATGTCTGTGTCACGATTTGGATCACAGAGGAACAAACAACGCTTTCCAGCAGCAGTCGGCATCTCCCTTGGCAGTACTCTATTCTACGTCCACTATGGAGCATCACCATTTCGACCAATGTGTCATGATTCTTTCTTCTGAAGGAAACAATATATTTCAGGTTCGATCCTAAAAACCACACAAGACTAATGTTGTTACAATGTTACAAATCCTGTGGTTAGGTCTCTGTGATCTTTCTAATGAATGAAACTCAATATAGTTGTATGATATATATCGTACACTACGCGTATATAAGTATTTTTGGAGTGCTTATTTAATTGTTGTGTTGTTTTCCACAGGACTTGTCTGCAGATAATTACAGGAAAGTAATGAAAATAGTAGAAAAATCCATCCTCTCAACGGACCTCGCGATGTACTTTCGGAAGAAAGATCGATTCATAGATCTCATTGAGGAAGGAGAAATCTCGTGGCAAGGAGAAGACAAGAAAGAATGTGAGTTATTTATTTCTACTTTGTGTACATTGATTTGTCTTATTTATCTCTAATTCCTCTGACTTTTGACTTGCAGTGTTGTGTGGGATGATGATGACGGCTTGTGATGTCGCAGCAATTTCCAAACCTTGGGAAATTCAGCATAAAATTGCCAAATTAGTAGCAGATGAGTTTTTTGATCAAGGAGATCTGGAAAAAGAACAGCTCAACCTTCAGCCCCAGGTGATTGCTTCGTCTATGACAAAAATACAATTCAGTCTTTCATTTACAGAAGATTTTCTAAGAATTCGTATTTCTGACTTATTTAGGCTATGATGGACAGAGACAGAAAAGACGAACTTCCAAAAATGCAACTGAGTTTCATCGATGTGATATGCTGTCCGCTCTACAAGGTAAACGCATATAAAAGCCATACATAATTTAAAAGGTTCTCGCTATATGTGGGAATAAATACGTAGTTTCTGTTTTAAAGCTTCTGTCAGAAACATTTCCTTGGCTGAAACCTTTATATGATGGAGTAAATAGAAATCGACAGAACTGGCAAGATCTCGCAGAGAAAGTAGACATGGGACTGACTTGGATCGATTACGACGTGATTGAAAAACCTGTGGAGGAGTTTTCTAGTACGAAATTCCACTCTAAATATTAAATATTTAATTAAATCATCATCATACTCACTGTCAAATAATAAAACTTTTGCAGAAGATTCAGAGCCGCAAGATATCAAGTTTGTGGTACAAAACCTGAATTGCTCTAACGCTGAATCATCATCTGGGGACACAGAGGCAGCCAACCGCCGAAATAAATCTCGCTGGAAGTTGAAAAGATTGTTCAGAGATACTTCTCAATTGAGAAAGTCGACTTCAATTCAGTCCAAAGTTTCATCATCAGATGTTTCCTCTCCTTTAAGCAAAAAAGACGACATCTTAGTTAGTCCACCAGGAATAAGTGGTTCTCCTTCAGCAAACAATTCGCCATCAAAGCCATCGCAAGCTCTTCAAATGATGGAGGCTTCTCCAGAGAAGCAAGCAGCGTCAGCAGCAGTAACAGCAGCAGTTCTTACTGCACCACCCGCTGAAAACAATGAAAGAACTGTAAAAACGTGTTCTTTTGTCCAATCTACCAATTCTTCTTCAAAAGGAACAAGCAAAGAAAGCAGTACGGGGACATCCACTCAGAAGATAAAACACAGTTGCATGCTATCCTGAACCTTACTAATTGAAAAAGATTGAATCAGAAAACCCTCCGCCAATTTATTATTGATTCTGTGTTTCAATACTGTATACATTATACATTATATGCAGGAATTATATATGTGACATGGTGTAATCGAGTAATTTTTGTACCTTATCTCTGCCAAATTCGTTCTCAGTCCCTATTAAACACTGCATTACTTGTTAAACTGCTTGGAATAACTTGTTAACAACCGAGTGCAGTTTATAGAAATAGTAGAACGAAGCATATTAAAATGTGATTTAGATTTAAATATATAAACCCTGTAAACAAACACACATAAAAGGCTTAATAATTGTTACCATTGTATAGAGTCCTTCTTAAGAAATCCTGGTTAACACTATACACATATTCTTGTCTAATATAAATATATATTGTTACATTATAATATATAGAATGAGTCTATGCATTTATTATCTAAAAACAAAGTTACCAAATTATTCAAATAATCTTAAATGTTTAACAACAATAACCACCATATATATATATATTAATGTGTACACAACATAAATACCTTTTAACTTTCCTTGCTACTTGTCACTTGCTTTGATTGAAATTTCCAATCGTAAATGCGTTGAATAACGCTAGTGAGGAAATCAACTATGATTGTAGTCTCTAACTAATATTCCTACTTGTTTCTGTAACCTATAAACTAGTTTTTAACTTCTTAAATACATTTATGTAACAGATTAATCTTGACTTGCCATGTATCTTTAGTAATCTGTTTAGAATTTATCAGCTTTAACTTTTAATGATTAATACCAAGACTTATTTTTAAAGTTTTGGTTTTAATTCAGTCCTTATAAGCTTTTGAAGGATATTTTTTTAAATAGCAGGCAATTATTGTTTTAACTCAATTTCTATGAATTGTATGTGTACCCCAAATAAAGCTAATAAAAGGAAAGCATATTGCATAAAACTATGTTTAAAATATCAGCCACTATCCCAGAATATACTTCTTGTACACTCTTGAATATCAATACAACAACTCCATTTGTCATTTTTTCCTTTTATTTAAAACCCTCAAAACGAGGAAGCTTTTATCCTACACATCTCTTCTAGCATTCATGAAAGTCTCGAATTTTCAAGGCTTGTAAATACTACTAAATAATCAAAAAGTAAGGTATAAGCTTCAGTGTAAGACTGCCAAATGGATGAAGCTTTTAAATTGGAACTACTTAAGTAACATTTTTACTTTATTGGACTTGTCACACACACCCAGGACATTTGATACTTCCCAACCAGGAAATAAGTAAAGGGCTAATATCAAACGACGCCTTAAATCATATAAAAAAAGATATGCTCTACTTTCCCCCCGTGTTTCTCAGAACCACTCCAAAAAACTTTTTCACTTCTTTCATTCCCACTTGGTACACTTATAAAAGATATATTTATAAATGAATCAGAGCTGCGAGAGTTATATACAATGTAACAGCAGAATATAAAGAAATCTTTTTGCACACCTGTAAAAAAGTTCCGTGTCAAGACTGTCAGCCTAATCAAAAAACATACGACGCAAAATATGATAATATAGAAAAGGCTTTCACCCTCAAGAAACCTTTTTTATACTCCTCCGCGATTGCTCCTATTTTCAATTATTCTCGAGTGAAAATAAAATTATTATTTGGGGTTTATTTTTAGCCTTTAATTTTCTATTCAAACTACTCAAAATATGACGTGGATTTTTACGTGGTTAAATGAATAACAAGCGAATTAACTCTAAGCGAGCTCTCTCTACTCGAAGAGGCGTCGTCATTTCCCAAGTTAATTAAAGATGAGATTCGTGTTGGAGGTTTCGAAACCGATCTTAAATGATCTTCCGTATGATGAGACTTGGTGAGATAAGAATAAAAATATGCCCTCTGCCTCCAAATAAGTCTCTGCTATGCAATATTGCTATATATTGCTTCCAAGCACAACTATATATAATAC
>Ga0194135_10002891_pt1 | contig 10485 bp, 9 predicted proteins | sample LitLau_LLRF_2013_FD_134024 | JGI IMG/M metagenome (GOLD analysis project Ga0194135, IMG submission 134024) | Freshwater sediment microbial communities in response to fracking from North America - Little Laurel Run_MetaG_LLRF_2013 (version 2) | ecosystem: Environmental > Aquatic > Freshwater >... | reverse complement strand
GTTTATCAGAATCTATTGCCGGCAAGTAAACTATAAGATTTAGCTTCTCTTTTTGACGTGATCAAAGCTTATGTTTTTGACTAAGCGATCATAAGTAGCTTTATAAAGACCACCATCCAGCTGAATTCTTCTGTCTGTAGTCCATACAATACTTTTGGTAGATTTAACCCAGTGAAATCTGCCGTAGCCTTTCTCTCTTAATTTAATAGCCAGCCATCCATCTTCATTTGTTCCGGGAGGGTGATTAAAACCATCTACACTCAGACATTGTAACCTGCGGCAGGCAGAGTTAAAGCCATATACATTTAAGGCTTCTTCTTTAAAGTGTTTGCAGATCGTTCTGTTAAAATCGGCGGCATATTCATAGAAGAAGTAAACCAGTCTAGGGGTACCTGCAATAGGTACAAAAGAAAAGGTCCCGTAAGTCAGGCAGATTGCCTCATCATGAATTAAAGGGGATACCATATCATCAATCCAGGTTGCCGGGTAAATGGTATCCGCATCCGCATTTAATATATATTCTCCTTTCGCGATCTGAAGCCCTGCATTACGGGCATTGGTAATTCCCTGCTTTTTCTCGGTGATACAATTGACATGGCAGGCATTAGCCAGTGACTCGGTATCATCTGCAGAATTATTATTGACAACAATGACCTCAATAGAATGCTTCGTCATTGTCTGGGAAAGAGAAAAAAGTGTTTTTAAAATATTCTCTTCCTCATTATAGGCAGGAATGACAATTGATATTAAAGGTTTTTCACTCTTAAGTCTGTTGAAATTTTCGGCAATACCCTGGATTTCAGCTGTGAGTGCATTTCTTCCTTTATTAAATTTCAGTATGTTTTCTGGAATGACTATTGGTCTCATGAAGTACTTACAGCTATATGTTTTGTCTCAATTGATGAAGGTAACTGATATAAACAATAAAAATACCAAAATTAAGGGCTTTTCCGATTAATTTAATTTGCGGAGGGCCGGTTGAAAGCAGGTTTGGCAAAAGTATTTTTTTTTGAAATTATGTTTTTATCTATATTTACTTGATATATTTAGCTTTTATGACTTATTAAATGGATAGAAGGACTACTATAAAAGGTCTGATTGTCTTTGTATCTCTAGGAATCTCTTCTTTCTCGTTTTATAAATGGACTGCCTTTAATGCAGTGGCAGATATCAGAGAGCTTCCTCAAAAACGTGTGCTCCTTGCAGAATTAGCAGAGGTGATTATTCCAAGAACCGACACTCCAGGGGCTAAAGATGCTAAAGTGGAAGAATTTATTATCAAAATGATAGCTTCCTGTACCGATCCCAAAACACAACATAATTTTCTGAATGGTCTGTCCGATCTGGAAGCTTATACCTTAAAATACTATAACCGTGAATTTAAGGATTGTTCCTTGGGCGAGAAGACAGCTATACTTACTTATTTCGAAGAGAAAGCTTTATATAAAGTAAATCTGCTCAATAAAATAAACAATAAGATTTTTGGTCTTCCTTTCTTTGTCAAGCTCAAATTATTGACTATAGAAGGGTATTGTACTTCTCAAATCGGGGCTACTCAGGGATTAGCCTATGATTATATTCCCCATATATTTTCTGCCTGTATACCTTTAACAAAAAACCAGAAATCCTGGGCAACTAAATAATCATCCCATGTATAAAACAGGAAATTCTGCAGTTAAATCTACCTTTGATGCAATTGTAATTGGTTCGGGCATTAGTGGAGGCTGGGCCGCAATGGATTTGTGTAAAAAAGGGATGAAGACCCTATTGCTGGAAAGAGGCAGGGATGTCAAACACGTTGTGGATTATCCTACAGCTAATTTAAATCCATGGGATTTTGATTATCGTTTAAATCATACGATGAAGGAAATTCAGCGAAGTCCGCTTCAGTCCTCTCATTCAAATGCCGGTGACGCACTGTTCTATGTTGACGATAGTGAACATCCATATATTGAAAACACACCTTTCAGCTGGATCAGGGGATACCAGGTGGGCGGCAGATCTCTTACCTGGGGCCGTCAGTGTTACCGCCTCAGTGATCTGGACTTTGAAGCGAATTTAAAAGAAGGAATTGCAGTTGACTGGCCCTTGCGTTATCGCGATATTTCACCCTGGTACGATCAGGTTGAGCAGTTTATCGGGGTTAGTGGCAGTTATGAAAAACTGGCACAGTTACCCGATGGGCAATTCCTGCCGGCAATGGAATTGAATTGCATAGAAAGCCATCTTGCAGATTCTATTCGTAAGCATGATCAGGACAGGTTACTGACAATCGCCCGGGTAGCCAATTTAACTAAGGGCTGGGACAGCAGGGGGCCTTGTCAGAACCGGAACCTTTGTTCCAGAGGATGTCCTTTCGGAGGTTATTTCAGTAGCAACAGTTCTACTATTCCTGCTGCTTTTCAGACCGGAAACCTGACCTTAAGACCATATTCGACTGTTACTGAAATACTATATGATGAAATAACCCAGAAGGCAAAAGGCGTGAGAATCATGGATACCCTGACTCACGAGAGCTTTGAATATTATGCAAAGATAATTTTTGTAAATGCTTCTACGATTGCTACTGCCGGATTATTGTTAAATTCTAAATCGCACAGATTTCCGGATGGTTTTGGTAATGATAGTGGGGAATTGGGACATAACTTAATGGATCATCATTCTTCGGCAGGCGCAAGCGGTCTTCATGATGGTTTTCAGGATCGCTATTACAAGGGGCGCCGGCCTTGCGGCTTCCTGATCCCCAGATTTAGAAATCTCCGTTCAGAAGGACTGGATTATCTGAGAGGTTATAATATTCAGGGGGACGGCGAAAGACAGGAGTGGAGAGAGAAGATCTCTAATCCAGGTTTTGGGGCAGATTTTAAAAAACAGTTGACTACACCGGGGAAATGGAGTATCTGGATGGCTGGTTGGGGAGAATGTCTGCCTTATCATGAAAACAAAGTGAGCCTTCATCCCACAGAAAAAGATAAATGGGGTCAGCCGTTGATGGCAATTGATTTCTCGTTCAGGGATAATGAAGAGAAGATGATGAAAGACATCAAAGAAACATCAGGTGAAATGCTGAGTGCTGCAGGATTTAAAGAAATTGATACTTTTAATTATCATAAACCAGGAGGCGCCACTATTCATGAAATGGGGACGGCCAGAATGGGCAGAGACCCCAGAACATCAGTTCTCAATGGTTTTAACCAGGTCCATGCAGTCCGGAACGTTTTTATTACTGATGGAAGTTGTATGACATCTTCTGCTTGTCAGAACCCATCGCTTACTTATATGGCCTTGACTGCCAGGGCTTGTGACTTTGCAGTTAATGAGTTGAAAAAAGGCAATTTATAGGGCTTATATCTCCGGATACAATACAAAAGAGTAAGGATTTGGTACCGGGCTTTTATAGGGGTTATATAAGCCCAGGTAGTTTAATACCTTACTTTCATCCATACGATGAATAAAAAAATCAGTAGACAATAAATAATACTTAACCAATTCGAATATCTGATTGGAATTTTCAGCTTTGATCCCTAAATAATAATAAGACTTCCATTTCAGATTGGTCAGTATATTATTGGCAGAAGCATTAAAATAATCCTCGATATACTGGTCGACCCCTCCGGGGGCCAGTTTTAAATAATGAAGCTCTTCTCTGATCAGTTCACCAGCATATTTTCTGAGGGAAGGAGAGCTGAGATATAAGAAGGAGGGGAGGATTAATAATCCTGAGCCAACTCCTGCCAGTGCAACAAATTTTCTTCTGTTCATAAGTTTAAAATGAATGATCTGCTGTATACAAAGACAAGGCGGCTAAAGTTAAAGTGGGATTTGAAGCACTGAATGTGGTAAAAGCCCCGCTTCCCAGGACAAAAACATTTCTATACTGGTGATGGATCAGATATTTATCCACGACACTGTCTTTAGCACTATGTCCCATTCTGGTTCCTCCCAGTATATGCCCTTCGTTGGGGAAGGGGTCCAGGTACTTTAGTTTTTCTACAGGAAGACAGGAGAGTAACCCGGGCAATTTATTTTTCATATTTTCTATCCCTTTCAGGGTATAGTCGGATCTTCCATTGAAATTGATAACCGGTACAAGTTTATCCGCGGAATTCGTAATATAATTTGATTCCATAGGTAAATCTTCGAAAATCATACGGAAAGAAGCCATGTTCAGCCATTTCCCTCTTTCCAGCCTGATATAGTAGGGTGCATTATTTGTTTCAATCAGACAGGCTGCGAAATCTTTACGGTGCAGTCCGTCATATAACATATAACCATTGGCATTAACCCAGGTACTTCCTCCAATATTTTTCATCTGATCCAGATAAATGAGTACCTGCATCCCCAACTGTTCGCCGAATCCTTTCCCCGTTAGGGAATTATTATCCCCAGAATTTAACAGAATGTTGGTATTAAAAATTGGATTGGCACCCAGTACAATAATTTCACCTGCAATTTCATAATCCCTGCCATCTTTTACATAATTCACTTTTTTGGCCAGGTTGCCTCTGGTTTCGAGGCTGAATACCTGTGCGCCATATACAATTTCAACCTGTTGATCCGTATATACATCCATTCCGGAGTTTTCTATCGTGAATTTCGCATTTACAGGGCAGACATCACAGGTCGAATTGGCCATACAGGCATTTCTGCCAGGAACAGCCCTGCTAGCCCTGGCCGTAGGCTGACTGATATATTGACTTCCATATTTCTGATGCAGAATATGGTCAACTGCAGTAAAACGATGCGGGGGAAGCGGATATTTTCCTTTTTTGGGAAAAGGTGTTTCGTCAGGGCCAGATACGGACATAATTTTTTCCGTTTCTTCATAATAAGGTTCCAGGTCAGCATAACTGACAGGCCAGTCTTTTTCAATTCCGAATAGCGTATTCATTTGAAAATCTGATGGCATAAATCTGGGTGTACAGCCCCACCAGCAACTTGAAGAACCTCCGAATCCAGTTGTGAAAGGCCATTTCTTTTCCTGGTTTTTATTGATTACCGTATCCTCCCAGTGTTCCTGTGTGCCCTTGAAATTACTGGTTTCGCCTCTTTTGATTTTAAGTCTTTCCGCATGCGGAAAGAACTGCCCGCGTTCCAGCACAAGGATCTTTTTTTTGCCTTTATTCTTTTCCAGATATTTTTTTAGAAAGAATGTAGAGGCGAAGCCGGTACCAATGATAATTAAATCATATTGATCATATTTCATCTGAGTATGTATTTTTTTATCGGTCTGTAATTATTTGTGCTAATAATTATTGGCGTTCTTAAGAAACCAGTATAACCAAGGGATACGGATGAACATTAGCAGGCACAACATAGTCGTGAAAAGAAAAAGGTATAGCATGAACCATTTTCGGGTATGTAACTTTTCTGAACCTTGTACAGGAGAGTCATTCAATAAGCCAATTCTCAGGTACCAGGAAAAAAGCAGGGCAAAAAACGGGAAACTGAGTAAGAGTTCTATCCTGTCCTTAATCAGGAATATGCCCATGAAAAAAGCACAGGTAATCGCATAGAAAAACATAGAAACCAGCAGACTATTCTCTGTATAAAACTTGAAAGACCTGCGGTATTGACCGGCAACCTTTGGATCTCCGATTACCCGGTACTCTGCAAAACGTTTGGTCGCCATTAAAAAAGCCCCTCCCATCCAATAAGCGATGACAATGCTGGCAGGGGGAAAAGTATTGATCCAGTTCAGGTCCCATTTGCTGTCTGGTATACCCAGGGCAGGAGAGAATATAAACCAGCCCAGGCAGAAACGAATGGGATTATTTATAGATTCACTTAATACATCCAGAAATACCCTTTCCTTACTTCTGAACGGTCTGACATTATAGATCACACCCATAAACAGGAAAAAGGCCGATAAAATCGTAAATTTATAAGAGATCAGTGAAGCCAGAATGAGGCCAGAGAGTGCCATCAGGGTATATTCAAGGTAGATAAATCTCGAATTAACCTGGCGAACTACCAGTGACCTTTTCTTTTTTAAGGGATGAAATTTATCGAAGTCTGCATCCAGATATTCATTAATTACATAGTTTGAGGAGGCAATGAGGCAGGCACTGGCTACTCCCAGAATGATTTTAAGCAGTAAATGGATATTGATAGGCGTATCGAAAACCGACAGGGCAAATAGCATTCCTGGGAACATAAACACATTTTTCACCCAATTATCCGGGCGTGCAATAGCAATATAATCTTTTAAGACAGCAGGTCTTTTATGAGGGATGTCGTCTTCCTGAGTAATATTGAAAAGGGTTTGCTTGTTCACGATCTTTAAGGTTTATTATGTTTTTTACATTTAAAAAAGTTATGCCGGCATTAGCGGCACATTGACCATCTAATTCATCTCTGTCCCCTATAAACAGACATTGCGTGTTCAGTACTTTAAATGCATGCATAATGTGAGAGAGAGCACGGGGGTTTGGTTTCAGGCAGTTAACCAGGGGATCGGTGGAGGCGAGTACCAGATCTGCTTTGATTTTTAGCTGATCCAGCTTTTGCGTAGCTTTGTAATCCGAATAAATAACGGTCTTGATGTTCTTCTCTTTTAATAACTCCAGTAAAGGAGGTATTTCCGGATAATAACAGCTTAATAAATACCGATTTGGAAATTCGAAGATCCATTTTTCAACAACCTTTTTAATTTTTTCTACAGGAACATTTACTTTCTCAACACACCACTGGTATTGTTCATTCTCCAAATCCGTGCCACAATAGCCCGCTTTCTTTTCACGTTCCGAGCGGAAATGATAAAGGATTAAAAGATCTTTGATTTGCCATGGCCTGAAAAGATAATAACCGAATAAAGCGAAGAGCATTTTTTTTCTTAACTTGGATTGATTATACAATGTACCATCTACATCCAGAATTAAAACTTTTAGATTTTCCCAATTGATGTTATTCACTCCGAACGATTTAAATGTTGTATAAATTTAATTATATTTTTTGCAGATGAATGTTTCTGATAGGAATAAAGAAAAAGATGATCATTTAAGAAGGGCCAGGTTATGGTGTTATCTTTTTATCGGCTCTGGAATTTTGCTGCGGTTATTCTTCTACTTTTATAACCGGTCTTTGTGGATGGATGAAGTTTATCTCTCCAGCAGCCTGATTAAAATGGACTTTAGAGAACTGGCTACCCAGACGCTCGATTATCAGCAAAAAGCACCCGTGGGGGTTTTATGGATGGTAAAACTGCTGGTCGTTCTTTTGGGGGGAAATGAAATGGTGTTACGTTTATTTCCATTGTTATGTGGAATAGTTTCACTCTTTGTATTTGTTCCCGTGGTTAAATATTTTCTCCGGCCAACCGGCCTAATTGTAGCAATAGGTATTATTGCCCTGGCGCCTCCACTGATTTTTCATAGCGTTGAAATTAAGCAGTACTCAACCGAGTTACTGGCTACCATATTGTTATTTTATCTCTATATCCGATACAAGGATAAAACGCAGTTGACCTCTTTGTTCTTATGGGCTTTGTGGACTGCTGTAATTATCTGGTTCTCTTACTCCGCTTTATTTATTTTTGCCGGGATAATGACTGGCCTGGGTTGTAAATACCTTATGCAGCGAAATTGGAACTCTATCTTAAGACTGATGATTCCGGCTGGTTTGGGCCTGCTTAGTTTTCTGCTGAATTATATGCTATTTACACATAGACATGCAGAGTCAAAATGGATAGTCTACTGGTTTGATTTTTATCATAATTTCATGCCATTACCTCCCTTAAATAAAGGCGATTTACAATGGTATCCTGCTGCCCTTTATCATTTGATAGATTATCCGCTGGGTTTAACCTGGAAGTTTTATACGGGTAACTCCTCCTTGCTAAAGATGATTTTCAAATTCCCGTGGATACCAGTTTTTTGTCTTTTTTATGGGATATGGCTGTTTTATAAGGAGCGAAAAGACTTTTTAAGTCTATTGTTCCCGTTTCTTTTCGTTTTTCTGGCCTCGGCAATTAAATTATATCCACTGAATGAAAGATTCTGGGTTTTTATCAGTCCGCTGTTAATTATTTTCATCGCCAGGGCTGCTGATGAAATGAGTTTGTTGACTGCACATTATAAGCTGAGAAACCTGATACCTGTTCTGTTGCTGGCCGGGCCGCTTTACAGTAGCTTGTATTTTCTTGTTCATCCCAATGAATTTATCATACACAAAAGATCTTTTGAAAGGGAGGCGCTGAGTTTTGTAGACCAGAGGTTCAGACCGGGTGACATCGTGTATATTTACTGGAACAATCTTCCTGGCTATCGGTTTTACCATAATACTTATCCCTATAAATTCACAGCTGTGGAGGGAAAAGATTACCGCCTGGTTTCCAGTTCATATCCAGACTATCTTACACACCTGGGAGCAGACTTTAATTCCTTTAAAGGAAAGAAGAGAGTCTGGCTCATCTATAATGATTTTTATCATACTGATATAGGAGATAAAATTGACCAGCCAGGCTGGTATTATCTGAAAGACAAGAATCCTACAGATAGATTGTTGACTTATTTCTCAAATTTGGGTAAGAATACCCCAGTTTATAATTCTTTTGATATAAAAGTTGTGCTGGTCACATTAAAACAGCATTAAATTTGATCGATTATTATTAATTTAATAGAAAATAAAGCAACTTACAGGCTCTTTAAAACCAGATGTATCTTCATTTGAAAGATAACACACAGGTTGTCAGGTGTAATAAAAATCCATAAAAAAACATTTATAGATTAATAATTATATAGGATTAAGATTATATTAGAGCGCTTTTTTGGATTATTATTTGATCATCCCGTTCAGAGGAATTTTTTTTATTAAATATGCGTATAGCTCATATTATTGTTGTTCATAAAAATCCAGCTCAGTTAGAAAAATTGATCAGGGCCATGTATCATCCGGATTTTGATTTTTATATCCATCTGGATAAGAAGATTGATATAGGGTCTTTTGAATACCTAAAAGAAATCAGCCAGGTATATTTCATTAATGACAGAACCGTTTGTAACTGGGGAGGATTTAGTATTGTGGAGGCAATTATTAAATCTATTGATGAGATACAAAGAACAGGGATTGTTTATGATTTTGTCAATCTGATGAGCGGGCAGGATTATCCGATAAAGACTGTCGGTGAAATTTATAATTTCTTTAATGAAAGGTTGGGTTATTCCTTCATTTCATATGATAGTTCCAGAGAAACACAGTGGTGGAAAGAGGCTGAAAAGCGTTATAAGACATTCCACTTTACGGATATGGATTTCAAAGGCAAGTATGTCATTCAGCGGATAGCCAATAAAATTATTCCTAACAGAAAATTCCCTGTATCCCTTAACTTATATGGAGGAAATAAGTCTTGTTGGTGGACAGTCTCTTTTGAATGCGCGTTGTATTTGTCGGCCTTTTTCAAGGCTAATCCAAAAATGATAAATTTCCTGAGACTGACCTGGGGTTGTGACGAATTTATTGTGGCTACTATTCTGATGAATTCCCCTTACCAGGATAAGATTGTTAATGAAAACTACCGGTATATAGACTGGTCAGGCGGGGAAGCACATCCTAAAATTTTCACGGAAAATGATTATACCAGTCTCATAGAGTCTTCGATGTTATTTGCCAGAAAATTTGATGTAGATATTGATGTTAAGGTTATGGAACAGCTTGATATCAATGTTTTAGCGGTGAAGCCTGACTGATAAAGATTTATACGATCTGAGTACCCAGGGCTGGAAGATGATTTCGAGGAAATAAGAGAGAATGAAGATCACAATAAACTTGAACAGGGTGAGCAAATAAATATTCTCTATAAAAGGTATTTGGAGTAATAAAACCGGGAAATGGATGACGTATAAGGCATAAGAGATAGGAGAGAACCTGGCAAACCATCCAAGCAGAAAATTAAATTTGCACAGCTTGAATTTCCACCAGATTAGTCCTGAAATTAACAGGAAGAAGGCCTCTATGAAATTATAAAGATAAACTGTAAGGGGATAATTAACGTTGACCTCGGCAATGGTTTTATGGTCAATCCATATTGCTTTAAGGACAGGTAAACCCATTACCAGTGACATCGTCAGCAGACTGAGGAGTACCGGTCTGAGATCCCGAAAGCTGAAGTCTCTTTTTTCGAGATAGATTTCGGCACAATAGAACCCAGACCACCATAATAAGAAGAAATTTAAGATCAGCAGCAAGTGTGAGGGGCTGTAAAGGAATCCTATCCAGGATACCACGGATAAACCCAGCATCCAGTAAATATCTTTGATAATCAATTGTTTTTTGTACTTTCTGAACAGGAGGTATAATGGGAAAAAAAGCATATAAAACCACCATTCATAACCTAGTGACCAGAGCGGCAGGTTCCCCAGGAAAGACGGGACATTAACTGGTGGTTCGCCCTGAATCCTTTGAAACTGAAAGCTATTGGCCAGGAGCGATTTTCCGTCGGCATAGGACAAGACATAACCATTCCGATAAAAAACTACAGTAGACATC
>Ga0194135_10002890_pt1 | contig 10486 bp, 8 predicted proteins | sample LitLau_LLRF_2013_FD_134024 | JGI IMG/M metagenome (GOLD analysis project Ga0194135, IMG submission 134024) | Freshwater sediment microbial communities in response to fracking from North America - Little Laurel Run_MetaG_LLRF_2013 (version 2) | ecosystem: Environmental > Aquatic > Freshwater >... | reverse complement strand
CTCCACCACCATGAAACGGCAGCCGATACTTTTATTCCTAAAGGCCCTAAAGGCTACGGGCTCCAGGGGGTCTTTAACTTCATTTTAAAAAAAAAAAAAAAAAAAAAAAAAATAAAAAAAAGAAAGAGTAATAAGTTAGGAAAAAAAAAAACAATAGTATAATAATCAATATCGTATTGATACAATTTAATAAACAGATGTGTTTGTTGTTACAAAAAATAACTTACCGTACAACTATAAGTTTATTAAATAAAGAGGAAAATTCACTATTACGCTAAAATTTAAACATGTTACTTACACTTTTATTACTAATCCCTTTAACAGGTATATTTCTTATAAGTACATCGTATAATAAGAACTCGATATTAAACCTAAAACAGATTAAAGTGATTGCTTTATCTACCTCAATAGTTAACTTATTTGTATCTATGGTTGTCTTTATACTTTTTAATTTTAGTAGCAATCAATTTCAATTTGTACAAGAATATCACAGCATAAGTAGCTTTGACTTTTATTTAGGAGTAGATGGTATATCTATATATTTTGTTCTTTTAACTACGCTAATAATGCCCATTTCACTGTTGTCTAATTGAAATTCAATTTCAGAAAACGTAAGATCCTACGTGATAATAATATTACTATTGGAAACGTTGTTGTTAGCAGTGTTTATGGTGCTAGACATATTATTATTTTATATATTTTTTGAGAGTATCTTACCTCCTTTATTTATATTGATAGGTATGTTTGGTTCTAGCAACAGAGTAAGGGCGAGTTTTTATTTATTTTTATATACTCTTCTGGGTTCTTTATTCTTGTTATTGTCTATACTTACAATGTCTTCAATAATGGGTACTACCGATTTTGATGCTTTATATAAAACCAATTTCAATTTTACTACTCAATTATTCTTATTTGCCGGTATTTTCATAGCTTTTGCAGTTAAGACGCCTACAATATTTTTAAATACTTGACTTTTAAAAGCCCACGTTGAATCTCCGCTTGCAGGTAGTATTATTTTAGCTGGTATAGTATTAAAGCTAAGTTTATACGGTATATTGAGGCTTATATTACCTTTAATACCTAAAGCTTATTTTTTCTTTACACCCTTAGTGTATGTAATAGGTGTTATCACAATAATATATGCCAGTTTTAGTACTTTAAGAACAATAGATATTAAAGAACTAATTGCTTATAGTTCTGTATCGCATGCTGCAGTATATTTACTAGGTGTGTTTAGTAACTCCATACAAGGAATTGAAGGAGGAATCGTATTAGGACTAGCACACGGATTTGTTTCTTCTGGATTATTTATTTGTGCTGGTGGAGTACTGTACGATAGATCTTCTACGAGGCTAATAAGTTTCTATAGGGGTATAGCACAAGTTATGCCTTTATTTTCTATACTATTTTTTATACTTTGTTTGTCAAATGCTGGTACACCTCTATCTTTAAACTTTATCGGAGAATTCATGAGCTTATATGGAACTTTTGAAAGATCTCCTTTACTGGGTGCATTCGCTAGTTCTTCCATTGTGTTTAGTGCAGCGTACACCATTTACATGTTTAACAGGATAGCTTTTGCAGGTTCATTTTCAAGATTCTTTAAATTTAATATACCCGACCTAAATAAACGAGAATTTATTATGTTGTTTACTTTAGTCTTTTTCACGGTATTGTTAGGTGTATACCCTGCTCCTATATTAGACGGTTTACACTATTCTGTGTCTTCTTTAATATATAACTCCGTATAGTACATTACACCGCAATATATTTATCTTTCTTTCTTCATTTTATTTATTTTTAAATTAAAAAAAAAAATAAAAGAAAAACAAAAATAAATTAGTAATTTATACTTTTGTGTCCTTTTTAATCCCAGTTTTTAATTAAACCTAACTGCCTTAATTTCAGCAGTAATATTTAATACAATATAATTCATGCCTCAATTAGTTCCATTCTATTTTATAAACCAGGTAGTATTTGCCTTTACTGCTATTGTTTTATTAATATACGTTTTTTCAAAATACATATTACCTAGATTTGTTCGTTTATTTACAACACGTTTATTCATCAGCAAATTATAAACTTTATAAGCGGTCTACACTGCTTTTTATCTATATTTTCTTTTTAGACTTTTTCTTCTAGAAAAGAAAAAAAATATACATAAATAAATAAAAGTATATTTTTCATTTTTAAGCAATAATTTTTACCCTTTTTTTCTTATGACAAATTTACATTTCACAAACATAACAAGTCCATTAGATCAATTTGAAATAAGAAACTTATTGAGTCTAGATGCCCCTATACTGGGGAATTTATCTTTATCCTTAACTAATATAGGGCTTTACCTTACAATAGCAGGATATCTTGTTTTCATATTAAACATAATGTCCGCAAACAATAATAAAATAATATCAAATTCCTGATCTATAGGTCAAGAATCCGTATACGCTACTGTACACAGTATAGTAGTTAACCAGATTAATGAAAAAAGAGGACAAGTGTACTTTCCATTTATGTACGTATTATTTATGTTCATATTAATGAACAATTTGATAGGTATGGTACCTTACAGTTTTGCACCTACTAGTCATTTTATATTAACTTTTTCATTAAGTTTTACAATTGTTTTAGGTGCAACTATTTTAGGTTTAAGCAGACATGGACTAAAATTCTTCTCTCTTTTTGTTCCTTCTGGTTGTCCTTTAGGTCTGCTTCCTTTATTAGTGTTAATAGAATTCATTTCATACTTAGCTAGAAATGTATCATTAGGTCTAAGATTAGCAGCAAATATACTATCTGGACACATGCTTTTAAATATATTAAGTGGTTTTACTTATAATATAATGAACTCAGGTTTTGTGTTCTTGTTTTTAGGGTTATTCCCATTAGCTTTCATAATAGCATTTTCTGGTCTAGAACTAGGTATTGCATTTATACAAGCCCAAGTCTTTGTGGTTTTATCTTGTTCTTACATTAAAGATGCATTAGAACTACATTAGTAATTATTACTACGCAGTGCATGACAAAAGAAACTTTTATGTAATATATAATGTATAATATATCTCTTTCTTTCTCTTGAAAGAAAAAAGATAATAGGACAATCTGGTGCTTTTTACGTAGATGTAAAAATGTTAAAACATTGGTCTTTTACAGAAAATAAATAATTGTGATATATAAGTGAAAAAACAAGCCTCTACCAAGTTTTATTTTAGTTTTATGTACATAGTAACTAAAACCATTTTATTTATATTCAAAAAAAAAAATCATATTACGTTCTTCATTTTCTTCAAATAATGTATTTTTCAATATATAATTTGAATATAAATGCGCTTCAAGCTTACTTTAAATAAAAATAAAAATTAAAATGAATTTGTCATTAATACTTTTTTTAATAGGAGTTTTAGGATTTGTGTTAAACAGAAAAAATATAATTTTGATGCTTATTTCAATTGAAATAATGTTATTGGCCATTACATTTATGATTCTAGTAAGCTCGCTTAACTTTGATGATATATTAGGACAGATATATGCCATATATATAATAGCGATAGCTGGAGCAGAATCGGCCATAGGTTTAGGTATTTTAGTGGCATTCTATAGATTAAGAGGAAGCGTATCAATAGAATTCAAATAATGTACTTGGTTATGATAACATTGCCGTTGTTAGGCTCAATAATTTCTGGTTTTTTTGGTAGAAAAATCGGTGTAAATGGATCACACCTTATAACGTGCACATCGGTGGTGACAACAACAATTATAGCTATATTGGCTTTTTTTGAAGTTGGTTTAAACAATATACCAGTTTCTATAGAGCTTTTTAGATGAATAGATTCAGAATCACTTGATGTGCTATGAAGTTTCAATTTTGACTCATTAACAGTGTCCATGTTGATACCTGTTCTTATAGTTTCTTCATTGGTTCACATATATTCCATAGGATACATGAGTCATGATCCCCACAACCAGAGATTCTTTAGTTATTTAAGCTTATTTACATTCATGATGATAATACTTGTAACTTCAAACAATTATTTACTAATGTTTGTAGGATGAGAAGGTGTGGGTGTTTGTTCTTACTTGCTGGTAAGTTTTTGATTTACTAGAATAGCAGCAAATCAAAGTTCTATTTCTGCTTTTTTAACTAACAGAGTGGGAGATTGTTTTTTAACTATAGGTATGTTTGCTATACTATGAACATTTGGTAACGTCGATTACTCTACTGTGTTTTCTATTGCACCATATGTTAGTGAAAACATTATAATTATAATTGGTACATGTTTGCTAATAGGTGCAATGGCTAAAAGTTCACAGATAGGTCTTCACGTTTGACTGCCAATGGCGATGGAAGGTTTGGTATTAAGGGCTTTCCTTAAACTTCACTGTATGCGGGAACATCCGTTAATAATAAGGTCCACCAATTACTTAGTAATCATTGGAAAAATCCTTGGTATTGGACAATCCGCAGGAAACCGATTTTTTTCTTCTTATGTGTACTTTATTTATTCTTTTTTCTTTTTTTTATCTTTAAAGATAAAAAAATGAAACCAAGGTCATATTTCAAGCAATAAATTGGGCTCCCCAGAGACTACACGTGAAGCAATTGCATTAGACGATAAATTTTTATCATGACTCATCGGATTTGCCGAAGGAGATGGTCATTTCGGTATTGACAAAAGGGGTTATTTAGTTTTTAAAATTACACAGTCTAGTGTAGACGCTCAGGTATTGTTTTATATTAAAAAGACGCTGGGTTTCGGTTCAGTGTCTGTACAAAGTAAAATTAACAACACTCATCAGTTTAGAATTAGAGATAAGAATAACCTGATAAATACTATAAACATATTTAATGGTAAACTTATAACTAAAGCCAAAATTGCTCAATTTAAATTATTTTTGGAGGCATTTAATGATAAATACAAAGCTAATATTGCGTTTATAAAATGCGATAATAAAGTTAGTTTAAATAACGCTTGATTATCCGGTTTTACTGATGCTGAAGGTTGTTTTACCTCTAGTGTTTATTTTAATAGTAATACTAAAAAATACATAGTCACCGTGAGGTATATTATATCTCAAAAAGACGATATTGAGTTAAGTAAATATATCGCCGGCTTGATTGATGATTATATAACTCATGTAAAAAGTTACAATGGTTATAACACTGTGGTTAATTTTGGTAAACTTAATAAAGTCCTCAAATATATAAAAGCTTATCCTTTAAAAACTAAAAAACATTTGTCATATCTTAAATGATTGAGTGTTTACAGATTAGTTTATAATAAAAAACACTTTAATCCGGAAGGTATAGAAAAAATAAAGTCTTTAGTAAAAACTATAAATAAATAACGTAATTGAAGATATAGTCCGAACAATAATGTAAATTATTGAGCGTTTGGGCCGTATTTATACATGCAATATATATGTATATAGCTCAAATCAACATCTTTTGCCTACACCAGTTTCTGCACTTATACACGCTGCTACTATGGTGACAGCGGGGGTATACTTACTGATGCGTAGCTCTCCTTTAATAGAATACAGTGATACAGTTCTCTTGTTATGTCTATGAATTGGGGCTATTACTACTGTATTTAGTTCTCTTATAGGTTTATTTCAACAGGATATAAAAAAAGTTATAGCTTACTCTACAATGTCCCAGCTTGGAATGATGGTAATAGCAATAGGATTATCTTCATATAACGTGGCTATCTTTCACTTGGTAAATCATGCTTTTTACAAAGGATTGCTGTTTCTAGGTGCTGGTGCTGTTATACATGCTGTGGCAGACAATCAAGATTTCAGAAAGTATGGAGGGCTAAAGGCCTTTTTACCTTTAACTTACTCGGTTATGCTTATAGCTTCCTTGAGTTTAGTAGCCTTTCCTTTTATGACAGGTTTTTATTCTAAAGATTTCATACTTGAATCAGCATACGGTCAATATTCTTTTTCTAGTACGGTTGTATACTTTATATCAACGATAGGTGCTATGTTCACTACCCTGTATTCAGTTAAAGTGTTATATTTAACTTTTTTAACTAATCCTAACGGACCTTTAATAAATTACAGAAACGCACATGAAGGTGATATTTTCATGAGCATGCCTTTAATTATACTAGCCATTTTTTCTATTTTCTTTGGTTACGTGACTAAAGACATATTTGTAGGATTGGGTTCTAATTTTTTTGGTGATAATAGCTTATACATACATCCTTCTCATGAAATTATGCTGGACACCGAGTTTGCCGTACCTACGATATTTAAAATATTACCTTTAATCTTTACTTTATCTTTAAGTGCTATATCTCTTATTCTTTCTGAGTTTATGCCTAGAGCGTTAAGTTATTTTAAATTATCTAGAGCAGGATACTATATTTTTAGTTTTTTTAATCAAAGATTTTTAATTGAGCTTTTCTATAACAAATACATAACAGATTTTGTTTTAAGGTTAGGAGGACAAACAACAAAAGTAATAGACAAAGGTTCTATAGAACTGGTAGGACCTTTTGGTCTAGAAAAAGGATTGGTGGTTTTAAGTAGAAACATATCTAGCTTAGATACAGGAGTTATCACATCATATGCCTTGTACATACTAGTAGGTTTAACTTTCTACATTTTAATTCCTTATTTGTATGCTATTGACAATAATTTACTGATATTAATTTTATTTGCCTTGTTATCTTTATCTACCAAAACAAAAAAAAACAATAAAAAAGATTTTTTGTATTAATTTCACTTTAACCCCTATGTCGTTAAAGTAAGAAACAATGAAATTCATTATGTCGTTAGTATCAGCCTAAATAGATATGTTTCATTTTTTTTTTCCTTCATCTTTTTACTTTTTTTAGAAAAATCTATAAATAAAAAAAACGAGAAAAAAAAGAAAACGGGTACTTCACAAAAACGCGTATTTTAACGCCAACACGCTCATAATATAAAAAACATCTAACTTAGTAAAAAACTTTATAACATTTTTACGATTTATGTTAATTACTTTATTAATATTTTTGTTACTTTCAAATGCTGTTACGCTGGAACGGGAAAAATCTATACTATTTTCAAGAGTCGTTATAATGGGATTACTTTCAACAAGCTTTTTAACATTAAACAATTTGTTTATTAAACCTTTAGAAAAAGGTATAGGTATATATGGAGGTTTATTCAATGTAACTACATTTACCCACACATTCAACATATTCATATTTTTAGTAAGTGCTGTAATACTTACACTTACTGCGTTTTATCCTAGAAAAGTCTATGTGAAAGAGCACTCATCTGTGTATGATTTATTAACTTCAAAATTTTCATACAATAAAAACATAATTTCAAACAAAAAAGGAGAACAATTCCAGATAATAGAATATGCACTTATAATTGTTTTTATATTATGTGGTGCAGTATTTTTAATAAGTACTGGGGATCTAATCTCTGTTTTTCTATCCATAGAACTGCAAAGTTATGGTTTATATATACTTTCTACCTTATATAGAGATTCGGAGCTAGCCACTGGAAGTGGTTTGACTTATTTTCTACTGGGAGGACTTTCTTCTTGTTTTATATTACTAGGATCTGCCCTACTTTATGCTAATTCAGGAACTACAAGTTTAGATAACATCTATCTTATTTCAAGTATAAGTGAAATAAAAGCCTTGCCTGATTCTATAAATTGATATGAGCCATATTATTTACACCTATCTCTAATAATAATGTCAGTTGGGTTTTTGTTCAAAGTTAGTGCTGCTCCTTTTCACTTTTGATCACCTGATGTTTATGACGGTATACCTACAATAGTGACAACTTATGTAGCAATAGTGGCTAAAATATCAATATTTGCTTTTTTCTTGGAATTAGTCTATTATACAGAATATAATTTCTTTGACTTTTCTTGAAAAACCGTGCTACTAATGAGTAGTCTTTTCTCTTTAATAATAGGTTCTTTATTAGGCCTTACACAATTCAGGATAAAAAGATTATTCGCGTACAGTACTATAAGTCATGTAGGTTTTATTTTACTTGCGTTATCTATAAACAGTGCGGAGTCCATTCAATCCTATATTTTTTACATTTTACAATATTCTATATCCAATTTAAATGCATTTATCATATTAGTGACTATGGGGTTTACTTTTTACCTATACGTATATAAAGAAAAAGAAGATAAAGAAGAACTGCTTGATCAAAACAATTCACCTATACAACTGATAAATCAAATTAAAGGATATTTCTATATCAACCCTTTCATTGCTATAAGTCTTTCTATTACTTTATTTTCATTTGTAGGAATACCTCCTGTAATAGGTTTTTTTGCCAAACAGATGATTTTAAGTGCTGCTTTAGATAACGGTTACGTATTTATGGCACTGGTTGCTATACTTACTAGTGTTATTGGTGCAGCGTACTATTTAAATTTAGTGAAACAAATATTCTTTTATAAGGATAATTACCAAAAAAACCCTTCATTACTAAACAACTCTAACCTTGAAAAAGGTCTTTTCAGGGATTCTTTTGCAGATAATTCATCTTTAGTAGGTTACATATCATCTTCATTTACAGGAAAAGATAATGTAAACCCGGTGTACTCGGGAAAAAAAATATTATTTAAACCAGAAAATATAACAGTGAACAGTTCTCTTAGTAGCAGTATTTCTGTGTTAACATTACTACTTATTCTATTTATATACGTACCAGGACAATGATTCAATATAGTTAATATTTTAACTCTGATTTTATTTAAAGCGTAAATGACAAGTCAAACTTTTTTTTTTATATTTATACCTATATTAGCTGTTATTTTACTCGCAGTGAACCTTATATTTGCTCCGCATAATCCTTATGAGGAAAAAGATAGTGTTTTTGAATGCGGGTTTCATTCATTTTTAGGTCAAAACAGAAGTGAGTTTAGTGTTTCATTCTTTATTTTCGCTCTTCTTTTCTTATTATTTGATTTAGAAATATTATTGGTATACCCTTATATAGTGAGTGCTTACGTAAATGGTATATTTGGTCTAATAATTATGTTAATCTTCTTTTTAATACTGACGTTGGGTTTTGCTTTTGAGTTAGGGAAAAATGCACTTTCTATAGAAAGTAGGCAAGTATATTACGCAAAATAGTTTGCCTTTTAATTAAAAAAAAAATGTTTTTTAATGTAAACTATGCTTGTTTGTGTGTTTACGCTTAGCCGAGCTTTGTGAAAACAGAGGAATATTATAGGTTTAAACACTACATGCCTATAACCGCACAAAAAAATGAGTATATATTAAAAACTATATATAAATCAGATTAATTTTTTTTTTTCAAGGCTCTCCTTGATTTAAAAGGCTAGTATTCCTTTTTTTTGTCCTTTAAAGGTTGTGTCTAAGATCCTCAGTAATAAACAGACAAGAATAAAAATAATCACACAACATCTACAAAGTGTCAGTACAGTATACCAGATTCTAGACCCAGATGGTGATTTTCGGTTAAGTGATAAGCAAATAAACGTCAAAAGCCCACAGATAAGAATATTGTACCTATGATAACGTGTAGTCCATGGAACCCGGTTCCAAAATAAAAACAAGACCCAAATGCACCGTCTGATAAAGTAAATGAAGAAACTGAATATTCTACTCCCTGGAAGAGAGTAAATATAAGAGCTAGAATTATAGTAAAAATTGCTCCGTATAAGGCACCATTTCTGTTTCCTTGTATTAAAGAATGATGTGAATAAGTAATTGTAACACCTGACGCTAGCAGTAATACTGTGTTAAGTAATGGTAACTCAAAAGCGTTAATCGCTTCTATACCTACTGGAGGTCATTGAGCACCTAACTCTACAGTAGGTGATAAAGCACTGTGAAAATAGGCTCAAAATATAGCTAAAAAGAATAAGGCTTCAGATACTATAAATAAAGCTACTCCCATATTTAAACCTCTCTGTACAGCGAGGGTGTGGTTACCTAAATAAGTACCCTCTGATATTACATCTCTAAATCAAAAAAACATACTACTTATCAATAATATAAGTGCAGAAGGTAATCAGTAACCTGCATGTGAAAAACCATGTACTGTTAGAACACCTGAAGTAGTTAATGTTAGTAAACTAATACAAGTAAAAATTGGTCAAGGAGATGGGGAAACTAAATGGAATGGGTGCCCTTGAAATGCACTTCTATTTAAATTAGACATTGAAAAATACATTATTTCAAGAAAAACAGAGGGTATAATAAGATTTTTTTTTCATCTTTTTCTTTTTTTTCTTGAAAAGAAAAAAAATCTAAACATGTGTTTTACAATACGCGGTTGCCCTGTAAGAACGAGAGTATAGCAAGATATACCGTATAATAAATATAAAAATTAAAACGCGTAACTTAAACTATTATTAAAGGTTTAAATTATTGTTCTTGCAGTCATGTAAGGAATTTTTCCAGTGAAATTGATTCTATTACAATAGGCATAGAGCTGTGTAGTATACCACATATTTCTGAACATTGTCCAAAAAATGAACCTT
>Ga0194135_10002889_pt1 | contig 10488 bp, 11 predicted proteins | sample LitLau_LLRF_2013_FD_134024 | JGI IMG/M metagenome (GOLD analysis project Ga0194135, IMG submission 134024) | Freshwater sediment microbial communities in response to fracking from North America - Little Laurel Run_MetaG_LLRF_2013 (version 2) | ecosystem: Environmental > Aquatic > Freshwater >... | reverse complement strand
GCTGCTGCGGGCAAAAATCATTTCAAATTAACAAAAATACACAAGAATAGGGAATCATCCAGATGCAACAGAAACTGTCCGCCTAAATCTTACCAAATGATTACAATTCCAGCTGGAACAATTAAACTGAAGAAAATTGGGAGTCGGATTTATGAGAAAATAGAGAAGAGGTCTACCGAATCCCTGTTTTAAAGGTTGAGCATCAATTTGAAGAGTGGGAATCTTGAATCGATACTCGGAACGCTCTCAGCGGGCGGGGAGGAAACTGGATGAAGTCTTCACTTTTGTAGAATTTATATTGTAGATCTTGTATCATTGAAATAGGAATTTACTCTATAAATTGTTAAATAAGAAAAATTGTTTAATAAATTATAATTTAATACGATTAAAAAAAATTAAACTACTGAATTGATTTCCCGAAATCAGTTTTCGGAATATCCTAACCTACAGTGAAGCTTTGCTTGCGTTATTCTAATTTACATGAATTATTGCAATCTTACACACCTAAACCGGAAATGACAACACATTTTTAAGAGAAGAATTAAACTAAGAAAAATATTTACGAAACCGCTGAGTGCTTACCGCTGAGGGTGGATTGCTCGTCTGTAACCGTGTGCGTGAGGTAAACCGCAACATTTGAAATTCCCAGCTTTCATTTGACCCAACCCTCTCAGTATCCCCACCTTAATTTACACATTTTCCAGACAATCAGCTGCTCCACCTACCTCCTCCCCAACTGTTATAAATTAGCCAATTTCAATCCCGTTTCTTAATTTTCACCACTAAAAGGACAGTGTAAGGAAGGATTCCACTTGAGGCCATTAATCTAATCCAACTTCCGTCTTATCTCTGGTATTTCGGTAAGTCAAATGGGTCAAGTGAATGTTGATGACTCCTTTCGTTGATTGTTTGGATGACTTCATTCGACATTCGAGGAATTAGAATAATTTTCTTTGACACGGAGGAGACTGAATGAAATATCTAAGGGAGTTGTACTTTGACCTCTTTTGAATTCCAGGAGTACTTATCTGAAGCCAAATCAGGGAAGATGCCAATTTGTGGTCCTAAGCTTTCCCTTTGTTGCTTGCTCCTCAGTGGTTGGGGATTCGTGCAGCTGGTAAGTTTATCTTCAAGGGAGCAGATTATTACCAGTGGTATCCTCAGGAGCAATACAACTTCTACGTACAGATTTCTAATTTCTAAATTTCGGATTCCAGATCCTGATGGGCCTGTTCTTTTTCATGGAGAGTGTTGCACTGGTCGAGGATATTCCTCTGGAGGAACACTACAAATCGATGGAGGCGTTCATGACAGATAAAAATGCAGCCTTTGCTGCCAACGCGTACAACTGTTGGATTGCTGCTTGCATGTACCTCTTCACCATTCTCATCTCTGCTCAGCAGTTTTATGCAAACAATAAAACGACATCGGCAGCTTTCTAGGCTCTAGAGACCATTCAAGTAAGAGAAGAATGAGATCCTAATTCCTAGTCTATTTCGCATGTTTCTCATCTGTGTATTCCCAGTGTATTGTTGAATCTTGATGTCGTACTCTTCAGAAAATGAACATTCCGTAGAATAAAGTTAATTAGGATACTTTCATTCAAGGCATATTCACGCTTTTATTCTCATTTCTCTCAATTGCAACAGGGAATGAGGAGTTGAATACCAATTAACTAAAAACTAATAAAAAGTTAAAACTCATTTCACCGGCGGCAGTACTTTAGCTGATTTGTGAGTGTGTCTGACACGTAAAAAGGTAAAAGACATTCGAGGAAATTAAAATAAATTATTAATTATAACACCCAAAGTAGAAAGTTATAATTATAGAAAAATATAATGAACCTGTTCCGTGTCATTTTTCACTCCCAACCTGGTCAAAGTTTAAAAAACTTATAAAATTCCCACAAATTGCACTGAAGTTAGCATTCTCGATGTATTACAAGAATGGGACGGATTTTGTAACCAACAAGAATGAGATTCCTATTAATAAGTTTGGTAGTCCTTGATTATGTAAACTTGTGCAGGCACATTCGGCTAGAGGTTAGGAAATGGGTAAGGTCATTTTAGAGGGAAGTGACAAGGGAAGAAGAGAGAGTTGTGAGTGGTCGGTGGATTCTGCTAGGACCAGGAGGCTCATCAGAGTAGGGACGGACATATCGTGACGGTGATTGGTGGAGGAGAGGTGGTGAGCTCCTGAGCCCTTCAGGCTCTTGTCAGGCCTTTGTCTCCATTGTATACGCTGATTGGGATTCTCGGAACTTCCTCTTCCGCGACTGTACTCGACCTTCCACGAGGAACAAAATCCCGGCGACATACTCACAAACCACGCCCACAACGCCCAAGGCAAAGGACCAAGAGAGATAGTTATTCTGCCAATCTGGCATCCTGAAATGTACAAGTGAAGAAGAAAGTGATACTTGGTCAGATAACAAAGATTCGTATCGTTACTACACTCACCACGCCCTGCTGTCACCCATTACTCCAAATACGATCACTGCAATAGTACCCAGGAATCCTAAGATCAAATGCATTTAAAGATTACGCACAGTGAGGGACACGATACAGGAGAGGGACCGGAAAGTAAAAGGAAAATTTTACCAGAGAAGATGAGGATCATCCCAATGACCTTGATGAGTAGGACATAGTATTGATGATCGGGTCCAAAACAAAGCAAGTACATCGGAACCAATATGCAGCACATCAGGAGCAGAATGAAGCAAATTGTAAAGAAGAATTGTACTGCGACGAAGAAGGCTAAAATTTAACGAAAAGAAACAAGAATTGGTCAAAATATAAAATATCGAATTGGATCTTTTTTAATGCCGGCGCAGATCTAAATTAAAAGTGTCCTCTTTTGTGCCTTTGAAATCCCTTACGCGGAACAAGATATCCACGGAGTTCGGAGTAGCCTGTAGTAAAAGGGTCAAAAATCCAACGACACCCCGAATAGAAACGACTCAAGCTTTGGACATAAGGATCAGGCAGGGAACGGAAACAATGGGTCCAGAGTCCCAACTTTTCAAACTTTGCTCCAACAATGCGTGGGTCACTCTCGAGCCAGTAAGGCGTCGAGAAGGCAATTGTAATTAAAATGACTGCCAACACAAATATCCCAAGGCCGAATCTGCCAGACATTGTCCTTCGGATCGGATGGTAATTATCCAAGTAGTCGTCCATCATGTGACGGAGAGGCGGAGGGCGGTGAGCCAAAGTCACCGGGTAATCTGCACGGTAGGAATAAATTTTGACTGAGTTTGGGAACTGTGGAAAAATTAAAATAAAGTTTAAAGCTCTTTGACCTAGTGTTGTCAGCTCAAGATTGCAGGATCAACTGCTGGGAAATTAAGACGAAAGGATGCAGATCGAGAGGCACTCAAATGTTGCTGCAAGAACCCTCCCGGGTCAACTCGTGAATAATTTAAAGATTAGTCAGCACCACCGCACCACTTTGCAGAATTCTCAATTAAGGCTCTCAACTTGTCAACTTTACAGCGACGGAATCTAGTTAAATTGAATCACTTTTAATTACGTTCTCCCCACTTCCGCCCTACACGCACCTGTCCAGAATTATTTATTTTGTTTTGCATTTTGGAAAGTTAGGGGAGACGGATCCGAGTGGAGGAGGGAGGGGTAAGAAAGAGGCAATGCAACGGCCACTGCCTGTCGCAGGTGTGGTTTCAACATGGCAAAACGACAAAATACAAATCTACCCATGCCATCAGCATCGCGATGCCATGGGATGATGCCCCATTGTTCCGTAACGAGAAAAAAAAGACCCGCAGGTCGCAGGTGTAAAAAATGTGGAATGTAGGAAGGGGGTACAGGCAGGAGTTTGGGTGAGGCAGGGTTGGCATTGTTGCCAAGATTTCCATTGTTGTACGAAATCTGAGAACACTTGGCACGGGAAAAGGAGAAAAGAGATCCCATGTCCATCCAGACAAGCTATTCCAATGAATCATAAAATCTAGTATGCTCATGAATCGTCAAGCAAAGTCTTAAATAATAGCAAGCGTAAGTTTTAATTTAATAATAAATTGATGTCTTACGTTGGAAAATAAGCTCGTTGAGATGATAGAGTTCCTCTGCAAGGAGATTCCAGCATCCCGAGATCACATTGTCATACTTGTGCCCATCATCTTGCAAACGATCAAAACAACCTTCCCATAAACCTAGAAAAAGGAGAAATAAAGTAATGTCAATCATTATTGACTACTGGCAGGATTGGAATAATTAAAAATCAAATAATGTATACCTATTCGAATGAACTTTGGCCTCTCGAGGAGTCCATCCGTCTCCAACCAAGCGGGGGTTGAGAAGGACACGACGATGAACACAAAGGCAAGGACAATTAGGCCAACTGCAATCCGGATAGTGGGCCCAGTCCCTCCGCCACCATCATAACGCCTGTCGTCACTGGGTTGCCAGACGAAGACGGACATGGATTTGCCTGATGTTCCTTGTGTGATTGCTGACACGGGAGGTGGAGGACCACTACTACCTCCGACCTCTCCTGCCCCTCTCTCCATTTTTTTTTTCAAACCAACCTTTCCTATCTAAACTATTCGTACTGTACTGTACCACCACAAATTAATTCATTCGAACTTCAATTAAAGGGAAGAATAATTTGATGAAGAGAAAGAAGATAAGGAAGGGGTAGATGTTTTGCCTAAAGTGTTTTCTCCAACCTCCAATGGAAAGTAAAAGTTGCGCTCTCACTCACTCACACCGTCACATTCACACCTCTCCCACCGTCCCACCTGCTGCCCTACCAGCCCCAACCCCAACCCAATAAAAACAAAAGGAGGAATCGTAAGCACTTTGAACTCTAATAATTTCCATTGCATTGGCTTTTTTCTTTAGTCAAGAAGAGTATTTTTTTTACATAGTCAACTCTAATAAATTCTGTAAAGATTAGTTGCAACTGACTCGAGTGGATTTTGATTAGAAAGGAAGCTGGCCTTGTTTTAGTGATCCAAAATGCGGAGATTGCCAGAGACGATTTTATTCTCCAACGTCGCTCCTGCCGGGATGTCAATTCTTTCTCCGTGATTGGCTATGATGATGACCGTACCCTTGAGAGAGACCCCACGTCCAAAAGTTACGTCCCCAGAAACAGTCAAATGATCCAACTCCAACAAATCCGGAATGGATTCAAACCTTTTCAGGAATTCCTTCACCTGTCCAAAAAACATGCAAACATGCCCGCCATTACTCCTTCAATTAAAAATTAAGTTAAGTTGGAGTGAATTTACCTTTGCAAAATGATTGTCACCCAACTTGATTAAAGGCGTTGAAGGGAACATCCTGAAGAAATTAATTTATTATTAATACTTGAATTATTTCATTACGCAATTATAATTTGTGCATTGTGCTCCAGGAGAAATAATTACCGTTTGGGGCTCATTTCTAAGGATCCACCTTTGAGACTGTACAAATTGCTCATAACCAAGAGCAGATCTGATGTCTTCTTCACGGGCAAGAAACGTCTCCGAGGAACATTGATACCTGGATATGGAAATATGGAATTAAAAACTAGAAAATATAGCGTGGAAAACAGGTGGACCTTGGGAAACCTTACCAATCGCATTATCGAAGCATTTCATGGCAGCTCCAACCGCGGTCTCCAGCTGAATCACATTCATTCCATTTTCCAGGGTCTTATTGTTCACAATCACCTCCATGTCCAACGTCTTGTTCCGAATTATCTTCTGAATCCCTGAAAACAAAAATTCAAGATATGAAGGTCAACCTCACATTCTCCCAGGTATATTTGATTGCTTTTTCTAGTTAGCCAATTTACCTGGTAAACTAATCCACAAGTTATTTGTATTAAAAATCTTGAAGGTTTTCACACTTTTGAAGTCGTCCACATGCTCCTTTGGTACTTGAGCAATTTCCAGGAGGCGAAGGTGACTCTGATTCGTGTAACGAATCAACGTTCCTCCTTTGACATCCGCTTTGGTCTTGTCCGTCACCTCCATCAGGAACTCTGGTCTCGTTTCCCCTTGCTTTTCAGGGTGTAGGAGAAAGTTGACAATATTCAAATCCACTGTTGCTCCCAAGTTGTCCACGTTAGAAATGAAACAGTATTCCCGTCCCTCCTGGATGAATTTATCCAGAAGTCCAGAGTTGTCGAATGACAGATAGAAATCACCGTGTCCTGGTGGATACCATCTATATGAGAGCGTCAATTATTATTATTCCTCCCCCGTAATTAGATTAACTTATAAGATTAGACTTGCGCGTTGATGTCATCTTTCGTCCGACAAGTGGAAGGGATCGGAGTAAAAGAGTCTCGATTAATTCGTGGGTAGCGGCTCTGATTGAACGTATAGATTTTGACATTGAAACTCCGATATTTCCGAATGACCTTCTCCGTATCCTCATCCGTATTGAAGGAATTCTGAAATAAAAGACGGGTATACTTTGGGAATATGCCACCGGGTCTTACCCACCCAGCCCAGCTTTGAATAGTACTTTTACATTTAAAAAAAAAACGGTCCTTACCATGAGCACCAATGGCACATCCGCATCATAAGCCTTATTCAAGAACTCAATTTGTTGAACCGTCAGATCCAAAAATGTTAAATCGTTTCGAACCTATACAGAAAAAAAATGAAAATTAAGAAAAATCAATTCCAAATTCATTACAGTTGTCAAAAGCTAAGCACTTACAGAAATTACTGATTTTGGACCTCGACATCCCATTGACGTTCCCAGCCCACCATTCAGTTTGATGACGACCAACTTCGAGAGCATTTGCCGAATTTGTTCCTTATCCTGCGGAGTTGAAAGTGCAGAGTAATCTTGAATAGCTGTATCGGGTAACTTCTCAATTTTATCCCACTTGACTGAAGTTCCAGATCCTTGGAGGAATTTTGTAAAAATATCCTGGAAGCCATTGAATTCCTTTTCCACCATCTACACCATTTAACAAGAACTTTTTTTAGTCAGATTCAGATTAAGTTAACCATTTAGTCAACAGTGAGACCTGCTCCTTTAGTTGCTGAATTGATAAACGCCGACCGTCATAGTAAAATGGAGAAGTTTGCAACTCGTTCATCATAAATAATAATTTGAAATCAAAAGGTCAAGACGCAGCCCTAGTTTGTGCTATTTGGAAACTGAGCAGAGTAGTTGGTTGCACGAGTGGCGAAACCATTCAATGGATGGCAAAGCAATTCCATTTTGAGCAATAAAATGATTATCATTAAAGTATGTCACACCTTGTACATTATTTGATCAACAGAATCCCAGTGATCTCGTGACTACCGGAAGGAGAGGTGTACAACGTAATTCTCAGTTCTGATTGGTCCAAACTGTCTCATCAGTCAACACACTTTATCTTTGACGACTAATCCCAGGATAAATAAGACTCTAGTTAATCTCACTTTGTCAATGAATGACGGGAGGGAACTCTCATTAATTTTGTCATTAAGTTAATTACCAGCCTCTCCTCTCCTGAAGACGTGTTCATGAGCTCCCTGAGTTCATTTTGCATCCGCACTTGAGCATCACGCTTCGTCAGGACAGCAAATTCATCAGCTTCTGCTGGGGATCCAGCACGACCCAAACTTTCCATTGCGGAAGATGGCTAGAATGGAAAATAAAATAAAATATGTTAATTTATAATATCAAAAAATAATGGATTGATTTTATTTCGATTCTCCTTCCGCATAACTGTGGAAAGCGCTTTGACGCTCTTATAGTTTACTTTTCATAATTCTCCATACCAAATTACTCCCTAGTCCCGTCAGTCTCAACCAGTCCATTTTGTCAGAATGAAAATTGATAAAATTACAAATTGACTCTTATTGGTCCAAATGGCATAAAAGAATGAAAGGATCGGAATCGGAGAGCAGAAGAACGAACTAAAAGACGAAGACGCTGAATCTCTCTCTTATCAATGTAAAGTGAAGACTGACTTCTTTGTCCCTCCTGTCCCTCCTAATTTCTTACAAAGCAACAACAAGACCATTTATAGCAATTTATCCTCTTCTGGTATTCTGTAATATCCTAAGAGGATTTATGGGTTAAGCTTTCAACACTTAAGAAATTAGCCCCATTCTCATAATAATCCTCAAGCCAGAGCCAGACTCTACTCTAAATAAATAACCTTTAACATTGAACTGCCTTGGCCTTGGCCTTGACACCTCAGATTTGAGCAACTTCTCGTAAGTAAACATACTCGTACTTTGAACATCTTCGTGTTACAAATTGATAACCAAAGGTCAGGGCCAAGGAAATTTCATCCCTTTTCCTTTTGCGTTTTAACTCGGAGAGCGAGCGAGGAGAAATAGCATGAAAGGCGAGCGAGATTTTAGATAAATGATAGACTCCAATTTCCCATGAGAAAATTAATAAATCAATCGTCCAAAACCATAAATCATGCTAAATTTAAATGAAGCAAAGAGGAAAAACGTGGTATGTCCAAGTCCATCTTCAATACTTAAGTGTCTTACATTTACATAACCTTTAATAAAATGCGCGTGCAATTGAATCGAATGCTAAAAGCCTTACCGTGAGCGAGGAGGACATCTGCTGCGGTAGGGAATTCAATTCAGTGACGCAGTAAGTTGACTGTTACTGCTGAGACTCATCCGATGACACTGGGACACTGCACTTAAGACATTATTCTAACATGGCGATGGAACTTTTGGAACGAACTTAAAGATAAACTCCTTGGCACATGTTTTGTTTGAGTGGGTGGGTGTGATTTTCCGATCATGTGTTTGTTTCTCCCTGCTGAGGTACATTTTACTCCAACTCCATACAGCTGAGCGGGGAACTCTATTTCAGGCTATGGCTATACTGAGAGCATCCGGAGGTTTCAATTATTGATTATCAAAGAAACCTGAATTTTCATTAATTAATATTAGCAAAAGGAAATAAATACTTTGTGAGGAAAATGTTATGCGTAATGGCAACAAACTTCCTGCCGGTAGGATATCAATGGGATTTATTGTGACTCAAAAACTGGAGTACACAGTCTAAATGTTGTTCTGTCCGAAACTAAATTATTAAATAAATCCAAATGAAATTGTTGACAATACGTGACTGAATAGTACCGCCTTAGCCGAATAGGTTTCATTTGATCATGTCAAGTCCCTTTTGCATCTTTTTCACTAGATTTGGAATTAAATTCATGTGGTCATTGGCACATTTTATAGCACACGACTCGAACTCAGCCTTGGTTTTATCCATCTAAACCAGCAGAAATGAGTATTTTGCAATCGGAAATTGATATTAAAAAAATGAATCTTGAAAGGTGCAAATTATTTGGAGGAAGCGTGATGATGCCATGACCATGCTGATGGCTAATACCGTGAGGATTTTAATTCATGTCGATAGAAACCCCAATTCTCCCCTCTAAAAAATTTTCTAACGGGGGGCTCCTAGGGGAGGAACCTCGGGAGGGGAGAATTGGGGTTTCTATCAACTGGAATTAAAATGCTCACTAGCCAATGGTTTTCAAGTACCCCTCGACCATTATTGTGTGCGTGCGTACCTCACGATCCGAAGCATCCGGATTCAGTTTATCCTTTGCACGGTCCTGACAATCCAAGATGCAGCGTTGGAGTCTCTCCTGGAACACAAATACCCGTTACAATTTCCCATGTTCAAAATTAACGCCTTAAAGGATTGTATTAATAAGTCTTGCCCGTCGGCGTACCTGGAACTGTCCAATTTCTTGCTGGACAAAATGATGAGCTGCCTGGACAGATGTAGAACAGTCTTCGACGCATCTTTGAGCTTGTTCTAAACTCGCTGACTCATTTTGACAACATTTTGCGGCGCACTGGTGCATTTTTAACTGAAAAAAATTTTTTTAATGCTCTACGCTCTCCTACTTCTTCTATCTTATATCAACTTACCTGAATTTTTCTTAATCTTGACTTGTCTAATTCGTTAACCATATCCTTCATAGCCTTTTGCATTTTATCCTGGACATCAAGGGCATCTGCGGAGGTCATGATGTACAGCACAGCACAACTGCACTTTTAGTAGAAGACCGGTTCCGGTGTATTTGATTTAAAAGGACGAACGAAGCGACAAAGTTGACACAAATGAATCCAGATCGAGCCTTCAGAAAGCGTAGTAGCGGAAATAAGTTAATTGGCGAGTTGAATGAAATTCTGCCGTCGTCCGTCGTGCCGTGTTTTCTTTTTCTTCCGACAAAACAAAGATTTCATGAATTTGCAGCTTTTCGTTCGATTTTCGCGGATTAATATTTTGAATTCATCCTACATCCACCTAAAAGGGTGCTAAACCTCCTTCTGGATAAGGATGTCGGACGAACATTTTCGGAATGCTTATAACAATGCTGCCATAAGTTGACTTTCGATTAAAGTTTAAAATTTTGGTGCTTCTTAATTTAGATCTAACTTTTTCTTTAGTTGCCTTTCTTTGCCAAGTAACAAAGGTCATAGGTCGCAAAATTGGAAATACTAAAGGGACGGATGCCCATTCCTAAGCAGTACTGGAT
>Ga0194135_10002888_pt1 | contig 10489 bp, 4 predicted proteins | sample LitLau_LLRF_2013_FD_134024 | JGI IMG/M metagenome (GOLD analysis project Ga0194135, IMG submission 134024) | Freshwater sediment microbial communities in response to fracking from North America - Little Laurel Run_MetaG_LLRF_2013 (version 2) | ecosystem: Environmental > Aquatic > Freshwater >... | reverse complement strand
TGTTGTGAGCTTGTGTCTCTCTGCTGGATAGATTTAACACAAGGCTAAGCTGGCTGGTTATGTGCGAGAAGAACTATACAGAAGAAGATTGCATTCGATGCAAGAAAATAAGTTTTGTATAAGGAAAGCCGTTTACTATAAAGAGAGAAGGTATAGAGATACTATTATATGAAAGACTTGAAGAAGAAACAGAAGATGAGATGTACACATGTGTGGTGGTGGAAAGATTATTATGTGTATATAGACATAATGTAAGCAATAAGTAGTATAGAAGAGTGGATGTTGGAACTGTTGGAAGAGTTGAGGTGAAGAAAGAAAGGGTAAAGTCAGCTCTTCCTTGTTCAACCTTCTCAGTACAGCAGAAGCAGGGGACACGAACACTTTATTCAGTTGCTCTTTCATAAAATAGCAAGCTTTCCTATTACTAAACTTCTGCATAATAATAATAAGTTACTTTAAATGTATAAATATAAGTAGGGAAGATTTAAGATAATCAAGCAACTGAAAAAACTCGTACTCATTACTATCCAGTATCGTGCAGTAATACAAAATGTTTACCTTTTAATCTTTCATTTACATGAATAATACTTCTATACACTGTACTATTGTACCTTGACAAGTCATATATAATTTTATTCAAAAACAAATTACAAATACAAATATTGCTTCAAAATATTGTTGTGTTTGCCAAGCTATAATATATTTCTATTTTGATATATAAACTACTGTCCGTCAGTCCGTCTCTGCTGGCTAATAATTTTAAGTAGACTGACAGGAGTCTCATTCAGAGGTTCATTTATAATATAACTTACAATCATACACTTTCATTTATAAAAGTAAATGGAAAGACTCCAGACTTGAGTAATCATCGAGTGATATCATATTATATTGACTTTTGTTTTGGTTAGCAAAGTCATTGTGTATTAAACTGTTCTCAGTGAACAAAACTATATAGTTAATTTTGACTGTATAGTTTATATGTATATAATCTCTTATCTCAAATGAGAACATGTAGTCTCTCATATCCGTGAGTGGAATAAAACAGAAAGACTATCCAAGTTGATTTTCATTCTGCGGTGATCTTTTCAATCGTGCGAACTTAAATTAATTCGCTAACAAGTTAAATAAGTTTCTCCTGAGTTATAATTAAAAGATCTTCATGTGGGGTGTATTGAAAATTAACTGAGATTCCAAGAAGACAACTTATTGATTTATTTATTGTTCATCTGAAACCTTCATGACTTGTTACTCTCCGTTATTACATCTGTCTCACGATTCCATTAATTACCAATTATCGTCTTTCATTGTCTTCTGAATTTCGCTTCTCTGCTGAACTGCCAATCGGTGTGGTATAATCAAAAGATGGTGATAGCTGGAAGTGAAGAGGACATTTCGTATCCTCATTCATCGTCATCTCGGTCTCGCAGTGTGAGTTCCTCGAACACAAGTAGCAGTGGAGGAGGAATCATGTCATCAATGTCAGCATCAATTGCAATCAGTGACAAAGTTAGAAGTAGTGGTCCTTCTTCAAGTTCAAAAATTACCACAGGGATCTCATCCTCATTGCCGTCGTCATTGAGAGACTCGTGTATAAACTTCGGAGACAGATTGACTGGAGGATTCTTAATGAACTCTTTTGAGAAGAGAAGAGACTGGGATGAACATAGCCACGAACCGACCCGAAAGTTGGAGGAAGTTAATAAAAGCAATAACCATTGTTCTGCATTAGAGAAACAGGCTGGAATCCAGTCCGGGTTGGGAATGGATCTTGATGGAAAAGTTGCTGATGGGGGTAACAAAAGTGCCATTGATACTACGTCCAGAATTGGAGAGTCCAGCAACAAAACTAATTCTGGAGATGTTGGATGCAAAGTTGGCTACGTGAACCATCATGGAGTTGTAGTAATGGACCTCTCCAATGACACAAGCATTATTTCAAGTAACAGTCGATATAAAAGGTACAGCTTTAGTCCTCCCGATGGCTGTGACTTGACTCCTCACCTTAGTGAGCTGGATCATAATGTAATGGCAATCTTGAGTCGCTGTGATCCTCAGAGAGTACGAAGATGCTACAGTTGTGGATACGATAACACTGAGAAATTCGAGCAGCAACATAATTCGTTTAGGATAGAAAGCGGAAACTACGGATATCGGAATAATAGTTACGAAAGCTGGAACCCTGCTTACGGTTATACTAATCCTTCATATGGATCTCAACGGCAAGAACCTCTGGGCTCTTGGAATAATTATAATGATTACAACACTGGGTACTTTGGTGGTGGTAATCAACCCGGAGGAAGTTATTGCAACCAAAATTATCAAGGAATGGTGAACAGTTCTGTTAATGACTTGGATGCGGGAAACAGACGCAGGCTTAACAGTGATGGTGCGCTTAGTAATGACTCCGATTTAGTTAATGCAATGGACGAAGATGAAGTATTTACTTTTGATGTAAGTTTTTTCTCTTGATATTAAGTTTCTGGAAGCGAGAACTGATTTATTCCGTGTTCTGGAGTTTGAATATTATACTCAGGAGAAATACAGTCGTATTATTTAAAAGTCTTCTCGTTAGTGAATCATGCACTTCAAATTGAATTTAGTCTTTCTGAACAAACCAAACTGCTGGAACGTTATAGAATATTTTGCAGATTAAAAGCTAGTCAGAAGCCAAGTAACGCGTGGTATAGACTCCAGTCGGAATTGTTGCATGTGGTATAGTCAGTATAGTGGTGTGTTCAAAGCATAGGTGAAATTTAACAAGATTGATTAGATTTCAGATTGTATTATTTCCGGTTCATTGATCATAAATTCTGAGAGTTCCCTGTCGAAAGTAGCTACCACTGCTGGATGAGATGCAATAGCAGCTAGGGTGCCATTACATCAGAAAATACACTGACGTGAAACGAATTTTGTGTAAAGCAGCGTAGATTTTTATAACCCTAAACTATAATACATAGCATTTAAACCGGGTAGACATTGTGACTACTGGGATACTCTTCAGCAAATGAGAACGTGGCGTGGTTGAGGTTGTTGATGGGTTGTTGTGTATTGAAGTAAGTAAACCTTCGCTCATAAAACTCATAATATATTTTTTGCCGGCCGGCTTACTTGCCACGAAATGGCATGCATGACATGAAAAGTTAATGGAAGGTTACAAGCCAGTGATGAAGCAAAGGAGAAAGGTTGAATTGTTGGAAGGGAAACTTTGGCTAGTAACAGGTATGCATGATATCACACAAGCTGTGGCTTAATAGTTAGGTGGTGATGATCGATATAATTTTATTTGAGTTTGAATCGATATTTCTATGCTATTAGACATGAATTACTGGAAATTCTTACTTTGCGTTCTTTTTGATGATGAAACCAACCATGTGTAATACTGCCGCTTTGAGAGGAAAAATTGATACAAAACAAAAATGTTTAAAAAGCTAAAATCTTCTAGTCTGAGCAATGGAACAATCGATTGAGACAATATAAGAGCTTTTGGGCTCTTGGATTACAGGAAGTCGGTAGAGACATGAACGGTTGCTGGACTGAAATAATAAATAAGAGAAATGGTAGTGAGGCAGATAGAAAAATGGAAATCGATCAGAGATCCATATCTGTGTCCAATGGAGAAGCTTGTCGAGCGTCATGCCATATATTTATCCGAGATGATCAGGGAATCAGAGAGTGAGAAACAAATCCTTGGGAGCGAAGAAGCCTTAAAAGACGAAGGATCTAGTACAGCAGAAATTCATAGCTTGCTGCTTACTATAGTCTCGGATTTTCGAACTGTACGTACATATGGCATTTCCTGGACGATGCTGGCTGTAATAGTATTACCTTTCCATTGATCTGCTCTTACAATTAGTTAATTTTGTACCATTACTACAGCTTCTTCTATAATCACTGTTTTCGTCTATATAGTTTTTGACTTCATAGGAGAGGCAATAAGTGGTGCATAGTAGATTCAGGACTACAGATACTTAACTTATTGAGACGTTGTAGAAGCCTGTATTAATATTATTCATGTATCTACCCTGTATGAAAAAGGAAGCAGTAGATAAGTTTTCTCCAACTTTCACTTTCCTAGCTGTCCTCTTTTTCTTGCATTTCTTACGGCTCAACTCAACTGTGACTCATACTCTGACCGAGGCAAGGTTTGGATAGCAACTAGGTCTGTGAAACTTGCCTCCACCCGATACATTACGCTTATGATCCTGTTCTTTGTACTAAAGCAACGATTTTATTGTGTGAATCATATACATGCGTAGCAAACTGACAACAGGAAATAAGAAAGATTCTATTTAAATAGTATTCTAAAATATGTATAAGCCCATACGAGTTGAAGACAACATATAAAGCGGAACAAAGAGGTGGGGACATATACCGACCCTCAAAATTGTATTTTGAACCTATTTGAAGAAATATGTACTGTATGTGTCATTCAGCGATTTAGTAATTGCTAGTTCACGTTATCAGTTGTTGTTCATTCATACATTTCGTTTTTGAGTCGAATTTTGCTATCCAGTTTTGATGGACAGTTCTGACAAGGAAACTTTTATAATGTTTTATGGTTTCATGTATTATTGATAAACTTCGTAGAAGTGAACATGAAGCTGAATTTTAGTATGATATTTTTGTCCGGGAGGTGTTTAATGCATTTACATAAGATTTACTGCTAAATGAAACGAATGATAGTGTGACTATCGTTTTTATTCCTTTTTATTATTATGTTGAACAAGAAAACGTGTGTCTGAATGCATTATCAGTAGTGTATATAATAACTGCTCTTTAGAAAAGCTAAAAGCATGAATAATGTCTCTTTTCCTCTATCTGATGGAACTTATTTCGCTTTTAACAGAAAGCAGTTAAATTCTATTAGATATTCAAATGCAATAGGCCATGTTTACCCCTAGTTTTAATTAAATTATTTCATTCTTCGGCTTAAAAACTATTTTCTGAGAACAAAGCAAGTTGTACCAGAGTACAAAAAAATGTAATGGAGATGGGAAACCACTAGGCGATTGTAGAAATAGGTTTGCGAGTCTCGAAACTTGAATATGTAAGCAGGCTTGTTGATCTAGGATCCACCAATTACTTATAATATATAGTTATTTAATTTTATCTGTTAAGCGTATAAATGCATGATGTTAAACTAAAACGTAACTACTGGTTTAAATAAGAGTTTCTTTGTTCACTTAATTCGTTTCGCGTATACAATCAAACGAAGGAACAGTTTGCACAGTACGTAGACCATGCACAGAACATAATTCATTCTTCATTCTTCACATTAAACTATATAAGCAGCTCATAAAACTGTTGCTTTGCTCACTCGTGTTAAATAACAAAAATATAAATTGTTCATCAGTTTGAAGTTAACTAATATCACAGATTAAGTAGTACATGTTTGCATGCGTTACATCAAAGTACAATTATTTATACAGCACTTATCTTTTTGTATGCAACACGATGAGTGTAATTGACCGATTAAATAGATGTTTAATTGTGCATACAACGTATATTTTTGCTGGGGTTGAAAGCATAGAAGTTTATGCAGTGGAGTGGAGTTCATGACTAATTATAAAATTCTAATAATTCGGCGTGTTCTAAATACTGATTCAAATATACGTGAACAAACAAAAGTTACGCACATGAAATCATTTTGGCTTTGCCAGCATAGTTATTGTAGCAAATTCACAAAGATATATGTAGGCTCACAAAACATTTGGGACTTGTTTTGCAACTTGCAAATATATATATGTAGCGTGTGCTTGCAAGTGATAAAACAATCACGTATTAAAAATTTAACTGGAAGTCTTAGTGAACATGCGTATGAATTAAGCTTATATGTATTAGCTATTATACTAATTGATGTTTTTGTTGGTCCTCACTAGGCAAGGCTTTTATCTGAGGCGTTTTTGTCATCTGGAAGAATTGATCACTCGATTCAATTGATGGCGTTCCATCCAAACTACTTGGAAATATTTTTAAAGACACACCACTTTCTTATGCGAGGAGATGGCCCACTTCCGTACAATCACAGAATTTATATTTCCATCATGGTAAGTCGATTTATTCTTTCCACTTCAACTTTTTCCCTTGCAACTTCTAGCAGCAGTACAACAATTTTTCGCTTCCAAATGCTATTCTGTAGTTTTCTGAATCTGCATTAACTTCAGTGGTGGTCAGTACAAACCAGAATCCACCATAATAAATGCAATTAAATTCTTTATGCACAGAATCTATTCGTTGATTGATTGATTGATTGATTATCTTTATTACAATAAGAACATTAAAATGCAGTCAAAGTCCATAAACAGAGTCCAAGTTCAATCACTAGCTGACTTACATAATAGATTTACTCCTATCTCTCTTATTGTTATCACCATTATTTAAATATCCATTTTAACCGTCACTCGTATCATAGATAAGTATCAGTGCAGGTGATTTCGTAGTTTCGTACACAGAATTGACGTTCTAAAAAAGCAGATAAGCAGATTTTGGTCAATCGTGTAAATCATCAACAGAAATTCTGTATCATTCACGAGACTCGCTTTAATAGCAATTCATGTTATACCACTGGATTAAGTGGATTTTATATCAAACAGAAAGTAATTGAGGACACAGGAAGAAAGTATTAAGACTGGTTGTTAAAAACGATGGCAGACATTCCACAGACGTGTTGCACACTTGGGCTTAATCATCCGAAGTTGTTGTCAGGTGTCATAAAGTAACTTCTGAAGTAGGCTAATGAAGCCACAAGAAAGCTGCTGCTGATATGCAAGTTTGCGTTTTTATTGCATGGTATGATTGATTATACTACTATGTACTTGTTAAAACTTGAACACTTTGTCAGCTGAAAATTCGTAAACTGCATTTCGCAGTTTTAGTTCCTAGGAACTCTAAATACAACGTTTTATTCGGTAAATCCACTACAAAATGGTGATTGTAATAAAGGTTTAGTTTTTTTATGAAAATTGTATAAGGCAGAGTTAAAATCTACACCAATCAGATCTCTTAAGCCCAGATAACTTTAAGAATCTTCAGACTCATAATCTGCAATAATCAAATCTCATCTAGAATTCTTTCGCCATGAATCTCATGTGTCGCTTTCCAAGAGGGTTGACCTGGTCAACAGGGCATAACTTATTTCGAATACCTACAACGTGGCAAAAGCGGTAAGTCGACAAGTCTCACTCTGTAGAAAATACATCAAAACAGGAAAAAAATCTGTTTCGTCCTACGCTGATGACCAGCGGGCAGCGGGTCTCTGAATCAATTTATAACGGTAAAGGTTGACTATTTGTGTGTATTACTGTGTATAATTGCTTTGTCTAACTTCGTCTTTTTCGTAAGAGGCTAGGGTAAGTGCTCCGAAGATAATAGCGAATACTCAAGGGGCATGAGATATCATACTCGGGTCTATAAGCCGTAGTTACCTGGGCTAAAAATTATATAGTATACGATTTATCAATTGGGATTCAATAACAATCTGGTTCATTGCCCATGTGTTTTTAATCGATATGTTGTTGAAAACTTGTACAGTTAATATAGTACTTTTCAGCAGAACTTGTTTTAGTCATTAATGAATCTGTTTTGCAGGTGTTCATTTTTTAGCTATTGCTTTTGATAAGTTCGAATCGGTGTTAGTTGAACATTCTCAAAGTAACTGACTCTGATGTAATCAACAGCAAAGAGTAAAGAGTAATACAACTGGCATGACACAACTGGTGAAAACTATAGTATCTAGCTTGTGTTGCAGATACAATTTTTTGGTTAGTATAAATCACTTTCTACTGTAGACACTTGAGTTTTCAATGTTGTAATTGACAGAGAACAAATGAATATTGATTTCGAAGTTAATTATCTAGCAAAAGCAGTTCGTACTAGGTTTCTTGAATTAAATGTTTTGATTCATTTTTTCTTTCAAAAATTAAATAGTTTTAATAAATAAATAAACATCTCCTAAGTTTTATACTTCTTAAATTATTTAATCTACCGAAATGAGTGGAGAAGAAGTAGAAATGGGATTTATTGACACCAGTAACAAGTACCTTGCAAAGCATATAGCCTGGTTGCACTATATAGTTCGGCAATAATAATTTGGATCACGCAATATGATGATCCATTATGGGCTAGCTTAAAATTTGAGAACATATAGCAGTGCTGCTTTGTTGGAACTTCATAAATATCAAGAATTAAAGTATAATTCAGGTAAAGGGGAATGTACTCTGACTACACAGAAGTACAAAACCAGAAAAATTAATGTGCTTGGCCATTAGATTTGACTATATAGGATTAACTTGCTAAAGTCATGTTGGCATAGTCAATCTTAGATTTAACACAGTTGTAGTTACAATTTACGCACATGCAGATGCAATTTCAAAAGTTAAAGTTGCATTATCATTGTCAGCAGTTGTACACATACAATCCTAAATATACATGAAATAAAAACCCCTGTTTTTTGCATAAAATTATTTGGAACAGTTCGTGGGCAGTTTGCGTGTTAAATAAAAAACATCGTTAGTGTATTTACCTTTTGCTGATTCCTACCACTCCTGTGTAAAAATGTACTGGTTTAGTGAATAAAGTGTTGCGTGGTTTGTTTGAGGCTAATTATTACAATGATATTATTTTTTCATGCGATATTTTCATTTTCTCATCCTGTGGATTTGGATCTCCACTGTTTCCTTTTGTTATTGCCCTTATTGTTGTTTACTGTTGTTACATTTGTTTTATTTATTTAGCTGCACATTGTGTTCTGTTGAGGTGCAACAATAAAAAAGTAATATAATGTCTTGAGTCTAAGGATAGTCTAGACCGTAAACAGGCTTGCCAGCATTATTATTATTGTGTGTGAGGAAGGTTAGATAAAAGAATGTTGCAGTTGGGCTGCGCAATGATGATGACCTTACTCCAACAAGAATTATTGTAAGATTCTATTAACTATTATTTGCATCTTCTTCGAATCTTGAAAGTGATGATTCTGAATACATTATCATGCATAATGGTCTGCGTCTGTGCAACTGTGCACCAAGTTATCGAAGAGTCATCAAGGGGAGTAATAGAATGTACCTCTTCAAGTATTTTGTAAAAAGAAGTTGTAGAACAAGAAGATAACCTTTTGATCTTTAGTAGTCTTTTGAAATATGTAGACACAAAAATAACCCATTAAGTTGGCATACGGCAAGTTTACTATAGAGAGGTTTTCTTACTACAAAATATTCCGGAGTTTTGAATATCAACAGTTGATCAGGGAAATAGCCCATGAATTAGTGGAAGCTTTAACTAAAGTAGATGTATGCTGCTCAACTTTTCAGGTTGAAGTCGTTGAAGGAAGTAGAGGCGTGCCACTCAAAGTTCATTGCATTGCTTCAAATTTTGAGTCCATGAATATCCTTGATTCAGTAAAGTTACGTTTAATTTTTATTGATAAGTTGTTTTTGGAGAAATAAGGAATGATAAGTATACGATAGTTAGGCTTTAGTAAGTTATTGTTTATTGTCAGATTTCTGTGCGAGTTGAAGTTGTTCAACTCGTTGAATACTGGGAATACTTCTGTTACTATTATTGTGGTAGTAACTTTTCATGAATAGTTAAACATGAGAATACACTATATCGGTTTTCTGACTGTAGCCACCGCATGTGATATTACTGGTAATATGAAGCACAATAGTACGTACGAATAGGAAAATCGATGAGGTAATTTGGTACCAAACATCAGCTTGTTCACTTTTTGTGCATAGCTACAGCCTCTATTGTTGAAGTTTTAATTTTGAACTCCAAATGACAATTTTTAAAATCTAAAGCAAGCTTTAGAAATTTATCCATTAGTAAAATTTGAAAACGACCCTCTAATTTTTTGTACACAATGATGGCATCTGAAAGTATACTTTTGATGGAATACGTGTAGCATAGCATTAAATTGCATTTTCAGCTTATATGTGTATTGTTCATTATACAGTCCATGTGAACTTTCTTTCTGAGTCACCATGCATGAGGGAGGTGAAATTACACTCAAATGAGCCTCGGGTTGTTCAAAGTCGTGTTTGATTCTATGGAACTTGTACAGTTCATTGCTTTATCGAGGATACTTGTTGTACAAAAGTGAACGAGTTCTTCGACTATTGTCGAGCTTTCTTAAAAATTGTTGTGTAGTATATATTGATGCACAGTTTCATTTATGAAGCTATTATGTTGTTTTGAAAATTACGATGGGGTCGATGGGAATATAAAGAGCTAACAGAGCTATTCTTTAGAGTGCAAATAAAGTTCGCATAAGCAAAGTGCGTATTATTCATTCTAGCTTGCTGTCATATCGCAAAAAAGTCTGAAAAAATTGTCGGCTGTTCACTAAACTTTATTATGCTGTTGTGCATTGATATGCAAATATAAAATAATAAGATTGCGTACTTTTGATTTACATAATTGCAACTTGGTTGTTGACTTACAATTAGTACTTTTATTTCGGATTGAATATTTTGATACTGATATGAAGTATTTG
>Ga0194135_10002887_pt1 | contig 10489 bp, 4 predicted proteins | sample LitLau_LLRF_2013_FD_134024 | JGI IMG/M metagenome (GOLD analysis project Ga0194135, IMG submission 134024) | Freshwater sediment microbial communities in response to fracking from North America - Little Laurel Run_MetaG_LLRF_2013 (version 2) | ecosystem: Environmental > Aquatic > Freshwater >... | reverse complement strand
TTATTTATCTATTCAGTGGTAAATGAGGGAGTAAATTCTGTTGATCTAAAAGGGAAAGTACCTCGAAATAAGTCATCCCAAACTAGTTCTTTGTATAATATTAATTCTGATTCCCACTTTCACTCATACTCTTTGTTTTCAGATTTTAATTTCGGTAGATATGCTCCTCATACGCTGACTGTTTGAGCTGGAATCTAAGTACTTAATAGTATGTAAAAGACAGAAATTGAATTGGAAATCGACACTTTCAGATTTGCAAACAAACAGGTACGACGAAGTCCTTGTTCCTGTTTGGAATTAGTTGCATAAGTTATACAGTGTCATTGAGTCTCTAGAATTATTCAGAGATACTGTGTACTCCTATATTTGACTGTAATAACGGTTACTCCAAACTGTTTAGCTTAACAAGTTCCACATTGCGTTGTGACGAAGCTTCTGAAACCAAAGATTAGTTTTTCATTGGGACTGGCTGATACTTATCAGACGAGGCCTCCCATGATTTTCCATTTGCTTTACTACTCATCCCAAAGCTATTAATTATTGACCTCCTTCGCTCAAAACTCAGATGCCTCCCATATTCAAGTTATTTTGTAGCTTTGGCTGTAATTGATTGCTTTTGATTTTTAGCGATTAGATGCTCACACAATATGATTTGATGCTAATCTGACTACAACTGTAGACATGATGAGCACAGAGGCTACCGTACGCCTTTTAGTCTGCTCCTTCTTGTAAGTACTTCAACAAGGCTTGCTCATTTAGAATGCGTTTACTTGTTTCCGTTTATAGTCAACCACCGACGACGTTGTCTCGACGTAAACTGATGTCTTATCCCAAATCTTAAATCACTCAAAATACGAAAGTCGTATCTTGTTACCGTTTAAATTCTAAGTTAGTATTTGTTTTATGAGTCGCAAGAAGAATAAGCTTGGCTCTGGCTTTTTCATTGGTTATTAATTTCAGGTTGAATTGCAATATGGGTACTGTCTTTTTTCTAGATCTTAAGTATACGATGGATGAGAGCAAACAACAAACTTTGTGTTGGTTAGGTAAGTTAAGACAACTAAAATAAAAATAGAAAGTGGTACGCGTATTAAAAGCAACTCAAATTACCAGAGTCGGGATCTTAAACATTTATTTACTTACACTCAAAGTAGACTTCAATGTAGTTCATGTCTCTCATATTACTGAGCAAATATTTATGCATAGAGGCTAATGAAAGTTCTGTACAACTACTGTTCTTTAATTATTAAATCACAATTTAAACAAAGCACATTGTAAACTGATATCTCGAAGCTGATTGTTGGCGATTTACAGCGAATAATTACTTTTTAGACAGAGAAGTTAATACCATAACTATAGATCGAGTCACTAGGAGCTAAGCTTTGGCTGGAAACTTTGGACTGCTTACGCATTTCAAAGCTTCTAAGGCATTATTATCCTCCATCCAATGGTAATGTTTGACAGTACGTAAATCAGTGAGTCTGAGCTTACAGTGAACCAAGAAAGATGCCCAGTGACCGAGTTAGAGAGACATAACTTCTCTGTTATCTATCACCATCAGTGTCTGTGATACCACATTAAGTTGACAGTGACACACTAGCATTGTCGCATCTATTCATTCTGAACCTTTTAGTGTCTTCATTATCACTCATTTCCTTAAATCAGGTAAAACGAGACCGTAAAGATGTACCCTTCACAAAGGAGGGATTTCATTTCAAAAACAGCTTACACCACACATCAAGTGTAATAATATCCACGTATAATACCCTTTACGGCCTAGCGAAAGCCCAGCCAGTTTGCATTAAGGTGTCAAAATGAGACTAGGGAAATGCGTGTTCAATCAAACTTAAGGAGGAATATTATATTGTCTATTTGAATGAATGAGCATCAATGACCATCCTTGCTATTCAGGATACAATGACAACTATAACTGTGGATTATCTCTCGTCCAAACATCTTCCCACAGCTCTCCTTCCATTCATTAAACTTTGTCATTCATGTATCTTTCATCATGAATGATCAGTGATCACCCAGTTTCAAGCCTTTATTTAGATCAGGATGAGGTGTTTATGATTTAGTACGCCTTTATTTCCTGAATGCCGGTGAAAGTGCCACTGACCACCGTGTTCGGTTGTAGTGTAGTGCCAATTGGTGACAATAATTCCCTAAAAGGCGAGTGCCGAATACTTCTGAGCGTGAGTCTTGAGCCTGCATAATCAAAATTCAATTATGCCAGGCCAGAAATATCGCGGACCGCGGCACATGCTTGTTTTGTGAGTGAAAACAAATTATCAACAATAGGATGCTAGTGAAGCTGCAGTTCAGAGTTCTACTCGTAGAAATTGACAGAATTTATTATTTAGAATCATCAGGTATGCGTTAAGCGTACTATAATTGTTTCATCAATAAAACAAGAGTAAGACATTTTATAACAAGTGAGTAGTTGCATGCTACAACACTACAAGTTTTTCAAATTCATGCTGACAAAGGACAACCAATTTCGTTTCAATATGACAAAATATTTCTTACTTATGCGAAAACAGCTAGGCGACCCATGGACTTTACTGATTTTTAAATTAGTACAGAATTCATACGCACACGCGTACGCAAAATATAAGTACGACTTTTATCACGCATTCGGTGAAGGTTAGACTCGTGAGCCAGAGAAGAGAAGTAGTAGGAATTGTGTTATTTCACAACTAGAAGCTATTTATAAAGTCAGAAACACGCGTGTCAATTTATTCGGTCAAACTTAGTGTATAAACTATTAATAACAAAGAATATGTCATGCAAACAAAGAGGATTATTCATAAATCTACTGACATGATGCTTCTGCACATACTGGCCACCCCCAAAATGACGTTGTTTGCAGCACAAAAGCTGTATGGGATTGAATAATTCTGTCATTAATAAAATGAGAAGCTATTGTAAAAGCATGACCGCTAACCGTTTACTCATACACAATAAATAAACTTAATCCTCTTTTAACTTTTAGGAGGTCCATCATTACGAATCATTAGGGATAATATTTGTGTCATGATTTATTCTAACTGGCCACTGGAATTAACTAACTAAGCCTTCTTCCACTCTTAATAATGCAGACTGAGCATATCGAGAGACAAAAATACTATCTTGCGCTGGTTCTTCATATTTAATTTCATTCCCAACAATATGCAACGAATAGTTTAGTCACATGTATCGAGATTTTTCATGTATTTAGTAACTGAAATCGTCTAAACCAGCTGTATTTTTTCTCCACACGTTTTTTTCATACACAATTTTGAGAAGAAAATGCATAAGAATAGTGTGGTTTCTTTCTGTAGAGAGAAACCACACTTGAAGATGAGATTTATACAATAAAATGCTGAAGAAAAGATAGCATAAGGTAAATGAAAGTGAGACTTTAAGGTTAAAGGGTTGTGTCGGTGGTACTACGTGTCCTTGTAGTCAATAAAAGGTCCCGTTACTTTATCCCACATGTATGTTCTGACAATTATGATTACTCGTCATGGGAGGCTCTTTCAGGTACGAGGAAACAAATCCACGAAGATTCTCTGAAGATCTTGAGTCTCAAGATCCATGTAATTTTCTAATAAATTTCCTTACGTTCAAACATTACAGATTCTAAAATCGAACAACAGATCCGACGATGACAACAAATGGAAATCTGATTTCATATGCACTCTGTATAGTGCGACAAGAAAAATTGAAATTAGGTCATTTTCAGAATCAGCTGCAGTATTGTAAGTGTATAGCATAGGGTTTGCCTTAAAAACTTCCAACTGCTTCCATAACACTAGCAGATTTTTACCCCTTTCTTCCAAGTTTTTCCTACCTGAGTTGGCTCCTGTAACAATACAAATATGAATATTACACTCGATCCGTCAATCGATTGTCATCTCTAGTAAACTACACGAGTCTTGCAATCAGTATACAGGCTATGATTTGGGTACTAAGGTAGTATAGTTTGCTGATGCCAACTGGAAAACAGCAGACGACCGGTGTTAGAAATGTCAAGATTCCTATCTTCCAGGCCATCCAGGCATCTTTACCAGCATCATTCATAATTCATGAGTCGAGGCAAGTTGTTTTGCCACATATACAAGATGCAAACATTTATCTCTCATTCCGTTTGAGAGTTTGAGTAAACCTTTCTTCTTAGAAACACAACAAGGTGTTCTATAACATAAGCCATTATCATAATTTAGGCTGTCCGAGTTTTTAACAGAGACACTGGAACTGAGGACACCTTTTTACCTTCTCGCTAAATGATTGCTCCACGTTAGTGTCGTACAGCTAGTCATAGTTAATAATGACAACACAGGTATATTTATCCGGATTTTGGTTTTTTGTCTGCCTATACATGACAGTCACATAACATAAGTCTCAATTATCAAGCGATTTAGAGGTCAAGTCACAGTACTATATAAGCACGGTTTACATGTAGTTTTGATGCTTCGGTTTTATTAATAATACTTACAATTAGTCGGAAAATTGGGATTTCCTAATGGAATTCCCTAATGAATGAATGAATAATTCACGTTCCGATGAATTTTTAACTAAAATGCGGACTTAATCTTGTGTAAGGTCAGTAGAAATCCTTTATATTAGTTCGAAATAGACATGAGTCAACTACCCACTTCAATTCATTGCTTAACACCTAACATTAACTAATATTTCTTCACAACAGTTCGCAAGTTGGAAAATTAGGAAAATCCTGGAACAGAGAAAACTGTAAAAACGCTTAAATTTACAAACCCAAGGGCAATGTGATACCGTAGGTAAGATTAGTTTTTGGTTCTTAAACTCATTTTTCTGCAATTAAATTGATACGAGACGAAAAGGAAATAACATGACAAGAATTACCTGTAAAAATTAATCTGTGAAAGCCATTCCTGGATTGGATTTATTCACATTAATTGTTCAATGATTGAATGCCTGCTTCAAATGCTAGATATATTGTTGCAATAAAATGTCATCATGCTCGTTATCCTTTGTATTGTGATACTGTTTTTAGCTCTCGGAAATTTATCGGCTTTCTTTTTAGCGCCTTTGTGTGAAAAAAGTCATTTGTCGTGACCCAATTTGAATCAGTGTTTTTTAAAATATGATTCATATCCAAAGATAGCTTGAAGTTCTCACCGAAACTGTTTCTCTCAACGGTGAACATAAGTTTACTTGTGTGCAGTCAGGTCGAAAACAGATTTCGCTTCCCTGACTAATAAATCATACCACATCACTTTTCTTCTCTTAAGTGGACATCGATAATACAATAATGAGTTTTATGATGCACTAACCTATTGAGTATCATCATATAACCCTTTTAAAGTTATGTAATTTTGTAAGGTCAGTATTTTCACCTACGAACACTAATAGTGCGAGATTCCTGTGATTGCTGGTCTGTAAAGCTGTTCATCAGTTAACTTGGTCTTCTTTTTGCTATGATGTATGGATTACAAAGTTGTCGGTTCAACCTGCTAACAAAAGGGTAACTCAGTAAATGGTACATTATGAAAGATTTTTCTCTTTCGGAACAATAGAACCGACAAAAAATTACAGGCTTCTGTCTGAAATTTTCTAAGCTATGTGCAATTAACAATTATAGGGATACCAAATCTCCTTTGATAACATAAACAATGTAAAAAAACCTAGTAATCACTAAGCATTTAGATACAACTAATTAGTGCACACTACTAGTACCCAGTTAATTTTCTTCAACTTTCTTTCAGTAGCAATATTGCTCATTAAGTAATGTAGTGAAGTGTTTATGACATAATATTTCTTGCAGTCAGTTAACTGTAAGCTGCAGATACATTTATACGTACCATCAGTGTGGTATCTTCAGCTCCAAGTCAAAAAGTTTAGTAGTTTATGAATGTAAGTGTAATTTGTAATTGTGATACGTCGTCAAGATATAGAATCAAGCACACTTCATAATCAGTGGTCCACTCGATTCATTTGTATGAAAGTTAAACACACATACATGCGGAGAAGAACCTAGCAAACCCGAAGTACCTTGGTGTAAGGTAAGTAAAGGATTGGAGGATAGACATGACAGGGACACCTGCATCAATGGACCATGTATACAAATTAAACGATGAAAACACATCTGCCTTGTCTCTGAATGTGGCTAAGTGCAAGCCTAACACGAGATATAGGTGTTTTGTTCGAAATAATGAATCTCAAGAAGAGATGTTCATCTCGTACTCATGATTGATCGTTCGAAGTTTTTTTTTAACAGTTTAGAGATCCGACTAATACCCGGATGAAATTTTGTGCCTGTACTGCTGGTACATGAAAATACAATCCGAATCAGTTATAGCTTCATTTCGTGTAGTTTTCGTATAGTGTGTGTAAAACCATACTAACAATGGCTTGCAAGAAGCTCTCAAAAATCTTTTAACTAATTAAGCCACGGCATTACAATATGCAAGCACATACTACCCTATTTAAGAATAATTTTGATTATCAGCACAATATTAAAGTCAATTTGTTCTTTTTTAAGTAGTGGCAATCGAGTGTTGATAAATTCTACATTACCCGTAATAGGGGTTAAGTAAAAGGAAGCGAAGCAATTACAGCATACTTTATTTATTATACGTAACCATTTGCCCGTGAAAAAGGAACTCGGAGAAATAATTATGAGATGGTACAAGATAAATGCTCCCGTAATATCTCAAAATCACTACTCATTCTAGGTGATTGTTCATAGGAGTTCATAGTGTGAGTGTAAAAGACTTGTATATTATTATTAGTGTACTCTATGCATGCGGGTGTTTCGGACTTGGTAGTTGTAAGAGAGTATATAGTGGGTATATCTAATCGAATCTTCTACCGGTGTATTTCAGACCCTACATGCTTTACATTATGCAAGTTTCCTTGTTTCCTGCATACAAAGTCTGCAATTTTTATTTTAGTAGAATGCAGGGATGCGTGAAGGAACTTACATCTGCCGTTCAGTATATAGTACACACATGTATAACAACAAAGAATAAATATGAAAACAACTTGTTGGCCTGTGGTCCTTTATGAGTATCAAACAGCCGTCTTTTACATAGCAAAGTAGTTTTTCCGGAAAGTTTTAAGTAGATAAAGGCTTAAAAGTTGAAATCTATTCTCCTAGCTGATTCCTCCTTATGGAAAGGTGTTAGTTTGAACCTGGTCCTTATACTTTCCAGTCATACTCAAGTAGAATTAAGAGGCACGGGTCATGGAATGTATGAAAATCACTTATTTTTCAAAAAATTAAAATCAATCGAGTGTGTTTTGTAAGTATCTTCTGTAAAGATGTGGAGCTCTGTGGCACGGTCTACTCAATCCTTTATGCCTATCAAATATAATGTGACACGAAACGGGTGACAGATGCGGTTTTAAGATTTATTGTGTTTACCCTTTCTTCTTGTGTTATGTTATTAATATTAAGACGCTCATCTTTTCCTCAATATACAGCTCGAAACTTTGTAGGGCTTGAGAAAAGGGTCAACTTAAGTGATTGTGTGTCTCAAATTTCTCCTCACACAGTTTCATTCATTTCATACAGTCCCTATAGTCTAGCATTGCCTGCAGATGAGTTTTGGCTAGATAAAGAGTGCGATATAGAGTAAAAGAAGAGTAGAATATTATACATTATATAGTTTTACAGCAAGTTTGCTGTAGAGTCGTTTCGAGAAATGTTCGTGTTCCAGGTGGGCCCACCGTAATAATAAGAAAAAAGGATATCAGAACCAATGCGTCAAACTTTTAATGACAAAGTAATCGAAGACCCAATCGGCTGTAAAAATAATTTTTGTAATCTACAATCTTAAACAAGCACAGAAAGTGTTTAACGAATTCGTGAACGGTACACGTTTTAATAACTCTAAAATCCACCGTGATAGGATATTGATGATGATGAAACTACTATTGATGATATTGTAGCACAAACTGTGCATGCAAAAGCGAGAAATTTAATGAAAATAAGTTTTCCAAGAATTTGAGTGGCTCGAACATCCCTATATAAATTGGCTAGAAAACAAATTGCAATTGATAGTAAGTCTCTGATGCACACTAGGAAAAAAAGGTCCGTAGACGACACTGAAAAACTTTATTATCGTGCACAGTGCTCCGATAGTAAGAGTAGGGGGAGTCACACAACATTTACGTAATCAATCTACCAAGTATGTACACACACAATTAGTTAAGGTGTCTCACCATGAATCATCTTCATTAATATCCAATATAAGATCACATAAACTCCTAAAGAAGTTAAGGTCACTAGTGTGAGCATAATACATAATGTTCTCTCACAGACCCGATACAAGGGCATTCTCTTGTACTAATCTTCAAGTATGATCCGGCCGTACAGGGTCTGCCTTGTGTCATCCTTCAATTCATTAACTGCATGTAATGTCATTGAAATTGGGAAGTCCAAAATTATAAGAGAGATTAAATATTCATTCTTCATCTTCATTGTTTTTAAGTTCTTGGAAGCTTTAGTCAGATCACGAAACTCAAAATGCGCTGGGTTTTATATTTGATTAGAGTCCTAAGAAACATATCCGGCTTAGCACACTCTTGTGAATTCAGCCCTAATCTGTAGCGTACAACACTATAAACGCTAAATATGTTCAAATTAGACTTCCTAGAAGGTGCGTTCTAATGAGGGTTGACTTCTGCGAGTTAAATAGCATCAATCGTCGTCATCACGTCATGAATCATAATCGGAAAGGTAATCATTGCTATATGCCACACTGCCTTCTGCCTACACAACACGAAATCTTCCTCCACATCTATCTAACCTTAAGTAAGATGTTGAATAAAAGAGATGCATGCACAGAACTTCAGAGTAACACATACCACGTATAATCTCTATCGTAGTTATTTATGAAGGTTGTCCTAAGCAAGATTTCTTCATTTGGAAATCGGGAATAATTTGGGATGCAACACACATCTCTCATTTTGGGATTACAGTCTCGTCTTCTGCTGTTGCATTATCAAGTCTCAACTACACGTCAGTCATTTTGGCACTTCTTGAAAACATTTGCTAGTTATTACTTTATGAACTGGCTTTATCACTGCTTCATTATTCCTGTTGGATATTCTCTTATAAAATATCAAGATTCAACTCATAACGCAGCTTGCAAAATTATCACTTTTGTTGTCCAAAAAACATTGAATTCTGCAGTCCACCATGCAAAACACAAGTTTACTTCTTAGCTTAGTCCTTTTAGGATTATCGAGTTCTTCCAGTTACGTTTCATGTGCGTTTATTCCATCGAAGTCAAGAGACCCAGGAACTGCAAGCAAGTTCATCGATTCAGAAGCCAAAGTAAGTTGGAAATAGTTGCACAACAGAGTGTCAGAGTGTGTAGTGTACTATTCTTTACATACAGTCTATACGGCATGGTTCATGTAAACAATTTTTGGTGGTTCTACTTACAGGCATCTTTTGTTTTCGGGAACCTGACCACAAGTACTACTGCTACCACTACTACCCCAACAAGCTTGCCTTCTTTAGATGAAACAGTTACATCGAATTTCGAGAGTTTGGAGTTCAGCCCTACAGAGATTTCAGCACAGGTTGCTTGAATATTCTTGATGCATGAATACATGCAATGATACGGAAATGTATTTAATAGTTTGTCTCTACTTAATTTTGCTCAGAATCCGAAATGTTCCCCAGGAGGATATCCTTGCACTCCAGATATCGTGAAGATGAAACTTCGAAATAATTCCATGTACACTTCAAAAGCATATCAAGAACCTACGCCTTGTTGCAGTGGAGTTTGCCAGTACGAAGAAGGCTGGATTGATGCCACATGCGAGTAATTCAAGTATTGAAGTTTCCGAATACTACTACCAATAGCAATACGTGTCTAATACAACACTAATATTGGCGATTTAACGAAGAACTATCAACGTAATTTTCTCCTTACATGTAAAAATTTCTTAAATTAAAATTGTTATTTATTAAAATATTCTACATAATAAATAATCCCCATTTATTGGCGTACAAGCAGAGAAACATTTCGCAATGCAAACATGCAAACTCTCCATAACACTTTTATGTTCATATATCACCCACAGTTATCTCACGGCTGTTTTGTACTTCATCATCATGTCTACAGCCACCCAATCTCGTAATCTCGATACTTCGATAGTCTCGATTTGTCTCATTTCATTGTCTCACCTGAACCCATGCATTTGTAATATTTGCATACATGATGAGACGAGATGCTGATTTCCATGCTGCTGCTGCGTCTGGTCAACGAGACACATTTGCGACAATCCTGTAATGGCTGTAATAGTATTACACAACGAAACAAGAGAGAGTGAAAAAAGAGTAAGGTAGAGCGAGAGACGGGTGTGGAACTACCAGCGCTCTCTAGGGAGGAAGGAATAAAGCAAAAGTCGCGGGTGTTTGAGTCTCATAATGCCCCGCCGCCACCACCACCACTGAAGGAGAGCCCACAGAACTGTTGTTGTTGCCGTCCGGTGCTCTATCATATAG
>Ga0194135_10002886_pt1 | contig 10490 bp, 6 predicted proteins | sample LitLau_LLRF_2013_FD_134024 | JGI IMG/M metagenome (GOLD analysis project Ga0194135, IMG submission 134024) | Freshwater sediment microbial communities in response to fracking from North America - Little Laurel Run_MetaG_LLRF_2013 (version 2) | ecosystem: Environmental > Aquatic > Freshwater >... | reverse complement strand
GACGTCACCCAGAAGCTGAGCTGTTAGAACATGAATGTATACCTAGTAGTTCAAAGAACCGAAGGAATCTTAAATCAAACTGAGTGATTTGAAAGTGCGATAGGTTTAGGCTTAAATTCCCTTCGTCATATTTAGGGCTGCTTTCTACACACACACACCTTTCGCAGCAATGACGTCTTCCTGGTGCACCGAGCACCGTCTTGGTATCTTGTTGTGTCTTCCTTCCAAGGGAAACCACATCCCTATGCGATAAAAAGGCTTCAAGTAGCTTTCTCCAAGCAAACAAAATATAACTATTCTCTAAATATTATGTTACACACATTCTTACGATGAATTCTTCACCAAGAAATTTCTGAGCAGATGAATTTCTTAAGAGGGCAATCATTCTTCATCTTGAGGGTGGTAAGGGAAAGAGGCATACTTTCAAGTTAAAGCTAGACAGACTCACCAAAACTCGGTAAGGAGATGAATAAAAGATACTAAAACACTAACCTACATTATGTCGAGAATGGCTATCTTCTTAACTGGATGTAGAGAGAAAGGTTGGTCGAAATTGGTTATCTTCAGGGTTATCAACGTAAGATTATTATACTGGACTGGTCATATTGCGCAAACTGTTCACTAACCTAAGGAAAGCATACATACACACACAGACATCTCACAAAAATTGTATCATCACAACATCAGTGTCTTATCAGACATAGTCATTATAGCAAATGGCTATGGGACTAATGGGCACTATAAAGTTTGTTCATGTTACCGCAAAATAATCGTGGCAAAGGGGAATGTTCATAAGAGACGTGTTTGATTCTATTCAGACGAGACACGGAATCTGGAATTGCTCAACAAACTTTCTTCTCTTCGCAATAACATAAATTGTGATTTGATAAGAGATTACGCAAAATAATGATTCTAATGTCCACATTATACTATTGATATTGGGATCACTGCCAAAAGGAAAAGTCCAATTGGAAGCTTATTATTATTATGATGAACAAAGGGAGCGAATAAGTTTTGTAAATAGGAGTCTCAAAGAGGGCTCAGTTGTGGTGAGAAGTTCTACGAACTGTCAACGGTGAAAGTGAAATGTGGGTATAGGTAGATTACTGGTGGATTCTCTCAAGTATGAAATATTGACTGCCACTACATTATTATCGCAATATTGCCCTACTGCTTTCGTTGTATATTGTTATGAGGTTGAGTGACGAGGTGTTTATCATTCGACATTTCAACATGTAAAACTGAGCGCAGTGCTCAGTGTAATTCAAGTGGAAGAAAGGAGATCAACTCTTGTTTATTGGAAAACCAGTTTTGAATTATTGAGCAACAACAAAGTTTGTGAGCATATGGAATACTTATAAAGAGAGATATATATTTACCGAGTGATCTTATTTGACAGTTGGGAAACTCTGAAACACAAGATAAATGAAAGTAACCCTGAGGAAAGCATCTTCATTGAATTGCCAGAGGGCACCAAATAAATGCACCGACATTTTCCATGACTGTTCAACTTTTAAGAAATATGAGTTGCAGTATTGGAACCTGAAACAGACCAATTTGTATTTTTGCCAGCTTGCTTCTTGGTGTCTGGGTTTTGGTAGATAATTTTGAGTTTACATTCATGTTCACGAAGAGCAGAGCTTGTTGGGTGATGATTGAGTAGGGAAAGTAAAGTGTGTCTGTGTGTGTATGCTTGCTCAAGAAATGATTTCTCACGGACAGGGACTTACACACACTTATTTGCGGATAGAGAGCATTCTTTCAGTTAGTCACGTAGAATTCATCCCTCAGAGAGTTGGCTATCACGTACTACCACTATATATACGAGCGAAATAATAATAATGATCCCTGACCTTGTTGTTTCAAATTGAATTTCTCACTGTAAACAAAACAAGTGTTTGTCACTATCCCATAAATTACAAAATGTCATGTAAAAATTGCTCAAGTTAAGAGGGAAAATATACTTATTTGTATTTTCTGCTTCTATAAAGTCTAGTCTGGAATGTAGATACGAAATATAGAGAGCTTTGTTCTGTGCTGGAAGAATAGAATCCCAAAATCGTGTACAACATAATCTATATGAGATTTGAAGAAGAAAAAAGGATGTAGTATGGTTCCTATTATTATTGTAAGTCCGGATTACAAGCACATTAATATTGTCGAAGTCTCTTACTTATTTCTCGAACATTAATGGACTTTAAATCCCTTTTCAAGAATTCACGAGGTTAACTTTGTAGAGATAAGATTTCTTTTGGAAATTGCAAACTGGTAAAAATATAAACCGGCAGATTCCGAAATTAAATTTGGTTGTAATGTAATACGCTGTTTCTTTCAATCATCCCACAATAAATCACTTTAACATCCTCTTGATTCAATTTACATTGTGTTTTCACTGTGGTACACATTTCTGTAAAGGTTAACGTTACAGGGCTACCCACACCCATACAAAGGCTTTTAGATACAAGTTCACTAGACGGGCCTCCTATTGCACGAACGAATCAGGTCAGTGTGTACGCAGTGAGATTCGAACTTGCGGCTTTCTTTCCACTTTTCTGCCCACCGTTTTGATTATTTCTGAAAGTCCGTTCTGCTTTTAAATACAAGTTATGGGAAGATGAGAGAAGAGGAGATGAGGAACAGTTTCAGTGAGCATTTTAGAAATACGACTAACGTAAAACTCTGAGAAAGAACAGCATAGCAATTTTAGGTAAATATTCTATTGTCCTTCAGTTTGCTCATGGATGAATCCATTTGAAATAACTCATGTAGAAAATCCACGTTACCTCAACCGTGCCAAAGAGAAAGTTAAACTTACAACTCGATGAAAATCCGGGTGATTGGATCTGGCAGTACTTTATGGGACTATCATTCCGTTATGATCTACTTTCTTTCATAAACTTTCAATGTTCCACATTATTCAAAATTTAGTGTAGGACAATGGACAATTCTCTACGATTTATTCTAGGCTAACCTAACCATGCTTCGGTAACTGCATGAGCAAGTTAATTTTGAAATTAGACTTTTTGTATTCTACTTCCGTGATGTGGGTTGAAAGCAACATAATTACTTCCATGGTGGAAATGAATGCATTTTGTTCTTTGAATTCAATTCAACAATACCGTTGTTCGTTTATTCCAGACTCAAACTCATCCAGGTGAGCTGAAAGCTTATACATTCTCATGCACAGTAAAACAACTTACAGTAAATTAGGTAGCCATACATATTTAAAAACATGCAACAGCTCTGCAAAGTTCTGAGAAGACTCATTTACCAACCTGTACCGCTAGAAAGAATCTTAAATGGTATTTTAATAGATTAAGAGCCTATGAAATTCACTCTGTTTGTTTTAGCTCTGCAAATTACACGTCGTCTGTTTTTGAAATGAAAAGTTAAAATATGAAGTCTTTATGAATTTGTCTACAGATAATGAACGATAATTATTTGCAAATGATCACTCCCCTGTTTCATTGTCTACAAGAGATATTTTAATGTATCTGTGGAATGATAATAAGGAATGAACTGTGTGCGAAGTTGTATTCACAGGGGAGTAGTAATTCAGGCATGATAAATTAAGGGCACAATACAAGTTGTTGTTCCTCATAAGTTTCTAGATAGTTACTATGTTATTATTGTACGTTGCATTTCACCCGGTTGAACTGCAACAGCATCCAGCATGGGAAATTTATCTCCGTTGCGTTTGAGAAGTATTAAAACCTTGAAGGCCTTTCTCCGACATTGAAAGAGAAAGCACTCGAACTCTCTCGTAGTTTTATTGTTCATTACTATTTAGTCTTTTGTTTTTGTCGTCGAGTTGCCATTCTGAATGAAAGATTTAATTGAAAATGTTTATTTCATTAAATTGCAGATGGTGGTTTTCCATGTGAAACGAGGACCATTTGTGGAGGATTTCTACCAATGTGTGACATACGGGTTTTATACGGCAGAGTGGCAGGAACATCTTTACACGGTCTTCACTCTTGTCTGCAACTTTCTCTTGCCCCTCTTCATCCTCGTTACAACTTACATTCTAACAGTTGTCACACTCCATCGTAAGCCTTCTCATTTAGTACATTGAATTATTGTCTTGTTATTTGGCTTCGTGTATATCTATATGTGTGTATGCGTTTGAATTTTATCGCATATCTTATGCTATTCCAAGTCCAATGAAAAGATAGTAAAAATCAATTTAGTTTCATTAGGAAGAAACAAAGGAGGAAAGAATTGTAAAGATGATAATATAATACGGTTTCCCGAAAAATTGAAAGAGGAAATGAGATCGTAAGAGACTTATTGTACGTGTAGAAGGACATGAAGAAAATCTAATTTTTTAGTTGGATACATAAAAGAAGTGTTCATATGGGTATTCACATTCGCTTATATGAAAAAATAGTTGGAACATTACACCCACTACAATACAGTTGTGTATAAATGTCTTAGAAAACAACAACTGAGGGCGAACGGTTCACTAATTTAGGTAATTTTTCACTTGTGAAGCTCCAGCAGCAGCAATGTTGATGAAATTCCGGTGTCTTGTAAAATGTATTCTTTGAAAATCAATTAAGCTGTACAATAGAGAAAACGAGAGTTCCTCCTCTCTTCCCCGACCTTGTTTGTCAGGTTTCGTTCGGGAAAAAAAGAAAATACGATACACACGACGACGTAGACTCCTAATTGTAAGACTTTTTAAAGAAAGATGTATACTATTCGAGCAGCGAAAATTCCGTTTCAGTTTCGTCGTAGTTTAATTCGCCGGATGCTGACAGCTTTATGACAATTAGTATTTAATGACAGAACGAAAGTTTTTACTGATCAACAACGAATTCATAGATCGACTTGTTAGTTCATAAAGACGTTGGCGTTAGTGCAAAAGCTTGGGTTGTATATGAAATTGAGAAAGACATCTATAGATGCTCTTAAGTCGCAGCTTTGGACTTCCGAGAAATAAGAGCTCTTATATGATGATGTGCTATTTATCCATCGCATTAAGTTATCATTGAAATGTCAAGTCCAAGAGGATCATAGGTCTCAGATGTTTAAATCACTTTGAGTTTTACTTGTTGAGAAAAACAGACACTGAAGACGGGAGAGATGATGTGTAGCTTTCTGCGAACTGCGACTAATTCTATGTACAGAAAAAGTTAACAAGCCAAAAAACAAAATGATTTCGTAACTTTGTGCGTGGACTTAAGAGTTAAGTGAAAGGCTTAGTTAGTGAAATCAGTAACCTTCAAGCAGGGTGGAAATCGGAAAAGAACTTGGGAAATTAGGAAATAGAATTTGTGAAGTTCAAGTTGTCTTACTTGTAAGAGTCAGGTTGCTCACTCGGAGTTAGGCTGACACTAATTGGTTCGGCGTGGTGAGCTGATTGACTAAAATTCCTATTTTCTCAGTAAATCCGTACTTTGTCTGAAAAGAAAGCACTTTTTGTAGCGAAGCGTACAAGAGATAATCAACTTACAAAATCGAAAAACAAAACGAATTTTGCATTCTAAACAAGTTGTATATGAGATTTGTGTGTTTTTGTGAGTCGGTAGAATGCTGATCTCCTGTGTATGAATGAAAGAAGCCGAAGGAGGCTTAAAGTTAGAAGAAAACAAGGCTACTTTTACAAAAGATCTCTCTATGAATTGATTTTTTCATTAGTTGCCCAAAATCCCTAAAAGATAAAAGATATTTGGGAGAATGTAGTTTATCTTCATTTGCTAGAAGTTACGTTATCTTCAAACTTTTAATTGATGCGGAAAGTCAAGGGAAAAGTTTGTGGTAATGCTGGAATTAAGGAAATTTTGTCGGAATTATTCAAATGTAGTTTTAATGTGCTTTTTAGGGAACGAGGAAATCTTGGACCACACCGGGTCCTTCAGAACCCTGATAGACCCCAATAGAAGGAAGCTGATTAGGCGGGCGAAGATGAAAAGCCTCAGAATCTCTGTGGCCATTGTGGCTGCTTTCATTATCTGTTGGACTCCATACTACGTGATGATGATCACTTACTTGTTCTTCGTACCAAACAAAGAAGTAAGTCTCCCGGAAACAAATGACAGTCCTACCGCACTTCTCTACATGGAAGCTTAAAAGCTGAATCTCCTTCACTTTATCCTCTCTCATTCAATTGCTTTTATATATGCTTTTGGCACTTCGTCCCTTCTTCTTCCTAGCTTATATATATGTTCAATTGATCATCCTTGAGTAAACTTTCACTCTCGTTCCGTGTTGACTTTTGCCTAGAGACTCTAATCAATACGTACTAACTCTGGCAAGTATAGGACTTGTATATAAGCTCAAATATCTCAATGATATAGACTGCGTGAATAAAAGCATTGAACTAGACGACAAAGTATTGAAGAAGTCCTATACTTAAATTGTGTGACATCTCAAGGGTTTACGTAAGGATGACAATGATAATGAACTGTAAGCTGAAATTAGACAGAGAAAGTTAACGAAGAAGCAGACTTCATCAAGAAGTATATTCTCGTTTCTCGCGACTCGATCTCCTTTGACTCCTCAATAGTGGCGAACCCAGGAGTATCTGATTATATAGCTCACGAAGGAGGACAAAGAGTATTAGAACGCGAGTTGTACCAATCCAAACGGAGAAAGTTTGACGAATGCTAGGCAAACATTTGACGTAGGCCTCCACAGTTAAGTTTATTACTTACGACTTAATAGGTTCATCTTCTTGTTGAGATTGTCATTAATTTTCTCAGTAAAAAGTTAGATCTGAATAAGTTAGGAGGAAAAGTTAAATGAGATTGAAATGTTTCTCTCCCACGTATGGGCGAAGGAGCTTCATCAATTGTACACGTATCGTCAGGACATCGTTAGAACATTCTAACAATTTGTACAGAAGTATGTAGCAGCACTTATTCAAGTAAGTTCCATCTTAAAATCACGCTCTGATGAACGTGATTGCAAGGAGCATGGAAAATCAGATACATTTCGGAGTATCGTGACTTACGTCTATATATATTCTGAATCAATTCGAGTTGGCTTAATTAGAAACTACGCTTTACAGGTTACCAGCTTACAAGACTCGAAGAAGCATCTTAGATTAGGAGACTCGTTGAACCGAATTCTTCTCCACTACAATGCAAAATTTGTAATTGTATCTCTGACTATACGCGAGAATCCTCTTCTTTCCTTTTAGACTCTAGAGTTAAATGTATATAATGCTTTAATCAGTTAAAGATTGTATGAGCAAGAACGAAAGTTTTAATTAAACTGCCTTCATCCCTTATTTTCTGTTTTCGAGGCTTGAGACAGTCATGATGATCATCATGCAGCTTGTAATTGTATTGTGTTGTAACTTGTAACACGCTCCCTTGTGATACAAAGTTTATACAACGCGTACAGCTCATTGTAGTTGCAGACTTGACTTGAGGCTTATTTTGTAGCAACTTTGTGAGTCAAAATTCACTTGTGTTCGTAATCTGATAGCCAAATAAGTCTGTGTTGATTTAAAGCAGATTCTAGGTTTATTTGTAATTTAAAATGAGAAGAAGTTTTCGACTAACAATAACAATTCGGTTTTGTGTACTCACGCCTTAGAATTAGAATCGCTGTGGAAGGATAATATAATTATGCTTTATCGTAATGCTAGCTAATTAATGAAAATATGTGTACAACATACGAAGTAATGAAAGTTTATGACGGTCGTGCTTTCTCTTTGTTGCTTATTCTTGGCTCGATCCTTCGTCTCCTTTAGATCTACTTCCTTTCATTAGCCGTGCTATTCTATGCATAAATGTGCGTACTACTTCCACTTCGTGAGCTATACGCCAAAGAAACTCACGCGATTGTGATCTTATAGTGTGCATTGGAATGATTCAAGTAAATTGGACTATATCCGTGGCCCAAGAGTTCATGTATATGTGTGCTGCGTACATGTATAAATGTGTATATGCTTTGAATAGTTCGAGAATGTCTCTCTAAACCTGAACGTGTGTGTGTGTGTTACATAACTCATATACGACTCCGTACAGGTGTATATGTATGAGATTCAATTCAATGTCGCTCAGAGCATTTTCCACTTCTGCTTGAATGGGTTTTAAGAAAGAACACACATTTCAAGACGAACTGATTGAATGTCGCTGTTCTTATTCAATATGTTTTCTTGTTCAAATTTTAGGAAATACCCAGTGAGGAAATATACTCGGGATTTTTCTTTTTCGGAATGTCTAACAGTCTGTTCAACCCTCTGATTTACGGCATCTTCCATCTCTGGAAACCACGCAGAAAGGAATTACAAAGGTACGTGTGTGGGACTTTATTCTTACAAAAATTCCTATCAATCCATCCAAGTGTATGGAGTAGTTGAATGATCGGCTCCTATTTTCATGAACATTCACATGCCAAACTCCATCTCATCAAGTTACCTACATTCACCATCCTTTACATTCATCAATTTACACCGTCTTGATTTACAAAATGTCCAAAATGGCATAACCATGTTAATCACACTTGGTTAATTATCTAATTTATTTGCTAATTATTACAAGTTTACACTTACGTTTGCCTACTTCTCTGTCTAGTTTTATGCACGCAACATTTTTAGTGCACGATGCAACTATAAATACAGTTTAAAATAAAACAATTTGCGTTGGAAATTTTTTTCATCTTTTTCAAGCAATTTTCAAGTAATTATTCTAATAGAAATGACCAATGTAGTAAATTTTGGAAGGTTGTTTTGTTTTTTGTAATTCTCGGACAAAATTACATTAGACACCGCAGGATCAGTATAAGATATCGAAACATATAAACATTTTTGACTTTACTAGATGATTTATTACGATTGTTTTTCTCCGTAGCATGTAATTCTGGTAAAATTAGTTTTCAAACACTTAACACTTTAACGAAATTAGTAAAATTATTGATATCATACTAACAAGCACTAATAACAAATCGATTAAGCAACCCGGCTGAGAATGAGTGAATGCTGTGTTTTATATGTCTTTAGTTTAAATGCGGTACAGTGATTTGTGATTAACAATTTTTGCTTGGTTAAATTTTTATTTTGTTTTTTTTCCTTTGATTTGGCTTTCCAGAGGGATTTCTAGCCGACGGACACTCCTCACTAACCTTAGCTTTCAACGTCAAAGATCAAACGGGACTTTAATAAATGGGTCTATCGTTAGCAGGAATGGAAATGTTGATATCGGATGTGGCCACTCCCAAGGCGAATCCACCCACCACAACGCTTCTACTAACCATCATCCCATTACAAGGAATGGGAACAACAGGATCTCCAAAGAAAACACTACAACTATTAGTAACATGAGCCAAAGAACCCAGAAAGGTTCATTTACTGGCTCCAACAATAAACATACCAAAGAAGAAGAATTCCTCAACAAGAAGAATAGTACACACCACCACATTTCCAATCATGGCCCGAGTAGTTTCAAAGATAGCCATTGTAACACTTCCAAAGACTCTCCTCAAACTGCAGACACTCACATTTGTATTTGCAACCAGAAAAATACCCTCACCAACTTGGGAGGAGTCGTTGGTGGGGGAACTGCGGATAACCATGTTTGATATTTCAAGACCACTGCAGTGTAGTGGTCATCTCCAGCTTTTGTCTCAATTTTCAAAGTTTCGAAATAGGTTAATGACGTTGAACCTAAGCCTGCATAATATTATACATATAACTACTATGATGTTCGTATGTAACGTTGTAATCATTCAAAAATCATCTCTCCATAAGGTAGTACTTGTTTACGTAAGTTGTAATCGTTGTGAAATATTTTCTTTCTTGTTATTTTTTCTTAACAAGAAATGTACCTGCACAAGTAACGGTTTTTGAGTTTGTTGTAATTTTGTTATTTAATAGGATTTTAATGTTTTGATTTGTTTTTTCATGTAGATATTATTGTCTAATAATTAATCTCAATGAGCATGTCCACAAAGTTATATTTGTACAGAAGACTCACAATGTGTCGTGAGCGAAAAGACTGTTGCTGTCATTATTGCTGGAGAAATCTCTGATTATGGATCTGGATTCGTCCGGAAAGAAAGTTTAGCACGAAGATCGGTGGTAGTTTATTATAAATGAATACTTAATAAGTTTACGTACCACCAGATTACAAATATTGCTATTACGGTGAGATATCTGTTTGTCAACAATCTTTCCTTGCGACTATCACTTTATATATTGTTATTTGTTCACTGAGTTCCTGGGTTTGTATTTGTAATAGATAGCAAGATAGCCGTATTTTATTATTAAATCTGTTGTTCATCTACGTGTCGTGCATGCTATAGATGTTGTGTACTGGTTCAATGACAAATTCCACATGGATTCATAATTAAATGTACTGGTAACTGGTAATTATTTTATTCTAGTCAATTTGAAGCAACTCATACTTACACGAGAATCTAGATCTTTGTGACTACGCACCACATTACGCGATTGTACTTATGGGAATGAAGAAAAATAGGAAATTAGCCCCTCGGGAGATTCTGTCGTTTCAAGTACATTTACCACAATTGAATGG
>Ga0194135_10002885_pt1 | contig 10491 bp, 13 predicted proteins | sample LitLau_LLRF_2013_FD_134024 | JGI IMG/M metagenome (GOLD analysis project Ga0194135, IMG submission 134024) | Freshwater sediment microbial communities in response to fracking from North America - Little Laurel Run_MetaG_LLRF_2013 (version 2) | ecosystem: Environmental > Aquatic > Freshwater >... | reverse complement strand
GATGAAGCAGAAGCAGTGAAGAGTCGAGTCTCCTTCCCATCAGGTCACTCCTCCTTTTCCGCCTATACAATGCTCTACTGTGCCATTTTCATACAAGTAAGCTCCTAACTAAGTCACGTCAGTTCCCAAAAGAATTATAGCAGAGGATTAGGTTGTAATTCATTAAATGAAATAGAGTGTTATTCAGGTAGAGTAGAGGAGATACTCGAATTCACAGTCCTCTGTCCCCTCCGTTCCGTCCAGCATTTGAAATGGGGGAGACACGGGAGGGAGAGTGTGAATTCCAATACGGAAATTAAGAATTGGTTAAATTCCAGTCAACCAGCTCTTTTCCTTCCTGTCTACATTTCACTCTCCTGGAGAGAAGTTGGAGGGAGTCAATGCCAGTAACTCATCTCAAAACATGTTCTTCTTTGTCATAGGTCAAGTGGAGGGCGGGAAATTCCAGCGTTTTACGAATGCTCAAACATGGACTCCAGCTCGTCTTGATTCTACTCGCCTACTTCACTGCCGTCTCTCGCGTCATGGATAACAAGCATCATTGGTCAGATGTCACCGCGGGGGGACTAATAGGAGTCATTGCCGCTGCCCTAACGGTGAATACCCTACTTTAAAAATAACTCACACTGTTCTTGCTTAATTTCTTTCTGTATATTACATAGGCAAAATATGTTGCGAAACTCAATCCGAATTCACCTTTACTACGAGCTGGAAGTAGCCGGGAGGCAAATTTTGAAGGGATCACAATCAATGACGATGAAAGCGACTCTAGGAGGGCTCGGACGCCGAAAGACCAGTCAGTGACTCGTCCCGTTTAAACTAATGTGGCAATGACAATTTATATGTAGACAAGGGGCAAGGTTATTTGGTTCGATCTACAGTGCATGCACAGAAAATATATCCTTGCATGTCATGACTATACCGCTGGAAGCTTAACGGACGACGACTTTGCTTTTGCATGACCGTATAATTAACCAAAGACCTCAAATTATTCTTAAACGCTAGAATTTTAACGGTGGTGATGGGCGGGAATGAGGAAGGGATATGTAATTAGGTTTAAGAACTCATTTTTAGCTTTATTTTATTGTTAGTTACGAGACGTTTTAGTATGAGTACCCGCTCAATCCGGAATTTGTTGTGCAGCTTTAATTTTTTTTGTTTTAGAAATGGTAGTGAGCTCGGTTCGACACGGACTCAAGAATCCTACCTCCTCTCACCTCTCTCCACGCCATCAAAAGAGGAACTTTAGACTTAACTAATTACTTTACCTGCAAAACACTCAACGTGTGTACCATTGTCCCTATGAGATTATTAAGAATCTCGGTTTTCTAAACTTTCCCCTGGGCTTATTAATTAGTCTTATTGAACCTTGAAAGAGCTTCACGGACTCTCTTTTGGAGTTCTTGTCCTTTCCATTATAATTTACGATTAAGTAGAAAACGTACAAAGCAGGGTTTGGTGTAATAAATCTAACAATGGTAATTAAATCCGATTGTGTAGTTTATTTGCAGTTAGGTTAATGGATTTTTAGAAATTCACAATTAGGAAAAACCAGACAAAGCTACAGGTGGAAATGAGCATTATTGGCTCCGAATTATTCAATAACAAAAAAAACAGGAAAGTAGAATACCCGGCCCGACAGTGCACAGACGCGGAAAGGAAACAAAGAATTTGATGAAATACATTATTTTAACTCTGCCATTTCTACTTGAGACTAAAAACCAGGGTAATTAAGCTAAAACCTTATCCTCTGTCGGAATTGTAATATTTTAGTTTGGATTCTCCAAGGCAGTTTGTTGTTGATGTGCTGTGGGATCGTACATGCGGACGTACCCTTCTTGCCCTTGTCCCACTCCCGTCCCGGCAGTTGCAATTGGGGTTGAATTGGCCATTGGATTGAAGAGCGTTAGATTCTGTGGAAGTTGTTGGGGTTGATGCGGCTGGTAAGGTTGATAGAAACCACCTGGGGTCAACGGGGCCGTTGGTGACTGGGTAGACGAAGGAGGAACGGGAAAGTGAGCATGAGCAGAAGAGGATGGTGGAAGTGCATAAGGATTTGAATGGGCCTGTTGTTCCGGATGAGGATGCTGTTGATTCTGGGCATGCGCATGGGTTGTGATTGGAGGCATCACCATTGTTGCGGAAACAGTAATCGGAGGCCTGTAATTTTTAAAAAATTCACTGCAATAAGAGTAGCCCAATGTGTACAAACATTGTTACACTAAAACAAAAGAGCCGAGACACTTCTTACACCTCCGGATGAGGCCCTCCTATTATGTGGGTTTTTTGTAATAATGGCCTCATCCGGAGAGTTTAGAAGTGTATCGGCCCTTTGGTTTTTAAAGTATAATTACTTACATTCCTGGTATGCTGAGAGGAGTCGTAATAGTTTGAGGCTGCAGAGGTGGTGGGAGGTTTAGAGGGACGTTGACACTTGGTGGCGGTTGCTGCGGTGGCACGCCGCCACTTCCTGGGACGCTCTCTTTGAACATGACTTGAAAGGAAGGCGCTGATTGTTCAGAGGATGAAGAGACGGGAATACTTGCAGGCGTCTCGTGATGATGTCCACTGCAGGCATGAGCATGAGCGTGGTCAGTTCCTGCTCCATACACGTGATCGTCTGGGTGCCCGTGGGTGTGATCGTGTCCGTGTCCATGGTGATCGTGTCCATGGTGATCGTGCCCATGGTCATGGCTATGCCCATGTCCACTACAAGCCCCGGCGGCCGTGTCAATCCCAAGCACCGATGAAAATGTTTTCTTTGGTTTTGGTGGTTCCTGCAGTTCCGGTTTCGGCTCACCTTGACCTGCCTCATCCAACGGCAAGTAGTGCGGAATTCGATGTAAGTAGCCGTAACCGATCCCACAGCCCAAGCTAATTCAAAAAATAAACATCGAAATCTTGGTGGGCACAAAATAACAGATATTTTTGGACATATGGTGTCATGAATTCACGGACCTTCCTTCCCCTCCCCACGCAGGATCCGGTGTAATTGTTACATCCCGAGTTTTATCCGAATCCAAATTGTAGACATACAACTTGAGTGGTCGATTCTGATGAGTTTCAACCAAACTAAAGAAATCCTCCGACTCGTGCAGAACTGAATCCGCTCCAATCACATAATCTTGAGAGGAAACTAAACCTGCACGATCCGCTGGGGAATTCGGCTGAACCTAACGAAAGAAAATCAAGAGAGAAATCAGAAATCGAATATTATGATAACCTATCATGTAATACTCAAATTAACTTACATCAAGAATTCGCCAAACATTTTCAGCGGCATTTTGGAAAGAACAGAATCGGATGGAAACACCGAGTAGCCCTTGACCTCCCCAAAGTGCTGATGGCATAATTTGCACCGAACGAACCATTTGCGTCTTACTCGAATAAACACACATCTCAATCGTCTTTTCCACACTGTTCTTCAGGATTTCCTTGAGAGCATCATTGTCTTGGTCCAGGCGAGTCCCGTTCAGGGCAACAATGAAATCAAAAAAGGCCTGGAATAAAGGCACACATTAATTCAAATACAGGGTAGCATGCAAACGTAATTTTTAAGCCAATTAATGCCTTACCTCTAATCCAGCATCTGAGCCGGGACTTTTTTCTTGAACCCGGAGAACATGATATCCCTCTGTTCCGCCACCAGGCACTTCAACGCTCTGCGTCCCACCCATTCCGGTGTTCGGAAGCTCAAGATTTGGAAACTGGTAGTCAATTAACTCACGGTGAACGTGGTTGAACTGACTGAGGACAGACTTACTTTTCGACAGCTGCAAATTACTTTCTCATTTGCATCTTTCCCTTTTGTCAATTTAACTTGATTTGAATTTGGCGCTTCCACGTAACTTCATCTGAACACGTCATTCGGAAATCAAATCAAGTCAAGGAAGTTTCTTGTTGATTGGATTTAAGTTGTTTTGGAAGTGAGAGTGTGACACGGACCGGTCACACGGGAGAAGAGTATTGCTGACCTTTCATCTTAGATCCAGCCTGCCTTCGCTGCCATTCGCTCTGACAAGACATTGTCAAAACAGTAAGACAACAAAATATACTCGTTAATTTAAGTTTATCACACGTACGTACCTCTTACAGTTGAGGGACGTAAGGGGTTTCTCATTTGTAGTAAAGTATCGTTCCTGTAAAAAAGGAACATATGGGCCCCACTTCCTATTGAGAAACCCCTTACGCCCCTCAACGATGGTGACGGTGACCCGTGAGCCATGACCCTCCCTAAAAACAGAAAGAACACGTTAGAGGCTGCTGTTTGTTGCCGGTGGCCTCGTCAGTGTCTACCTTTACATTAGTAACCCTGATCACTGACAGCTCCCTGGCTTTGTAGTCAAGTTAATTAATTGGTTCTTCTGTTTTTATTCTTTCAGGACGAGGAATATTCAAGATGATTACTGACGTTCAGCTGGCCGTCTGTGCCAATTTATTGGGTGCGGGTCTCTTCCTTCTAATCATCCTTTACCATTACATAGCAGCTAATCATTCTTCCAAATGAAACCTCCACAGCAGAGCATGGGAATAATTTAATTACAGACTTCATTTAATTAATACTAACACTAACAGTATCCTGTAAAGTAAGTTATCATTCCAATGTCCACATTTGAAAGGGGATCAATTTATTGAATTGGTAAAGTTTGTTTAACGGTATTTGTTCGAATATCATGGCAGAGAAAAGTTGAGATGGAATAAAGATCAAGTCATTTTGCCTGTTAGAGAACTCATTTTAATTTTTAATTGATTTATGCCGGTTTAATTCGGATGCCCAGTTTTACGAATTCAGAAGTACGAGTCTCGGCGCTCGCTCCTTTTCCTTGAGAATTTTATTTAGTTAAAATTGGAGCCTTGCCTTGGGCGGCCGCACGCCACACACGCCGCTGGCCCATCTGTTTCAATTTATCAAAAGAAAGCCAATTAACGGCATTAATTGATTTGATTTAAACAAAACCAGCAAAGATGAGTTGTTTTTGCGTTCCGTCATTGGTTTACCCCCTGTGTTCCAGCATCACGGGGATTCGTTGGACACGAATCCCACATGACCCCTTTCCTTCCCTTGTTCCTCATTTCCTACTCTACTCGTCGGTCGGTAAAGGTCATGAGAACTCCATAAATTAGTTATCCAATTAGTTCCTCGATTCCAAGAATACACGACGGATGAGATGAGATAATAATGTAACGTGGAAACCTTTGATGCCCAGCATGGTTTGATGAGGACAGCCGATACTTTGTGCGCGGAGCTCAATTCGAACCAATTTAATTTGTAAGTTTTTCACTTTTGATTTGAATGTCCGATCCGAATTGTTTTTCAAAGTGGAATTTTTCATTTTTTGATCTTCCGTTGCTGTATTTTGACACTCGAAATTTAGACTTTACGATTACATTAGTCACAGAAGTTTAAATTTTTTGTAGTGTCAGAAGTGAATGGATAGACTGGACGAGGTCAAAGTCCCAGGTGTTGGTGGCGGTGGCAGGGGAACCGAGGGATATCATGTGCTAGGAGTCCAAGAAAAGAGCCCTGGAGCAGAAGCTGGATTAGAGGTAACCATATTACAAAAGTTATACAATTAATCATCTCTATGAATGTAGATCGTCCGTGTAAATCCAGTTACTAATTGATTGCGTTTGTTCGTCTCAGGCCTTTTTTGACTTCATTGTTGCCCTCAATGGAATTCGCCTGGACCGTGACACTGAAGCCTTCAACCAAATTCTAGAGGACAATGTGGAGAAGACGATTAGCATGACAATCTACTCCTGCAAATCACAACTAACTCGTTCCATACAAACTAAGCCATCGACTGTTTGGGGGGGTCAGGGTCTACTAGGTGTCTCCGTTCGTTTCTGCTCATTCCAAAGTGGGACTGAAGATGTTTGGAGGACTCTTTACGTAAGCATTTCTTTACAAGAAATTCCTAAATTGAATAAATTACAATGACATGACAACTTAATTGAATTGACTTATAGAAGTTAGTTGTTTGTTATCCGCCATTCTCCAGTAATTTATTATTGTTCCTTTTTTAGGTTGAGTTAGACTCATCAGATTCAAAGACAGTCCCCGCTGAAACGGAAGAAAAACTGGAGCAAGAATTAACAGATTCCGAAATGTCCCTTCCTTCCCCCACAAATACGATTGGATTGCAAATTGATTTTGAGGATCCGGACATTTATTACTTTGCTGGTGGCCGGCACGTTGCTCTCCAAACTGATAATTTCAATGATGAATTTGGTCCATTGGAACTCTTCCCCCCAGGATCGTATCCCGTGGTCATTGTACAGGGTACGAGTGACACTGACATGGAACCCAATCCCCCATTGATATCACAAGAAGAACCACCACCGACCGTCTCCATCTCAATCAAGTCACAACAAACATCCGAGCCACAAATTGAGAACCTTACCAATCCACCATTGATGTCCCCAGCTCCACCTCCTACCCCCTCCGTCTCAAGCAAGACCCAACAAAGATCCGAGCCAGATATTACGAAAGTAGCCCATCTAAACACAGTCAAGGCAGTCACCAATCCAAAGACGGTCGCTAATCCAACGAAAGTGACAATTCCGACAGTTTTGAGTCCAAAGACAGCCACCAACCCGACTGTCCCCAATCCGAAGACAGTCGCCAACCCAACTGTCCCCAATCTTAAGACAGTCACCAATCCGTCTGTCTCCAATCCGAAGACAGTCACCAATCCAATGACAGCCACCGACTCAACTGTCCCCAATCCGAAGACAGTCACCAACCCAACTGTCCCCAATCCAAAGACTGCCACCAGCCCAACTGTCTCCAATCCAATAACAGCCACCAACCCGACTTTCGCCCATTCAAAAGCAGTGGCCAATCTGACTATCACCAATCCAAAGCCAGTCACCAATCCAAAGATACAGACCCAGGCACCCTCTCCCTATCATCATAACTTCAAACCATTTACAAGAACAGTTGTGAAACATTCTATTCCGAGTCCTGTACCCCCTGCAACCAAGATACAGGTCAAGGATGTTCCTGCAGTTAAAAAACGTGAAATTGGGGAAGGTATGTGAATCCTTTAAAATTCATTTGGATAAACTAATGATTTCTCTCTCGTTCTTAATTTGATTTTTTAATTCTGATTGGCTGATTGTAGATGGATGGGAAACTGTGCGTCCGCGATATAACCGTTCCAAATGGTCCTTGTCCAGTCGTTCCTCCTCCTCTTCTAACAATGATTTGGCAATGATCGGGGGTGATACAAAGTCTGGTGGAGATACAGATTGGAAGGATGTTGAGGATGAGCATGTGGCAGCAGAGGAAGAGAAGATTCAAGAAAAGGAAGCCGCTCTGGACAGTGCCATCAGAGAGGAGGAGTTAATTGAACAAGAATTACTCCAAGTTGAGAAGGATTTTCTTCAAATTGAGGCACGCTCATCTGTGGCCATGAGAACTAAAGCTACTGAAACCGAGTCTTTGGATCACTATTATCGTTTGTGGCCAAGTCCAGAAGCTCTGGAGGTAACTGACCTTGACATTGACTCTGCAGCCGAGGATCAGAAGGAAGTCAATGGTAATAATGATGAAGCCGACGACAGTTTCTTCATAGACATCGCAGGTGACCTACATTGCAGTAAATGTAAGTGGACTGATTTTATCGTTTCTAAATATTCTAATTTTGTTGGACGATATTTAGTGCTTCTTCCATTTGATATTTTTTTTAAATAGCGATGGAAGACTTCTTGGCCAAAGACCCGGAGCGGGTTGTGGCAATGCGGGAAAAGTTAATGTCACCTGGTAAATACCGTGACTCTGCAGAGACGCTCCGACGACATCAAGCCAAGTTGGCTAAAGCTGAAATGAATCGGGAACGGCTCTTGGAATCTAAATACAACCGTTATGTCGAGCTGAGCGAGCGTGTAAGGTCCAATTAGAATAACCGTGACACAAAAATTAATTGAGTAGAATTTCATTGACACATTTCTGTAATTAGTTCCAATCTCTGAATGAAACCACACGAAAGTTAGTGGAAGAACGATCCGAATTGATTGCAAAAGCAGAGGAGAGACGGAAACGAGCAGTGGAAAAACGCCAGCAACTGCTCCAAGATATCAAAAAGAAAGCCCATGATGAGGAATCAAAGGCAAAGGAAATTGCATTCATCAATTTATTGGAGACTCAAATCAAGAGAAATGGATTCATGTCTTCTGCCCATGCGAAAGACCTTGTAGGCAGTTACAAACTATAGATAATTAATTCATCATTTGGATGGGAAGGCTGACGAGCTTAATAAATATGTTTTCTATGTATAGGAAGTTGGAGGGCGACTTCAATCGAGAGAAGAAGAGCGGAAGCTGAAATTAGAAGACAGATTTGTGAAATTATCGGGTGTAGTCGACCGTCAATCCAAAATTAAACGGGATTGGGAGGTACATAAATTACATTTGTAAAATTACCAAGAAATTGACCGAGTCTTCTCTAAATTTCTTTGAGATTGTTGGTTTTTCAGCTCAACCGTCAAATACTATAATAATAATAACTGTTAAATTAAATCTGTTGGTTTCAGCTAAAATTAGCCCAGATGCAAGAAAAGAGAAGACGCACTTCTGAGCGGATTTTAAGAGAGAAGCAAAAGAGGGAAAGAGAAAGATCCGAAATGGCACTAGAAAAAGCAAGGTTAGCGGAAACGTTATTTATTATAAATGTTAGTTATCATAAGGAAAGTAGCAGTGCTTGAAAGAAAGCAGAGGGTTATTCTAAAATGTTTTCTCACTTACTTAGAGGAAGGGAGGAACGAATCTCAGCAATAAATGCAGCAAAACAAGCAAAGAAGGAAGAACTAAAGAAATCCATTCAACAGAAACAACAAGACACGGCTCGGAGACACGAGGAAAATATAGAACACATTCGACAGAAAGCAATTGAGCTGAGTGTCCCACGGACTTCAGAAGACACGGCCATACGCATGTGCACTTTGTGCAAAGTTGTCGTAAGTTGGCCACCTTTTTTTTTCAAAGCCCTTCTACGAACATTTTTAATGGGACTCTTGAATTATGATTAGATTGAGTCTGAAGTTCAAGAACTGGCTCACCTACGCGGACGAACGCATTTGGATGCGATGAAGAGAATGGAAAAGGAAAAGAATCCTCATCCCCATCCATCCAATGTTGGAGGAGGTGAGAATTTCGGAATAAAGTTTATAGCAGATGTCCAAGTGGATAAGGTAGAAGCAGGCTTGGGAACCGATAAAAATCGACTCAAAGTTATGAAGAAACATTGCAAGAAACTACTTCAGAAGCTCACAGTCTCGTAAGTTTGCCAAGATACTTTAGATAAGCGCAAACAATGCTTTCCACATATTGTTTCTTCAAATTGTCTTTCTTGCTCATTATTATTACAGTGGAAAAGAATTTGAGAGCCAGGAGGTCCCACCGCAACTGAGTGGGAAACAATGGAATGATCAAACCATGAACAAGAATAAAATTCAAAAGAATATTCGAGAAATGGATCGAATAATCAATTTATTCAATTCCCAACGCGGTTCCACCCATTTAGCTACAAGTTTGGATCGAATTTTGGGCGAAACTCGAAAAGTTGCTGTGAGAGTAAGGGAAAATTCAGAGTTGAAAAAATTATCAAAATTTTCTGAATCTTAGGCTTACAGGTTTTGATTTCCTTTAGAGCCAGTTTATTCAAATTTCATTGATTGGGATGGGTCTCTTGCCAGTCCTTCAAAAAATATTTGAGTGCAAGGCTCCTGACTTACCTCAACGGTAAAATTTCCCGTTGTTGCTGTTTTTTCTTCCCCCCATTGTTGATTTCACGTTGAATGAATCTGTTTTTTTTAACAGAGTCCTGACTAGTGCCTGTAACATGTTGATTGGAACTGTATTTCGTAATTTGTACAACTCGGTTTATATTCTACGTAGTTCCACCATGTGTACCATTCTTGAAGTATCATCAAGACGCTGGGAGGTAGGCACCTTTGCAGATTTGGTTAAAATAACATTTAATTTAATGCTTGTGGTTAGGCGTTGATTCCAGATGGACACCGATGGTTATGCGCCTCACCTTCGGGTCAGAATGAGCCATTACCCGTGGATCCAATGATAGGTGAGGTGTTTACGTGAGTTTAGTCACTCCTTGATTGATGAGCCATTTTGTACTAAATTGATTCTGTACTTTTCACAGCTGCATTGATTGAGTTGCTCTCAACCATACTCAACGTCATCCCAGACCCTTTCGATGGTGTCACACGCAAGACGAATCCAGTCACTTTTCTCGACGAATCCAATCTCAAGTCTCTCCACGCTCGGAATCTGGATGTGATTGGATACGTTGTCGGGTCAGGGATCGTGGATCGTCTCTCCATTTATTGTAGCGGAGTCCGTGGAGCAATCGAGGGTCAGCAAATGGTTGCGAACTTATTGAAGGACGCCATTGATTTCCTGACGATGCTCGTCTACTCCCTCCTAACTTCGTGAGATTCCCATTCTTGTTTAGAATGAGTCAATTCAATG
>Ga0194135_10002884_pt1 | contig 10491 bp, 7 predicted proteins | sample LitLau_LLRF_2013_FD_134024 | JGI IMG/M metagenome (GOLD analysis project Ga0194135, IMG submission 134024) | Freshwater sediment microbial communities in response to fracking from North America - Little Laurel Run_MetaG_LLRF_2013 (version 2) | ecosystem: Environmental > Aquatic > Freshwater >... | reverse complement strand
CGTCCAAAGCATCGTGCCTACTATCGTTCTAGTAGACCTGTCATAAAAATCGGTCCCAAAGACGCCCTGGGCAGCCATGAGATCCGCCCAATTCACTCCGCTCCAAGCCTCGGACAGAGTATAAAAGCCGTTTCGACAGTAGTTGTAATTACTAGTCTAATGTTTATGAAACGAAAGTAGCTAAAAAATAATATTTTTTGAAATTCCGCCAATCTTAACGTTGTCGCCACATTGATAGTTTTTGGCGGGCATTTGGTTTGGTTTGGTCAATCTACCTGGTAAGTAATATAAATAATGTATTCGTATTTTTTCAGGAAGAGTAATTTTGACCGTCTACATTTTATCGGGTTGTTACTTGGGACTTGATCAGCAGTACACCATTAACTTGGAAGCCGTTAAGAAGCTGGACAAGACTGTTGCTAACACTGCGTCCGAATACCCGGAGTACAAGTTATTCTAATATATCTTACCAGCCAAAAAGCAATACCTACTTAATCCGCGTCCGTGATATTATGTTAAATTTCAATTATTAATTTTATTCAAATTACATATTGTTGGTTTTCGGTTTATTTTGACTTCCATTTTTTTCACCTGAATGCTGAATGAAGGACAGGAAGTTCTGGAAGTTAGGAATAGGAAGTCCAGACAATCTCAATCCTCAATATTAGTATTCAAAAAAAATATAGAACCCTCTTCAACCTAAAAACAGCATTTCGTACCAAACCCCTCACAATAATTTATTTTAACATTATATTCTTATCCTAGGTATGCAAGGCGAACAAGGAGCTCTATAAGAATAACTATAATAGAGCTCTTTGAGAAAAGCACCGATTAAAATCTTTTAAGCTAAAGCATTGTACCGTCCACGGTTACTCAATAGAATAACCATGGTATATTGTTGAAATACTCACAACATTCTTGTGTTTACTTTTCGTGTAATTAGTGAATTAGTGTTTGGTTTTGTTTTTTGTTATGTTGGTAGTTCCATGTACTCAGCAACAAAATAAAATGTCGTAGCGTTCTGTTCAAGTAATTTTGTTATATTTAGTTAGTTTTCCACTGCCCAAAAGACGCAATCTTACATATATACCGTCTGCCCAGTGAGTACTCATAAGATCAGTATTAGTATTCATTGGTCTGCCTGTAGAGCAACATAAATATATTATACAATAATTATTATAATCATATTTTAGAAAATATTGATGTATTGATTGATATGATCAAAATTATTTTCGGATTCTGATATCTTTTTCTGGTTCTAGAGGAATCAACAAAAAGCAAGGACCTCTATATAGAGGTCCTTGACAAAAAGTTGTTTCACTCCGAGGAATTTTCCTAGCAATTTACACAAAATTTAAATTTACCCGGGCAAACATTGATTTAATTTCTAATCACACGATGGCGCCATCTTGAATTTCGTTGCATGTTTGTAAACAAATTAATTTTATTTTTTATTATTTTTCATGGAAACATTGGAAACCATCACAAATTTGCTTTTCCAAGCAAGTATTGAAAATGCATCTAAAGCGCAAAATGAATTTAAAAGGAGTTTTCAACAATTACCTACAAAGGAAGCGGCGAAAAATAATGGAAATTTTAGGATAAACTCACAAATATTGGTTGAACTTCACAATACTGAAGTCTCTTACCTTTTGCAATTAGAAATTCTGATCAAGGCAAGTACCCACTTCCCACTTTTATATTAGATGTTTTCTCTTCGGGGAGTCGAGTTCACTTTTTCTGCGGACCGAGTTGACGAGTTGACTCAAGCCTTAACCGCACCAAAAGTACGCTAACCCAATACGTTAGCTACAGTTTGTAAGAATAAAAATTAACCGGAATAAGGTAGTTAAATCCATCGATCATATGTAGCCATGCGAGTGACTGCCGATATGCTACTTGCAGAGTTTCGTATTTGTCAAAGTTTATAAGTGGACCGGGTAAATTACCTACCTACTTAATGTCAGGTTCAAATAATAATGACTACTCTTTTCTTTTTGGTGTCGGAAGGACCTCATAAGCCAGGTTGACTCGGTGTTGCCTGGTCACATCTTGTAACTTCTTGAGCTACCAATTAGTATTGTGAAGAATGTGTTCAAATAAATTGACCTGAGACAAAGTTAGGTGATATTTAGGCACAGAATAATAGTGTAAACACTGTAAACTCCAAATACTTTACTGTGCATGTGACCGGTAAGCTAATTTTCTGTGTTTTTTCAGTTTTTCTACCAACCTCTTAGTGCCAAGAATCTTCTAATAACAGCAACGTTCGACACAATCTTCGGCAATATTCTGCAACTTTACAACATTAACAGAGAACTGTTATTGGCAATCACGAAGGATCCTTGGCACATCTACAACGCGCTGTCAACCTTTGGGCCGTACTTAAAATTATACTCTATTTATGCCTATGGATACAAGAAGGGCCTTGAAAAGCTGGAGGTAAATAATGGACCCTTTCACCGGTCTGAGTTTTGATCACATTCAGCATAAAAAACTAGGGTTGCGTAGTTAAACATTTTTTCTGTGCAAGACCTGAATTCGCGGCATTTTATGTTCAAAGTTGCCAGGCAGTATAACGTCACTCTATAGAGAGTAGAGCTTTTGAAAATCTCCGACCCGAAACCACGTATTATATTATAGGTATCGCACACGGTGGTTCGGAGTCCTTGACTTTGTGAGTATGGGACAAGTAATGTAGTGATTTTGAAGTGTTGGTGTGGGCATGTAGAATATTATCTGGTTTCGGGTCATAGTACTATATTTTATTTTTAAAAATGTTATTTTAGGAGGAACAAAGGAAAAATAAGAAACTTCATCAATTCATAAAGAACCAGGAAACTCGGCCTGAGGTTTCTGCGACCATAATCTCATTACTTATAGCGCCCATTCAAAGAGTGCCTCGCTATCGACTTCTTCTTCAATCTTTACTCTCTCACACTTCTCTGGATGATTCTCAATACGCCGAAATTCAAGGTAAATTAGAGAAAAGGAAGACAGTGGCCAACCTCTGGGGTCAGCGGTTAGCCAGCGGTCACTATGGTAATTTTGTTGCCTCTACCTTTCCGCCTCACCAACGCGGAGGATGCTAGTTGTATTCACTATAGCACAATACTCCTAACCTAAGTGCTTTTTACCGTTGTCCTCGGGCATACTATACAGGGCAAATCAAAGAAAGTATGCAAAAAACTGATTCTAGTGATGGAGGGTCGATAACTGATCACCGGTCCGTAACCCATTGACCATACCTCAATTTTTTATAATAATAAGAGTGCTTTATTGAAAAGACACATCACTCCGTGCAGGTGGCACTTAAGCCATACCGTCTCGTAAGGCAGCTAGGGCCGGATTAAGGCAAAAAATCGGGATTTTTCGACTATAAAAGTGGACTCTATCACCAGAATTTATTAGGCACACTTTCACTTTCACTGAATATATATAAAATAATGTATACCTGGAAGTTATAGTTAACTGCTTTGCCTAATGTATGTGTTGTTAAAGCTGCATTTTATATCGTTTTTACAGATGCATTAAGCAAGGTGGAAGAAACTGCAGACCACATAAATAGACTTATTACAGAAGCAGAAGATGGGGAGAAGTTAGTTGTGCTGGCAAGGAGATTAGGATCGTCTGGATCACAATATGTTATCCCCGGAAGAAAAATACTCAAACAGGGTCTTGTATATAAGGTAAAATTATATAGATGTCAAGAATTCGGAAATATTCTTCAGTTCTTGGTATAATCGGACATTTCACAGCCTTGCGTTTGATTCTCTGAAAATAAGGCCTTATAAGGTGAAAAGACTAGCCAACATCAGTGGCTAAGTAGTTAGTGACTTATCTTACGACCGGATGGCCCGGGTTCGAATCCCGGCAAAAATCTAAAATAACCATTTTCTAATTTAACACATCACCTATGTCTATGCTTTTTACGTGATTATAGAGGCATAGCTATGTAATTCGAAGTTCACTATAAACAGGAGGTCCGTTTTTGTTCAGCAGTGAAGTGTAAGAAAGGACCCCTGGTACTAACTTCGCTGTAAATCAAAGTCTAAATTTTTAGTTGCTATTATTAACAATAGTTAAGTGATTATAAGTGTTATGGCAAAGTAGTTCGGTTTCCTCATTATTCCTGTTAGATCGTTTTATTGTATGTGTATGGTATGTTAGTAAATTTCTTTCTATCCATTTTTTCAGTCACTTAAATCCAAAGCAACCAGTCAACGAAGATATTTAGTACTCTTCACGGATGCACTACTTATATGTCGTGGTGGTGAAAAGGGGCCGTTAACGGTCAATTGTCTTCTACCACTGCAGCACGTGGCAGTAGAATCTGTGCTAGGCTCGTCGCTATTTCGTGTTACTTGTTCTGACGACAGTTTTTTGCTGCATACCACTGTACCTGCTGAAGGAGCCCATTGGATCAACGAAATACAGGACGCTAAAAATAAGGTATTTATAATAATAGTGGAGAGGCATGAACGTTTATAAGACTTTTTTTTAAAGTAGGCGAAAAAAAGAGTTACATACTAAGTAGGTACTCCTAGGGACCCATCCACTGCGTTCAGTTATTTAGTATTTATTTGAGCATAAAAGCTATGTTATGGAAGTTAAAACTGTTCTACGGTGCAGGTTCTCAATTCCTCAAAGCGGCCTTTCATATCTTAGTTTTTATGATTTATGTAACCCCATAAAAATGCAAAGCAATAAATAGGCCGATTCATTCGTAAACTTATCTTTCTTTTCCTTTTTTCAGTACCAGTTATGTAGAAGAACGCTGAGGAAGGACTGCAGCAAACGCGCTTTACGTGAAGACTGCTCTTCAAAAACGCCGACCGCTAAACTGTTAGACCACGCACGTCGAATATGCGGATTGACTTCAAGCTCGCCAATCCTCACCAAGATCAAAAAATTACGCAAACGTCTTCCAGAATAAATTTCATTCAGGTATGTGAATTTAGTTCTGCCATGCAAATCCTACTTGTTTTTTTGCAATAGAATAAATACAATACAGGGTGTTCCATACCACCCTTGCCACTTTTTTTAAACGTTTACCCTTAAAAAACTTAGCTCCGGTCCAGAAAATGTCAAAAATATATATAAATATGTAATGACGCATGTTGTCTGGAACAGCCTGTATCCTATAATACGTACCTACCTATGAATAGTCCCCGAAATGAATTAATAGCCTTTTTTGAGAGACGTAGTCCAAAAAACCCAAGTTATTATATATTTTCCCATCTCCGTGGTGAGGAAAATAATTCGTCCCTTTTTGGTTTCTATTTCCCCCTACTAATTCGTTCCAGGCAATATTGACATTTTGTTTAAGAAATCACAAATTATTATTGTAGTCTTTATGAAGGTACCTTAAGTTCATAAGTTCATGTTGTAGGTTAAATATCTGCTGCTAAAACCCTACAATGGAGCCTCTTAACAAATTGATATTATTTGACAATAATTATTTTTAATTTATTAATGCATTCCATCACATTTGCTCATTTCTTGTTTTTTCTATTTTTCTTAATAAATAATTGTGAAGGTGGTGTTTTGGTTGTCGTTGTGGAATTTGGAATGGGGCCATTGGAAGTATAGGTATATACCTATTATATAACAGTGGTGAAACATAAAAAGCCGTGTGAAATGGTAGTCTTGGCAGTTGGTACTGAGGTGTCACAGCCGTTATTGTCTAAGGCGAAATATCTGTAAATAAAAAAATATGAAGGTTATAAAAGTGCGTTTGTTTAAATACATCTACAGAAATTGCAGATTGCGGGAAAGTCGGTGTGGTGTGCCTAGCTGAATGAATAGTATTGTAATTTTTATTATCTGGGTAGGACGGTATTGCGTCGTTACAATGATTTTTCATTGCATACCCTCACTATTATCCGTTTCCTGAATAAACTAATCAATCGATTTAGGATATAAAAGATGGCAAAAAGTGAGACAAATTAATAAGTTAAAAAAAAAATTAAATCTATTTTTAATCAAAATTCAGCTAGTACGGTCTGCCGTATCATTTTTTTTTTAAAATTAAATATGAGTGTTATCCTAAGTAAACTTTTGCTTACCATTCAGTTAATCTGGGCGATGCGATTTAGATTCTTTTCTTGTTGGTAAGGCTGATGGTGTATCGCTGTTTGGTAACAATGGAGACATGGATAACGCAGGGTTGGCAACGGCTATGATATTTCCACCACTCGCTGCAATTACCTGAAACAACTTCTCAAATTAAGTATAGCTGCGAGCGCCTTGGTTCGTTCACTAATAAATTGAGAGAGTAAAAATCAGATGAAAACTCTACAGTTTACAGAAATGGACCGTGCCAAAACTATCGACAATATTTTTTGGCATACAGTATGGTGTGCTAGCGGGGAAATCATGCGCGGTGGGAACTCAGATGGGATCTAACTCTGTGGCCAGAAGTATTAGGACTAACGTCCAACTGCAGAATCTTTCGAACCCAGGTAAATTGGGCTGCGTCACTACGTCAGGGGTTGCCCTTAAGACTGCCACCCGAGCAAATTTTTCGCCTCACCTTGACTTTTCCATCTTGGTAAAAAGAGTCGTAATTTGCAGCTTCTTGCTTGATTCCTAAATTTTTTGGAAATCTAAGTAAATCTTCATCCTTTTCGGGCTAAAAACATTAAGACCTTGCTAAAGCCATCATCCAGTTTTAGTGCTCCATTACTTACCAATCAGTTTTTGACTCGTTTATTTTTTTCGCTCCTAACAAATAAAGTAGATACGCTTTTCTCTAATCTAAATATGGCTGGTGTCTTTTTTATTTCTAATTTTTGTGTTATAAAAGAGTTACACTAGTTTTAATGTAATTTTCCGTTGAGTAGGTCTCATCCGATACTAGATGAAAAGATTTAGTTAGTTTCTTTTACGTTTACCGTACTTTACGAAAAATGCGTTTTCGTGATTATGACAGAACCAAAAAGGGACTTAATCAATGTATCAAATTAGGGTTTCTTCCAGCGACATTAAAATATACCTACAGTAATTTCGTAAATGTTTTCGAAATTTCAGCCATTACTGAGATTCTTGAAATTTTTTACAGGACCAAATCCAACAATTCGACAATAACTAGGTACCTACTAGTTATATCTTTTACATTTTCGTCTAAACCTACTGTAACAGACATTTTCTAATGGCTAATATTCTACTTAGCTCAGTCAAAATAGCCCTATCAACTGATAAATTAAACTGAACTACTTATATCGGCCTTTTTAAATACCAGAAAGCAAAATTGAAAACATCACACAACACAGATCACTCTCGATTGATTGAGACTTACCTTGTTTTAATACAAGACATTACATGCAGGGTTGAAGCTAGCCATGCCTGTTGAATAAGCGTATTAGGGGGAGGTTAAAAAACAAAACAGCTCAAAAGCCTCGTGGGAGTTAATCCTATGTGTATAAACACTAACAATGAACAATAACTTTAGCTGTCATGGACTCTTTTCTGGCGGCGCATTTCGTATGCGGAAAGAGGAATATCATATCACATCTCTCTTCTCTTTCCACTTGTGAGATATACCGCCTAAATATGTACCCGGTTAAGATTCGACTTTTTTACAATATAAGCGATTTTCGAAAAAAAGTGGAGATTTGTGTCACATATATATAGGTTGCACCTGAAGTATTGCGAACCCCTACTTTAATTTTACCTTCAAAATATTTGATTGTATTAGGTAGGTTAGGCACTCTTCTTAGAAAATACCCAACCCAACGTTTTAGTTAAGCTGCTTAATCTAAGTCGAAATTATTATTAGGTATGAAACTGCCTTAGTCTGTTTAGCTTATGCCAGGATTATTTAGTTAAACATTTACAAGTGAATATGACTTCTTGTTGTCAGTTCGAGAGGAGACGAACGCACTTAGCGGAAACTATAGTACGACTAAAAGTCCGCTATGTGCGTTAATAGCTCTCAAAATATTCACTTTGGACATTTGCATATGATTATAAATCACCCTAATACAGATACACACGGTGTGTTATGCTTTTATGTGCTTTTCGAAGTATGCCCAATGTACAAGTATAACTTACCAAGCAATAATTCCAACCCAGAAAAATTATCACGTGTTAGAACTATTTCACAGTTGGAATGGAGTTGGGTAAGCTGCACATGGCGCATGGTGCAAACTCCGCAAAACACATGCAGTGAACCTGAACGAACCGTGTGGACCCCAAATATATTATTTTACTTTTGAATAGTTCTACCGTTTTTGTTAATTTTTTAGTATTATTTAAGCATAATGACTCTCCCAAGCAAGCTAAGCAAAAGCTTTACTTGGGGTTTACCTGTTTTCCCTCAGTTGATTTTCCACTTCCATTTATGTTATTGTTACTAGAACTGTCTACAAGCGAATCTCTAGAATCTCCAATTTCCTAAAAATCAAAGAAATCTCACATAAATTAATACACGTTCTAATTCGCCGTCCCGCGGATACAACCGTAAGAATTCATACCTGTTACCATTCACACCCAATTTGTCGGTCGGTTCTCTGTACGTCTTACTAATTATTACTGCACTCTATTTTGGGGTTTGTCGTCTGTGCGTCTTAAGAATAATTATTGGCCCTGTGTGTATGTAGGTGTATTTGTATGGGTACTTTGTACGTCTTACTTATAATTATTTTTATTGTGCCCTGTGCGTTGTTATGTCGCCCAGGCAGTCGGTGGGTACTCTGTGCCTGTACGTCTTTTATTGCGCCCTGTATGTTGGGGTATCGCCGAGTTGTCCTCTGTACGTCTTACGTTTTATTATTGGGCTCTCGGTGTTGGGATGTCTTCAATTTGGTCAGTGTGTCATCCATGCTTCTAGCGTACCAGTTATTATTACGGTTCCTATAATAAACCTACCTAAGCATACTTACCTGCGATGGTGAGCTAGCATTACTAAACGACATTTGAGAGTCTGTGTCGTCTGTATCTCCTTTTTCATGGTCGCTTACAGGGACAGATGTTCTATTTACACTATTTCTTCGATAAATTCTGAAATGAACGTTAAAAAAAACTTCAGCAGCCAATAATGCATTTGTATTTGTGATTATACGACGAAAGTATTGTGAACCTGCTAAAATATACATTGAGCCTTGGTTCTAAGTTGCAACGTGACGGCTGACAAGCTTAATTTGTAATGGACTTGTTGATGCATACATTGTGCTGTAAAACTGTTTTTGCTTCCCTATCCTAATAGTTATTTTCTTTGCCGAGTCTTAATATTAGCTACAGAATTTTTAGCAGCTATATTCTTCACTAACAGTGGTAACAGTTAAATTACTACTTTTATTGAATATTCTTACCTCATAGGTAATGGTTTTTTAAGTAATTCACTTTGCTCCACCAATAATTGCGTCTGTTTTTTCTGCACCATCTCCATTTGTTGTTGTAATGAATGAATTGCAGATAGGTCGTTTTTCTCCCGAACCTGTTGGGCTGCTGTTACTAGTTCCTCTGTTCGATCACCAAGTATCCGTAGTTCATCAGCAATCGTTTCTAATCTTTCCTGAAAAACAGTTTACACTTAGGTATGGTCTCTATCAGCCTCGCAGGACTAGTCCTACATAGTTTAGGAATACTGTCTCGCCCTTACCTGTCGTCTGTGCCTTTCACTTTCAGGATTATCTCCGATTGGTGACGTCGGCATATCCAATCGACTTCTTTTTATGATTAACCCATCTTCTCCATTGCGGATTGCTGAATAAGCACTATACATCGGTGAATATCTGAAACATAATGTCTGGGTCGCTGAATGAGCACTAAACATTGGTGAAATCTGATACATAGTGGCTAGACTATACACTATACACCGGCGAAAATCTGAAAAATAGTACATATAATAATAAACTAGGCCTTGGTTCGATAATCGATCCAATTCCATTTAATAAAAGTCGAAACTCAAATGGGGTTTTATCTCCAAGTTGCCTAACCCACCCAACTTACCCAGAGTGTGTTTTGGAATAGTGGTAGCCACAGTCCCGGACGACCTGTCTTGCTAAAGGAAATAATTCATCCCTTCTTGTTAATAATGCAGGTGCGAACCTACAAATCTGCGCAGCGGCCTCATTCACTGACACCTGAAATAAAATGGGAGAATGAGCTGCTTCTGTTTTACATGCAGCTTTTAAATCTTTTTTCATGGTGCCAAAACGTTCAAAAATGACCCCTTCATCTGTAAGCTTACATATTTTACATTGGGCGACATGAAGACGTGACTACGTCTCCAAAAATTGAAAGGTCAAATAATTATGTTTGTATACGAACAATAAGAGAAAGTTAAACTGTTAAACATCTATCAATTGCTGATAATGAGATGTACACGGTCTGTAAATTAAGTAATGAGACTGATTTTTTTTTAATTTCATACTCAAAAAGAATTACAATTCTATATTGCCACCTTCAAAATAACTCCCTTCTGAGGACACACAGCGCTGGAGACGTTTCTACTACTCTTCATAGCAGTGCTGGAACCCCAATACT
>Ga0194135_10002883_pt1 | contig 10494 bp, 7 predicted proteins | sample LitLau_LLRF_2013_FD_134024 | JGI IMG/M metagenome (GOLD analysis project Ga0194135, IMG submission 134024) | Freshwater sediment microbial communities in response to fracking from North America - Little Laurel Run_MetaG_LLRF_2013 (version 2) | ecosystem: Environmental > Aquatic > Freshwater >... | reverse complement strand
AGGTAAAGGTCCGGGATGTGGTTTCTGGGCTCCCGCATGGAGAGTCTGGCTATTCTTTATGCGAGGCATAATACCTCTCCTGGAACGCTGGCTTGGCAACCTACTCTCTCGACAATTCGAGGGTCGACATAGCAAAGGTGTGGCGAAAACTGTCACCAAGCAAAGAGTCGAGTCACACTTTGACCTTGAGCTTCGTGCTTCGGTAATGGCGGATTTGATGGACATGATGCCAGAAGGGATCAAGTCTAATAAAGCAAAAACGATTCTGCAGGTATGATTTCCTTGTTCCTTGCTTTGAATTCAGATTCCACATTCCTGGACTAATATTTTGTGTCTTTTTATACACTGTAGCACTTATCCGAGGCTTGGAGATGCTGGAAGGCAAACATCCCCTGGAAGGTTCCTGGTCTTCCCACGCCTGTTGAAAATATGATTCTACGATTTGTTAAAATGAAGTCTGATTGGTGGACTAACACGGCGCATTACAACCGGGAGAGAATTCGGCGAGGAGCTACTGTTGACAAGACTGTGTGTAAAAAGAATCTTGGACGGCTAACGCGTCTTTACTTGAAGGTACGTTAAGGCTTGGATTTTAAACGGGGGTTCCGTAAGGGATGGTTTTGTTTGAGTCGATTAAATGATGAATGGCGCAGGGGTACTGAAATCGGCCGCAATGTGGGCCGTGGACACTAAATGCTAAGAGCATTTAGTGTTCTAGAATTTAGTGCCAGAAACTGATAGCGTATGCATTTCCAAGCAGGAGAATTATTCTGACAATACGACCCTGGTGTATCAGCCTTTCTTTCTTTTGATTTTCAGTCAGAGCAGGAGAGACAACACAACTATTTGAAGGACGGTCCTTATATTTCTCCGGAAGAAGCAATTGCAATTTACACGACAACCGTCCATTGGCTGGAGTCTCGTCGTTTCTCACCCGTTCCTTTCCCTCCATTATCCTACAAGCATGACACGAAGCTGCTCATCCTCTCATTGGAGAGGCTCAAAGAAGCTTACAGGTAAGATACATTACTTTACAATTTAAGTATTAGATTAAGTTAGGATTCTGTGTTGTATTAATTCCTATTATTCCTCCTTTTTCCAGTGTCAAATCCAGGTTGAATCAAAGCCAAAGGGAGGAATTGGGACTGATTGAGCAGGCATACGATAATCCGCATGAAGCTCTGTCTCGTATCAAGCGTCACCTCCTCACTCAGCGTGCCTTTAAGGAGGCTGGAATTGAGTTTATGGACTTGTACTCTCATTTGATTCCTGTCTACGACATTGAACCCTTGGAGAAGATTACTGACGCCTATTTGGATCAGTACCTTTGGTATGAGGCAGACAAACGACGACTCTTTCCATCTTGGGTGAAGCCTGCAGATTCCGAACCTCCTCCACTCCTCCTTTACAAGTTCTGTCAGGGAGTCAATAATCTTCAAGACATCTGGGAAACTGGAGAGGGGGAATGCAACGTTCTCCTCGAGTCACAATTTGAAAAAGTGTATGAGAAAATGGATCTCACGCTTCTGAACAGATTACTGCGTCTAATTGTGGATCACAACATTGCTGACTACATCACGGCAAAGAATAACGTTGTTATCAACTACAAGGATATGAACCATACAAACAGTTATGGAATCATTCGAGGGCTCCAGTTTGCATCATTTGTTGTTCAGTACTATGGGGTCGTCCTGGATTTACTCGTTTTGGGTTTACAACGAGCCGCAGAAATAGCCGGACCACCTCCCGCACCTAGTGATTTTGCTACATTCCAAGACGTTGCAACGGAAACAGCACATCCCATCCGGCTCTACTCTCGCTACGTGGATCGAGTTCACATTATGTTTCGTTTCACGGCTGAAGAGGCAAGGGACTTGATTCAGCGCTACTTGACAGAACATCCAGATCCAAACAATGAGAACATTGTGGGCTACAACAACAAGAAATGCTGGCCGCGAGATTCACGAATGCGACTTATGAAACATGATGTGAATTTGGGACGGGCTGTCTTTTGGGACATCAAGAACCGTCTCCCCCGTTCCGTAACCACGGTAGAATGGGATGGTAGTTTTGTCAGCGTCTACTCAAAGGTAAATTCTTATTCGTATATTTTTATATTTGATAGTGGGGATTAAATATTCTTATGCTTGTGGATTTTGTTTTTGTTTTCCAGGACAATCCGAATCTCTTGTTCAACATGTGCGGATTTGAGTGTCGAGTCCTTCCCAAATGTCGTACGACTCACGATGAATTCACTCACCGAGACGGGGTTTGGAATTTGCAAAATGAAGTAACAAAGGAGAGGACGGCTCAGTGCTTTTTGCGTGTAGATGAGGAGTCCATGAGTAAGTTCCATAATCGAGTCCGTCAGATTCTTATGGCTTCAGGCTCCACTACATTTACCAAGATTGTTAACAAGTGGAATACGGCACTCATCGGTCTCATGACGTACTTCCGAGAGGCTGTCGTCAATACACAAGAATTACTTGATCTGCTCGTCAAATGTGAAAATAAGATTCAGACAAGGATCAAGATTGGGCTCAATTCCAAAATGCCCTCCAGATTCCCTCCAGTCGTATTTTACACACCAAAGGAATTGGGTGGCTTGGGAATGCTGTCGATGGGGCATGTCCTTATCCCGCAATCTGATTTGCGATGGAGTAAACAGACGGATGTTGGGATCACCCACTTTCGGTCCGGCATGAGTCACGATGAGGATCAACTTATTCCTAACTTATACAGGTACTTGTTGATTCTTTTTGTGTGGAATAGAATAATAAGAGTTTTTGTAAACATTACGTTTATCCTCACTTCTAGATACGTTCAACCTTGGGAAGCCGAATTTATTGACTCTCAGCGTGTCTGGGCGGAGTATGCTCTGAAGAGGCAAGAAGCCAATGCTCAGAACCGTCGTCTGACACTTGAGGACTTGGAAGACAGTTGGGACCGTGGAATTCCTCGGATCAATACACTCTTCCAGAAGGACAGGCATACGCTGGCATATGACAAAGGCTGGAGAGTCCGTACAGAGTTTAAACAGTACCAAGTTCTAAAGCAGAATCCTTTCTGGTGGACACATCAACGGCATGATGGCAAACTTTGGAATCTTAACAACTACCGCACGGATATGATCCAGGCCTTGGGTGGAGTCGAAGGGATTCTCGAGCACACGCTCTTCAAAGGCACTTACCTCCCAACTTGGGAAGGTCTCTTTTGGGAGAAAGCCTCTGGATTTGAAGAATCAATGAAATACAAGAAATTGACAAATGCTCAGCGATCCGGTTTGAATCAAATCCCAAATCGAAGGTTCACACTGTGGTGGTCTCCAACAATTAATCGAGCAAACGTCTATGTCGGATTTCAAGTCCAGCTGGATCTCACTGGAATTTTCATGCATGGGAAAATCCCAACGCTGAAAATATCCCTCATCCAAATTTTCCGTGCTCATTTATGGCAAAAGATTCACGAGTCTGTAATTATGGACTTGTGTCAAGTCTTTGATCAAGAATTGGATGCTTTAGAAATTGAGACTGTTCAGAAGGAAACAATTCATCCGCGGAAGTCATACAAGATGAACTCCTCTTGTGCGGATATCCTCCTCTTCGCCGCCTACAAGTGGAACGTGTCTAGGCCATCCTTGTTGGCCGATTCCAAGGATACCATGGACAGTACGACGACGCAAAAGTATTGGCTGGATATTCAACTCCGTTGGGGAGATTATGACTCACATGACGTGGAGAGATACGCTCGGGCCAAGTTCTTGGACTACACCACAGACAACATGTCAATTTACCCCAGTCCCACTGGAATCCTCATCTCCATTGACTTGGCTTACAATCTTCACAGTGCTTACGGAAACTGGTTCCCAGGATCAAAGCCTCTCATCCAGCAGGCCATGTCAAAAATAATGAAAGCAAATCCAGCTCTTTACGTTCTCCGTGAACGAATTAGGAAAGCTCTCCAACTCTACTCTTCCGAACCGACTGAGCCATACTTGAGCTCACAGAATTACGGGGAACTCTTTTCAAATCAAATCATTTGGTTTGTGGATGACACGAACGTCTACCGTGTCACAATTCATAAAACGTTTGAAGGGAACTTGACTACCAAGCCCATCAACGGGGCCATCTTTATTTTCAATCCAAGGACGGGCCAACTCTTCCTCAAGATTATCCACACCTCCGTCTGGGCTGGACAGAAGCGATTGGGCCAATTGGCGAAATGGAAAACCGCCGAAGAAGTCGCCGCTCTTATTCGATCCCTTCCAGTAGAAGAGCAACCGAAACAAATCATTGTGACGCGAAAGGGAATGTTGGATCCGTTGGAAGTCCACTTACTGGATTTCCCGAATATTGTTATCAAAGGGTCTGAACTTCAACTTCCCTTCCAGGCTTGTTTGAAGGTTGAAAAGTTTGGAGATCTCATTTTGAAGGCTACTGAACCCCAGATGGTCCTTTTCAACTTGTATGACGACTGGCTAAAGTCAATTTCCTCATACACTGCTTTCTCCCGTCTGATCCTCATCCTTAGGGCTCTACATGTGAATAATGAGCGTACGAAAGTCCTTCTGAAGCCAGACAAGACGACTATCACAGAGTCCCATCACATCTGGCCTAATTTGTCTGATGATGAATGGGTCCGGGTGGAAGTTCAACTCAAGGACTTAATTCTAGCGGATTACGGGAAAAAGAATAACGTGAACGTTGCCTCATTGACCCAGTCCGAAATTCGTGATATTCTCCTCGGCATGGAAATTTCGGCACCCTCTCAGCAACGACAACAGATTGCTGAAATTGAGAAGCAGAGTAAGGAACAGTCCCAACTCACTGCTACCACCACGAGGAGTGTTAACAAGCACGGAGATGAAATCATAACCAATACAACGTCCAACTATGAGACCCTCACGTTCTCCTCCAAGACTGAATGGAGGATCCGAGCCATTTCAGCAACTAATCTCCACTTGCGTACAAATCATATCTACGTCTCGTCGGATGATATCAAGGAAACTGGATTCACGTACATCCTCCCCAAAAACTTACTCCGGAAGTTTGTCACCATTTCGGATCTTAGGTAGAGGGAATTTTCAAGTTCAGTCTCCGACCACTTTGGAAACTACATGGCTTCCTCTTCATTTTCCTTTTCAGGGCACAGATTGCAGGGTATTTGTACGGAGTGAGTCCGCCGGATAATCCACAAGTGAAGGAAATCCGTGTCATTGTTATGCCTCCGCAGTGGGGTACTCACCAAACCGTGCATTTGCCAATTTCACTCCCACAACATGAACTCTTGAAAGGTGAGTCGAAAATTTTCAATTGCTTCTTTTGTAAATTAACACTCCAGCTAATCCCCCCTACCTTGCTCCAACTCTTGCAGAAATGGAACCTTTGGGATGGATTCACACGCAGCCGAATGAGTTGCCGCAGTTGTCTCCACAGGACATTAGCTCCCATGCCAAAATCATGACGGATAACTCTGAATGGGATGGAGAGAAAACGGTGATCATCACTTGCAGCTTCACTCCAGGATCTTGCTCTCTCACCGCCTATAAGCTCACTCCAAGGTAAGACCACTTGAGGAGAATAGACGAGTAGTATTTCTATTTATTAATTGCATTGTCCAAATCCATATTGACTATGAGTTGGGTTTATGATTGCAGTGGATTTGAATGGGGTCGACAGAACACGGATCGTGGGAACAATCCTAAGGGGTATCTTCCTTCCCATTACGAAAAGGTTCAGATGTTGCTGAGTGATCGTTTCTTGGGCTATTTCATGGTACCTGACAGTGGGTCATGGAACTTTAAGTAAGTGATTTTAGTTAGGTAGTGTTGAATTATTTCCAAAGCTGCGCGCGCGTCTTCTATTGCGTAGAAGGAATTTAACTTAAACTGTAGATTTTTTTAATTGACCTCTGTGGACGGATAATCCTTGCGTAATTTAGGAATTACAGTTTTAATTTGTTTCTTTTTAGCTTCATGGGAGTCAAGCACGATCCTGCCAGAAAGTATGACCTAGTACTGGCCAATCCCAAAGAATTCTACCACGAGGTCCACCGCGCTTCCCACTTTATGAACTTTGCCAGCATTGAGCAGGCCGAGCACTACATCGCAGACCGGGAGGATGTCTTAGCATAGAGCAAACCCCTTTCATATTTCCTACTCTTGGTTTTATTTGTTTCTTTGTATCCACCCGGCACATTATAATTATCTAAAAACCCTTCCAGAACTTCTAATTTGAATAAATTTGATTTTTCAATAGCTACTACATTATTGTTCCAGAAGGGGTTTGCATTTGGTAATTTTTTATTTTATTTCTATTATTGAGTCAAATTTTGTTTGTTTATCGCGAGAAAATGCAATTAAAATTATGAATGTTAAGAAATATAAACTGTCCAGTGGTCAATGGGCTCACAAGTATCCATCCGGAGTCAGGGTCCTTACAATCCAGTCGGCGAATCGACCAACCCGGGTGAACAATGAGTATTGATTGGGATTGCACTTTCTGGCGTCTTCTGGAGATGGCACTCCTACACTGAAGAGTACGAAATTAAAATTCATCAGAATTGGATTCTCTGAATGTTTAAACGATAACAAGCGAGGAAAAACAGTCTGTTTACCCCTACCTAACAATTCCTTGAAGATACCAGCGAAGATCATTTCCAGCTCCAGAAGGGAAGACCATACCCCCTCCAGAATCGCCATTGCATGCTCCGGTGCCATTTCGATACCCGGCACAGAAGTTGGTGTATCTCCGATTCTGCTGGAAGAAGGATTGGAAGGAATCAATGCAGGTTCGGGAAGAGATTACGGGTAACCTAGCCATTCTCAAAGCATCGCTCAGCGTCCCATTTTCTGTTAAGCCGAATCCTACCACCTTCAGAATACATTTAAAGACATTATGGAATTAATTCCCAATGTTGACTGTAAAGTCCCCCAATAAGTTGTCGAGAAAGGGACTCATACCGTGCCCAGATTTCCCTCCTGAAAATTAGAATTAAAATCATTTAAAAAATACCTCACTTGATTAAGTTAAAAGTAGTTTTCACGTAAAACCCCCACCCTCACCTGAACTTGATATTCCTCAATAAGTGAATTGTAATTTTCGGGAATGCAAGCTGGTCGTACGTAAAAATTGAACTCGACAGGAGAGGAAAGAACAATAATTGCAATGTCCGAATCATAATTGAGTGGGTTATAGCTGTCAGGGACGTGAATTGCTTGTGCGGTCCGTATCTGCACAGGATTCGCTTCTCGAATATTTAAGTTTCTAAAATGCTTTCCAAGGCCCACCGTGATGCTTGAATTGGGTCTCAGAGCTAAAGTTCCTGCAGCCGCGGTCACGCAGTGAGCCGCTGTCAACAATGAAAATGAAACAGACTCAGGAAATGCTGAAAAGCTTTTACTTAATTAGTACCTGTCAGCAGAGCATATTGGGAGATTAGAGTCCCACCACAAATGTAAGCCTTTTTGTTGGAATTGGAAGAAGTTGCGTAGATTGCCACGTGCCTACAACAAGGTTGTCATTTATGACTTAATTAGAACCCTGTCAGACAAAAGTCAAGGATAGCGGAAGTACCAAGGCCATTGTCCGCGATCCGACGTCTGTCCATTTGTGATTAGGGGCTTCTTAGGACTGTCTGATTTTCCACAATCTAAAATTGTTACAAGATGAGTTCCGTATTCCGTAAATGGATTTTATTCCGGGTAAATAATAGATTGCTATGCTACCATGAACGCATGTAATTGAGCCTCTAAAAGAAAAAGAAATCAGTTAAACATACATAAAGCGCATTCTGTACAATTTTTTAAAGGACGTTTACTCTTACTCGGTGCTCCAAGTGCCGTCCGGCTTGCACTTTCTATATCGATATGCCAAATCAGTAGTAGACTTGAAGAATCTAAAACAGGGATTCATAGAAATTAGTTATGTTTAGCGGAAAGAAATCGGACATGCCCATGATTACTGTGCGCATTTGAGATGAGCTACGGTGTAAGGTGGCAACGGCAGGGACCCACAGTTGCTGATTTCACCGTTTGGCGTTCTACATTCAAAATCCACACTTTTTGTTCGCTCCAATGGTGAGCAGGAAACTTGGTCTGGATTGGCCAGCTCTACCCGTTTTTCTGCTGCTTGTTCAAAAACATCCAGCGTTGAACCTGGAATTCCGCCGCCCGATGTGAAATTCCCATCAGAACGCTTCCGGCAGCACTTGGGGAAGGCCGCACTCCATTTCCCCGAAGTCAGGCAAGAGATTGTCTTCATTCCACGCAATGTGTAGCCTGAATGACAAAAGTAGGTGACAGCCTGCGGATCACACGAACCAAAATGCATTTAAATTTAAATTAACTCAATTTTAGATAACAAGAACCACGTACCCGGCCGTATGGAAATTTCTGATTCTGATCCTTCCAGCATGGTGGATCAAAAGGATCAACTAGGATCCCGCTACACCCAGAAACTTCGTAATTTCCTGATAATCAAAAACATCGACCGTAGTAATTACACTTGCCAAGGAAAACGAGGGAGCCTCTTTACCATTGTATGGAGTCTGCGGAATAGGGCACCCCGTGGAAACTGTTAATAATGAGAACCCCAATGTTCAATTCATACAGTATGATTAATAACCAATTAACAATCCTAAAGAAACTGATCAACTTACCTGACGCTCCTTTATTTCCACTCAGGATGACAAGTCCAATAGTCAACCAAATGTTCATTCTTCCTAACATCAATTCTTAACAAGATTTTAACCACCAGAGTAATTGAGATCTAAAAGGAGTTACTTTATAAAAATGGGAGACTTTCTGAATTGATTTTCTTTTCTTAGAAAAGGAATGAACTAATCCTGTGAAAAATTTTGTTAGAGTAAAATCTAAATGAACGCGTATGAAGGGTTTTTACTGATATTTTGAATAGAGCCCAGCCGAAGGGGCAATACTTGGATTTCCAAAGACAGGAGATAGTTAATCCCCAATCCCAACAGGTAAATAAGCTCTACTGGATTTTGGGAACCCGTTTTCCTTCTGAGCGACTAATTCTGTAATTATGTATCAATAATTACACCTGGCTATATAAATATGTGTAGTAGGTTGTTGAAGTTTACGTGTAATAAGCGTTGATGCATTCTTGTAAACTCGTATGTACCGTAAGCTTCCAATCGAACAACTCGAAATCAATAGGATGTTCATGTCATTTACAGACGCGTAACGCTTCGCTACAAATCATTAATAATCGTTCATATTACTTGGCAAACGGAGAGGATTCCTTCGATTGCATTGGGATGCTGTGTCAATTTCATAAAATTAGCATTCGGATGCTTTTGTTAACTCGCGTGGGAGTAAAATAAAGAGGAAATGAAGGCGCCTGACTAAAGCAATACGCCGTATATGTCAAAGTAAAACGCACGCAACTGTGACAGGTAGGCAGTAAAGGTGAGACAGGTCCGATGCAAAGTTTAAGGCTCATCCGGCAAGTAAAATTAACCGTGTGGCCCTCCTAACATTTTCATTCTCTAAATTTGTCCAGAAATAAAAAATGATATAAATAGAAAGACATCTTTTAGACCATTTGTCATTCCGCCTCCGACTCCGACTTATCCGAACGTGTAATTTGCTCTTGTTTTTATCTGCTTTCGAAGAAACTCCCACAGCAATGTACAAGCTACTCCTAGTTGCATTATTGGTAAGATATTAAATTACAGTAATTTGAAACATTAATCAGCGTAACGGAATTCAAATTTTCAAAGGGAATAGTTGGGATGAACGAAGGTGGATCTCTTCCGGGAGAAACGGAAGAATATCTCCATGAATTCGGGAGTTCAGATCTTTCACCAAGCGTAGGGATGGCCAAGGTTACAAACTAACGACAGCTCAATTATAACTTGATTCCATTCCTAAAACTTCAAAATTAATGGAATGCAGAAACCGGCCGCTGCAACTGCCCCGATTGACCCGAACGAGCAAGTGAGCCATGCACTGGATCTCGTCGCGAACCTTGTGGGAATCCTTGGCAGTTCTGTGGGAGGCCTTACATTTGAACTAACAGGGATCTCACTCCACGATTGCACTGGCTATTTTAAGGTCTCGCAGTCTTTCTCTTCATCATATTCATAAAAAGTCGGTTTCATTATATTTGACAGTTCTCGTTGCCTCTTAGGATAAAGATGTCTCACAACTTAGCTGTGATGAATTCTTGGATGATCTGAGTCAATGTGAATCCTTGGGACATGTTAAACCGCTCCTCAAGTCTGCAAAGAAGAGGTAAGCTCAGTAACCGAAGCAGAATAACGAAATGACGTGTAGTTACTAAAATGGTTGAGATGTAATTAGAAATCCCACAACTACCTAATATTCTTAAATACCATTTGTAGGTACCAGAAGATCAAAGGAAAGTCAGCGAGTTCTAAGAATCCATGTGGCAAGGCATAATCGATTAAATCTTAATTTTTACTAACTCCATTCACTAATTGTCAATTGTTTGTTTACTGTACCTGATT
>Ga0194135_10002882_pt1 | contig 10497 bp, 9 predicted proteins | sample LitLau_LLRF_2013_FD_134024 | JGI IMG/M metagenome (GOLD analysis project Ga0194135, IMG submission 134024) | Freshwater sediment microbial communities in response to fracking from North America - Little Laurel Run_MetaG_LLRF_2013 (version 2) | ecosystem: Environmental > Aquatic > Freshwater >... | reverse complement strand
TAAGTTTGAGACCTTTAAGAAGTTTTAGGTATTGAAGCAGATACTTGTCTTAAATTTCTATTGAGGACGAATATCCGTCCGAATTTTGCAACAAAGTTGATTTTTATGCGATAAAAGACATTATAAGCGGTTCTTATCATATCACAGGTCCGTGGATGATAATATTTCAATGTGTTTAATTGAATATTGAAACATTAATTGGAGAAAAAGAATACTAATCCTATGGATAAAAGGTTTAAGTAAATGTGGACGGTTGGTAACTTTAAGTTGATAACTAACAGCTGAGTTTTTGAATGTGTGTCTTATCGTTTGATAACTGAGTTGATTATATGAAAGACAACTAGTATAATTGCTGTGAAACTAGTTTTTTATTATCAATTGTTAACATTTGGAAAGACCGTAACTTCTGAAGTCTGTTACTTTGAAAAATATATTGAGCAAAAGGATGTTCGATAAATGTATTTTTTCGGATATATTTACAAGCATCATTATCATTTACTCTGCAAAAGTATTTTTCTAATACATTCGAAAGTTGGGGTGGTATTTGTTTAAAATAAATTATTTTTCGTAAGAATAAGATCTACCAAAAATCTTATTATCAGGTAATTTAAAAGGTGTAAGGGATTTAATACTGGTAGAGTAGCCAATTCATTTGTTATGTACTTCCTCATTTAAATTCAATATCCGTCTCTAATCATGTTTGCTTCGTAGTTTTACAATATTAATATTAAATCAATGGCCTTCCAGCTCTTCTTATATGATTAGATTCGCAAATAATGTCTTTTATTTCATTAAGCTCTAGATATTTTCTTTAATATGTAAGTAAATTCTGCCAACGTATAATTTCAAGTCAATAATCTGCCTTAGAAACTTTTAAAACAGCTAATTTTTATAAAAAAACGTTCACTTTTGACATTTTCTCGAGCATTTATCCCTATTTTACTCATGGAACTTTTTCGATATCGACTGGTGACCAATCAGATATTTATGGTGACAAAATTTGAATTCAATTGTGACGTAATTAGTCTTTTTGAGAATTGGTGACTCAAACGATTTGACCCTTTTTCTACTGCCAATCTGGCCGAACAAACTACAATAGAAAGAATGAAATTTTGAGCCAAATCCACCCTCCATAATTTATTTGCTTACTCTGCTGATGCTCACTTACAAGTTGACAGGTCGTGCAATACGCGTCTCAACATTTACATGCTACAATGTACAATTCAATAGTAGTTTAGTGGGTTCATAAATGCCCTTGTATACGCATATATATATATATGTATTATGTATGCATACATACGTAAACATACCGTCCAAGAGTCCACTTTCCATTCAATGCCATTCATACACACGAGAGGTGCGAGATAGCGGTTGGAAACGAAGGAAGAAACTCTCTGCGGACAATGAATGCTGATTGCACATTAAAAACGAATGTGCCTTTGTATAGTTTGTATAGACAAACTGGTACACTCCGAGCAGAATATGAGGAACGATCTCTCCGCAATGCATCATAAAATGTGGAGAGATGTGCTGTAAACTGTGCTCAATAGCGGGAAAAGTGCACTCAACTCTGATTATACTATACAGACAGACTGTCTCTCTCTCCGGAAGAGATGTATTAACTCTTCACACTGTCAACGATAAACGACACGACGACCCTTCGCTCATTCATTATCCTTATAGTACACATGCTTTTCATGCACTTCACAAATCTCCAAACTCGATAATCCGCCTCGCCTGTGTACAAAGATTTAAAGTATATACATGGTAGTACAAGCAGTAGTTGTCGGGTGGAGAGTGGCTATTAAACTAGATTAAATCTTGATCGTAATGACTCGACTGATGAAAAGCTGCCAAGGATGATGCACAACACAAGGCGTACTTTCACTCTGCTCCCTCACGTATGTTTCCTCAGCTCAGCTCTGGCCACTTCTGTATAACTGACTATATAGCATCTATACATCATGTATGGCTTATACTTATAAACGCACTCCTTTTACTCTTTTAGGTGAATCATCATCAAGTTGATCCGAAAGTTACATTTTCATAGACTTGAGGCTGGAAGTAATTTTTTGTCGAATCTGTGTGGATAATAGCATGGAGATGTAAAAACCTGGCTGCTCGCTCACTGCATCTGAGTTGAGAGAGATCGAGTAAAAGTTCACATCACTAGTAATAAAAAGATAAATGAAGAGGAATATACATGAAGCAGAGGACTGAGAAGACGTTCGTATGCACAGGTAGAAATAAGTAGAAGAACTTGGAAAAAGTGGATTGACTTCGTGTGTGAGTGTAGGGTGTTGAATTTATAAGATGAGAAAATGGCTCGGAGGTGAATAGAATTAGGAAAAAACTTCTTTCCTGAGTAGACAGCTGCATGGAAGATTAGTAAAAGACAAAAAGGATGAAAGTGGAGCGAAAGTCTTTGGGAGAAGAGGAGACGTGTGAGACACTCAGAAATTATTAAGCTCAGCCAGAGTCACAAAAGTGATCAATTTCATGTAAAACGAACCACCGGTAAGAAATATACGTACGTACACGAAGAAGGAGGATATTTTATATGCTGCGACCATAACGCGCCTTCATCGCCGCCTTCAATTCCCCTCGTTACACAAATACATTTCAATAATGTAGAAAACTTACTCGCTCACCACAGAGAGAGAGAGAGTGAAAGTAAACCTCCTTTATTCACCCTCTCTCGGTAAAAAACACCTTTCCACCTTTCTTCGTCTGCTGCATTCTCTGACCTCATTAGAATTTATTTGAAAAATTGATGAAACGAATATTGGAATTAATACCTGCTCTCTCTCTCTTATTCTTTTTCTCTGCCCTTGACATCTCGTTGTTTCTCGTCTTTAGTCTTTTAGTGCTAAAGGGAAAAAGATAATAATAAAGCACTCCATATATACTAATAATCTTTCTTTTATCCACCCTCAAGACACATTAAAACTTGCCTTTAAAGTTACCATCACAAAAACCGTTCGCGCACACATCCCTACCCTTTTTTAAATGTTGTCTAACAAATCTATATTTAAAAAAGCTGAGCTTCTCTCTCAGAATCATCCTCAAGGAAAGGAAATCATCCTCAAGGAAATTAATGTAGATGAGAGAGTGTATAATATGAAGCATCTCTTGTTGTAACACATAGATCATCAAAGATTTATACATATATGGAGCTCGAAAATTAAAATACGGCTTTTACTATACGCTGATGAAATATCTTTGGTAAAAATCTCGATTACTTTCTCGACTGAGCGTGTGTCTGCGTGTTAGGTTAGTTTCACTCGTAGTTTCTATAAAAATCGACTTGTTAATGAGACATAACAATCGATATTAGCTCTATGGTGTAGAGAGTGTGTTTGATTGAAATCTCTCTGTACGCAATCTGGTTCTCTCCGTGTTATATGAGTTTTTTTATGCAACGACAACGACACTTTACACAACGTGTGTGCTTTACTAGGATAACAAAGTGTTATTCTATTGTGAAGTAAAAAATATTTTAAAGTAGACTCCAACTGTGAAAGGAGGACGATAAAACATATTCGAGTTCTGTTGTGAAGTGAACGATGATGTGAAAACAATAAATGGAAATGGATTACTCTCGGGAGACAGATTCCTTTGGAATGTACTACTTTGTGTATTTGATACCCTTGTTTCGTTGTCGTCGTTTTATTTATGACGAGTCTTTATCAGATCAGCATGCATCTTTTGCTCCCCTAGAGAGATAAGAGACACACACACGGAAACACACACCTTAGTCCTTATTGTATACAAAGTATATATGTAAAAGAAGAATGTAGCAGCGATTGAAGTAAAAAAGAGTTCGCCTTTGGTGAGCAACAGAATAGAGGAATGTTCGTTCTGATTAGAAAGAATAAGGGGAAATGGGCAACCCCCTGAGAGTTTGATTGAAAGGATTGAACATCCAATTTTCCTTTGAGATATATGTGAATTAAATTCTCCTTTACCTGTAAACTTATTTCGGGAGTAACTTGAGAGTATTTACTCTTCCCGTCATCATCATCTCGTACAAAAACGGAGAGTAAAATACGTGTATCTCTATAAATGCAGACATATATGTGTATGCCTACTTTACTTAACTCACTGACAGTCGTTTCTCATTATCCTACGAAGCTTGTTTCCTTCCGACAGTTCACTAAACTCGAGTATCAATCGATTTACATCGAAATCGCTCCCGGAATTAATGTAAACTCATTTCACATTCACAAGAGAAAGATCTTTCCTCTTCTGCTGCTCTGACTCTGTGTGTGCTTGTCTCATAGAACTGGAAAAAGTACAAAACCTAATCGTTCATACAATAATGTGACTCTGATTTGGTTTATATTATTCAATTCTCTCACGTACTGAATCTCTGTTAGTGTCAGTCTTTTAGAGGCTACAAAAAAATAGAGACTCAGATAAAAACAGAAGTCCAGTGCGAATAAGTTACAAAGATAGATTGGCATGTTTTTAACCATTTTCAAGGTCTGATTATTATTTTATTATTAGTCATAGTCATAGCAAACTTTATTTCAGTGACGGTTACACTAAACGTGGTACAATTCTTTTCAGTATTAGGTCACATGGTAGATAAATAAAAATACAATTCATAAAAATTCATTTAAATAATCTAATCTAAATACTAGTATTAATATTAATGCTCTATTACAAAATCAGGTTGCTGTCATTTATACTTCTGAATGAGTGTTTATTAATTATTCGATCTTCACTAGGATATATATTACTATCATTTCTGCATCTAATAATTAAGTTACTCATATTACAGTCGAATTCTTAAAACTTAAATTTTTACTAGGAAGCAAAAACTGGGCTTCGAAACAAAAATTGGTTGTTTATTGTTAACTTTACTTTTTATTATTAATCAACAGCTACAATAAATATTGCGAAGTCTTTTTTATTGCATCGTGTACTGTCGAAATGACAATTATGATTTTCTCTCATCATTTCATTATTATCAAGTTCCTTATGATTTCTACCCATTTCTTAAATCTAATTGCGAATACTTCAAATTGAATGAATATTTCTGGTAAGTTTCCGCCTCAAAAGTTTCTTACTTCAGATCAGCATTCATGGTTGAAGTGTATCAGCAACGTAGCCTCTTTTTCTCTCTCTCCCCTTGAGTTCCCTTTTCATATTTATGAAGGCAAATTTTCCATGCAAACTTTGAACAAGTCTAAGCGATTTTTGATCAATGACACAAAGAACTATTTACACAGAATTTGAATTCTAACATTCTGCGAAGTATCTGAAAGTGAAATCTTATTCAAAAAAACATACAGCCAAGGGTTTGAATTTTTAATAAACATTTCATCTGCAAAAAGTTGCATAATTTTGTCTCAAAAATCTCAACAATTTTCTATTTTTGTATTTTCTTGCACAGAAAAACGAATAAGACTCGCGTGTTGTTTTCATCGTTTTTGTGCAAAGACACTTGTTCAAAACACTCTTTTTTCATTTCTTTCTACAAATTTTGCTTCTTTTCCTTAAAGCAGATGATCGTCGTCGTGTACTGAAGTTTCCGGAACTTTCAGTGAAAAGCATCCTCTCAGGGCTTTCTTGCATTTGTTTCTGCTGAAGTAACTAGAGGAATGCAATATTATTTGGTTCATCGTCCTGAAAGTGATGCCTAGCAGAATTCTTTCGGTGAATGTTGTTCACCAATTGGTAGAGAAATAGATTGATTTCGTCTTTCGTTAACACATACACACACAAGTGATCGGCAGCCTTGACATCCTTCGTACGAATTCTTTTTGGCAACACATGCCAACAATCATTCACATATATTCCTCGCTTTCTCTCTCTCTGATCTGTTTGTGCAAATTCTAAAGGAAACCTTACATACATTATTGCCAGTAGGCGCACTGTTCTCATATACCATGTATGGTACGTATTGTATATAAGCACTGTTGTCGCTTTCCCCTTTTTGTACTTAATACATTCACACAGAATTTGCACATAGTTGCGTTGCAGACATTTTTCTACAGAAACAATTTGACTAAATGACTCTCCACAAACATTTATACGGGTTCCGCTGTTCACACTATAACATAAACAATCGACGATCACATGGATAATAATAAAGTGTTTGTGTGTGCATAGGATTCTTTCTACATACCGGAAGTAAACAATTGGTTGTATGCATAACCTAATAGTACCCTCTTCCTCTATGACCCAATTGTATATATATCGCTTTAAACAGTTGGGATATCTAGTAAATTAAAATATTACAAAATCTCTTTGCACGGAAATGGAAAATCTACTGATGAGATTTGCTTACACAATTATTCGAAGAAAGATTCATTATCACCGCCTAAAGAGCAAAATATATAAATCCGCTTTGGATTTACGCAGAAAGCATTAAGTAAAATTTCCTGGAGTATGGTTGTGAAATTTTAGACAACACATTACAAAGGACTTATACTTGAGAAGAACACAGCACACATGTATACATGAGTAGAGAAAGCGATGAGCATTAACAATCAGCATCCACTTAAACTTTGAACTTGCTTAATCACCGCGTGTTTAATATAACTTCCGCATACATATATGTATTTGAAGCTTTGAAAAAAGCATGAGAGATCATTTATAAGTATGAATTCATCTGATGATCGTTAAAGATTTCAACTCTCTCTCTCTCTTCTAATGAATGATTGAACATGACAAACACACGAGTTTCTTGTTCCTCAAAGAAGTTAAAGTCGTTGGATGAATCTAGAAATGATGATATCGCCCCGTTGTACAAATTCTGTATGTCTGTTTCTGTGAGAAAGTTTGTCAAACTAATTTTTACTTCTACTTCTTCTTCTGATGTTGAAGAAGATGACAGCGACACACATACTAAGAAGACATGTCGTGTATTTGCCCAATAAGCGTGTATAGCTAAAAGTGTAAAAGTTATCGTAACACATATATAAACTTGTGTACCTAAAAAGCGATTTCTTCTGACACAGAAGAAGGAGGAAAGAATTTCATACGGGTGATAATTGGAAATTGCACGTGTTACTTCTTATACGTGTTGACCAAACTCTTTCTGAGAACCCTTCTGTTGCTGCTGCTGCTGAGAGTGTGTGAATGTTCATATATGTTCATATCTATTTGTTCTGCGTGATTTTGACACGTCATTTGATCGCTCTGATCGCATCATCTAAACTCTCATCTTTTGTGTTAATCCTTCCACGAGGAAGAGTAGGAGAAGGTGATTGACTAATGTATATAAAAAGAGGGCAACTTTTTGTTTCAGCAAGATATGAAACAAAAAGTCACGAAGGAGCAGAAGAACAAAAGTTTGGAACAAGTTGTTGTGTGTGTTCTCATCGCAGTTGCCAGCCATCCAAGTTGATTTCACCCGATCATCGTTTTCGTTATGATCGCATCAATGCCACCACTTAAAAGAGCTCTAGCTCCTTTCTGTCATCAATAACAACGCGATATCTTACCTCCTAAGGAGATGATGTATCAAGGTACTTAAGCAGTCAACTTGTAGAGAAAGTCACTTAGGGATGGTGTTGTATACTATATAAGTTATGCTCTCGCCACACTATCTATCGCTGCTGCCTTCACTCGTCACACACCAGACGAATAAACTTTGACAGTAGGTAGGTCAATGGGAAATCTAAGGCTTAGATGGATCAAATATCAAATCAAAAAAGGATTTGTCACTTGATACGCGCCACTTGTGTAGAAATTCCTGAAAGTAAAAGCTCTCAAGTTACATCATGGGAAGAGAGAGAAAGTGAGTGAAAGAGATTTGGCCGTCAGAGTCATTACAACTGCACAGGACAACTTTATCATCTAGAGAGGTACGAACGACGGTGTGTAGTCTGAGTAGTAGTGAGTGTGTTGGAGTAATTGATGATAAATCTAAAGGGGAAACCAGATGGCTTTGACATGGGGCAACTTGATATTCATCTCTGATATTTTTACTTCCTACAAACAAGGAAATGTGGAAACGAGTAAAATAGGAAACTCATATACCTTGCAGTCGTTACTAATTTAGTGAATAGTTTCGCACACTCGCACACTCATATTATATGTATACATCAAACTGATTTCACTTTCTCTTGTGCGAAATATAATCTCTCTCTCTCTCTTTAGAAATTGTGGAAATGAAACAAACGTATGTGTGTGTGTGTTTAATCTGAGGAGAAGTAAAATCAGAGAGAGGACGGGAGAGTGACCTCGATAAGTGACACAAGGAAGATATGATGTTTGCTGTAAGGATTGTAAGTGAAAGAGAAGGGAGAGATGTGAATAAGAATGTAAGACGTATTCTTGTTCTGGTGAATAATGTTGTAAGAAGGAATAAAAGAAGACTTTTGGTGGTGGTTCTTGTTGGAAGGAAGATAAATGAAGGATCTGGCGTCCCCCTGACATTATTGGAGGAAAGGATAGAAAAGTAAGTTAGTGAAGAATCACGTAAGAAGTGTAAAATATGTCACTTTGAGCCCCACCACTTACTCAAGTCATCATAATAATAGTACATTCTGAATTTGTGGCTCTTCTCCTGCTTTCACTTCCCTCATTCGTATAATTCGTATATATCATTCGTATATATATATATATATATATTATACATAGTAGTTGTAATAGCCGCTGTATGTATAATATGTGTGTATAAATACACGTGAAATATAATAACACCAAATGAGAAAGAGATGGATAGGGATTTCCATTTATAACGTCTTCCTAAATTGCCCTTTGTTTCTTCCAATGAGTTACGATCTCTCCTTACTTTCCCCGTTGTATCCTTACATGTTCTATTTGAAAGTAACTTTTTGTCTAAAAATAATTCAAAACGTGGGATCATTTATTTCAGTAAGTGTAAAATGCATAACATACATATGTATCGTACGTCAAAGGGTACTAGGAGTTACAATGTTACAATCACTCTTTAAGATTGAATTGAGAAAAATTTGTAAAAAGATCGGTTGCTTTGCGTCGACTGTCTGTGTGTAAATTCCGATCACGCAATTTCTAACTAGACACACACACTACACCATGAGATCACTTTAGACTGATTCTAGTGGGCTTTGCTTTTTTACAATCAGCTTGTATATAAGCTTCCATCGCATCCTGTATAACTCTATATATGTATGATAGATTTCTTTTTCGTGACTATTTCTTCTTAGAAAACGAATTGTCGTCAACTCAACCACACTTTCATTTCAATCTATACACAGAACGGATATTGAAAGTTACTCGTCAGAATATGAAAGAAGATTGGGCACAGTTTTAAGCCAGCCACATTGCAACGCGTATATTATTCTTTAGCGGCTTACGCAAATGAATGAAATGATATCTTATGTAAAACTGCCGTAGTACACTTAATTGTCGTTAAAGTAGAAGAAAGAGACATCGTTATCGTTCTGTTCCAATCCACTGTGCATATTTCAACTCATTCATTTATATAATAGATATTTTCAATAGCTGCAAAAAACCATCTCATTTCGGGACAAGAAAAGAAGCAAGAGTAGCACGTTTGCCTACACACAATTTTTTGTGTAATCATCATCACCTTCAATTTATCCTCATTCTGTTCGCATCCTTGTCAATATTCACGCAAACACGATACTCTCGAAGTAATAACAGGGCCATTACCATTACATCCTATGCTTTTCCATTCTCCACTACCACGAACACTTCCTTTAAGTAATTGCTACAAACGGATCTCACATCTACTTATCTACTACAACTAAAAACCTACCCAAGCAGATCTCTTTAACCCAGGTAACTTATAAGGACTTCACTTCTTTCTTATTATTGATGCCCTGGAATAGATTCCCCTAGCTGCGACGTTTGTTTCAATGTTCAGAACCCGTTTTAGTGACGTCACCAAGACATTACTGTAGAGATCATGTACACAGGTCAAAGTTTATGAAACAAACCTTTATAAAACTAAAATTAATTAATTGAAATCTGACCAATTAAAAATTTAGTTGTTATTAGTTTAATTTAATTAACTCTCAATTAAGTTGTAATTAATAACAATTAAAAAATTTTTACCGGTGATTCATGATGTGACGAAATAATAAAATATTGTGAACTTTGACCTGCCTACATGATTTCTACAGTAATGCCTTGGTGACGTCACGAAAACGGGTTCTGAACATTGAAAAAAAGTCGCAGCCAGGGGAATCTATTCCATGGCATCAATAATAAACCCACAATTCATACATAAATGATGTCATGAATATAAATAGTGTGTCGCTTATAAATAAGGTTGTCAAATGCTGTTACTGATCTTGTAGGGAAGTCGATGATCTTTTTCATGTTCTATACTTTTGCCCTAAATACGCAAGTGAACGAAGTAAGTTTATATCGAAGCTGGAAATACCAGACGGAAGACATCTGATAATAAATCTTGTAAAGTCATTAAATAACGAATATCTAAACTCTATATATATTTTTCTCAGTTATGTATTTAAATTAAGAAAATAATTTAACCAGAGCTAAATTATGTTTGTATGCAATATCTAT
>Ga0194135_10002881_pt1 | contig 10497 bp, 4 predicted proteins | sample LitLau_LLRF_2013_FD_134024 | JGI IMG/M metagenome (GOLD analysis project Ga0194135, IMG submission 134024) | Freshwater sediment microbial communities in response to fracking from North America - Little Laurel Run_MetaG_LLRF_2013 (version 2) | ecosystem: Environmental > Aquatic > Freshwater >... | reverse complement strand
TTTTTTGGCAAGAAAAGGCCGTTTGCGAAAAATTATGCTCAATAAGGAGTAGCCTTGGAGCAGGGTAACTTTGCGAAGCTTCGCAAATCAATTTTTGCTTAGGAACCTCAAAATTGTTCGCAAGCGTCGCAAACTGCTTTGCGATGCGAAGTTTTCGCAGTTGCGAAGCAATTTGTGAGTACCCAGTATATGATTCACACTCTGATTACTTTCATATAATGTATACCACTCGGTTCTTATTGCTATACAGATCTCGACACAATCAAATCAATTTCTTAGTTGTTTAAAGTCTATATTACAATTTTCCTTACTTATGCTTACAATACAACTACTCGTCTTGGGTCACTGAGATTGACAAATAGACACTCATAGTGGCTGAACATCGCTAAATATGATTTGATTAGAATCCAGACCTGTAAACTAAAGTAGAATTAAGGAGCAGTTAAAGCTCATATTCGTAGCTTTTGTTACTCGAAACAATCTAGAATAGCACCCTACTTTTGAAATTGTATATGGTTTCGCCTGTGAACGCTCTGCTTGTATTCTGATAATGAGCTGTTGTCATTTATGCACAGCGATTTGGTTTTATTTTCTAGGCAAATAAGAAGTTCTCAAGTATATTTGCCTCAGATCCAAACAGTGCGACCAATAACCTGTACTCTATGCGAAACTCGTAGTTGACTGAAATCCCTCCATGGCACTATTCTTATTCAAATTTATTAAATTAATTATCAAGTTATTATAATTATCAAACAAATTGTGAAAAGTAAAAAGAGTAAAGGTGAATTACACTAATCAACTAATAACAGATTTCTTAAAAGTTGCACAATTGTATACAAAATGAGTCGATAATATTTTATGTCAGCTTAAACATATCACCAAAATTCGTAAATTTCTCAAGCAAAACTGCAAAACCTTCCTTTTAAAGTTAAAAAGAAACAGCATATCGACTCAAAATTTGTAAACTGTTGTGTAAAAGTTGTGTAAAAGTTGTACAAAAGTTGTTACATTTTATACGACATACAATTGTTATTTATATTATTCAAAATGCTTGTAAGTATTGTGAAAACTTTTTTGAAAATTGATAAACAAAGTAAAATAACGTTTAATTGACATTTAAAATACAACAATCGGAATTGTCAAAACAACTACGCGTGTATTTAAGGAAAATGGTTTTGTTCCCTAAATCATACATAAGTATCTTTCATGACCGCGGTGTACTCCAGATTTCTTAAAACTTGACATATAGCACTCAAGGTGCATGCAACTGACCGATTTCAAAGTAATTTTAATTCAGTTTAGTATTCAAGAGAGAATATGACCTCTTTCTCCTTGTTTGTTATTATTTGGTAGTTGGTTATTACTAATGATAACTTTTAATTTTGTACTTATAACTTATTAGTAGAAAATTTGCAGACATTTGGCAAATTTTATCTTTTAAATTTGTTATCATTGCATATTGTTATACACGATTAAAGGTTAATTTTAATTTTATTCTGCTGCTGGACCCGCTAACAGTCGAAATTGTCAGCAGAGTTAACACTGCCGAAGCTCAGGTGTGCAAGAGCTATGTTTAATAACTGGTTTATTTTTGAACAATTGCAGCGCAATCCGATAAATACTTATAATTTGATTCAGCATACAGTCAAAACCCATGTGGAACTTCGAATTAGCCAGTCGTTGGTAAATGACACGCTAAAAGGCATTGTACCAGCTTTGCTTTTCAACTTGCAAGTTATTTTCCTAAGCTGTAATTACAGGTCTGTCCGTCACCTGTCAATAATAAGAGATGTACCTTTGAGTACACGCTTCTTGTATCCGTGTATGTCGTTGATAACTTTAATTGCAATTGTTACTATTCTTACACTTTCACGTCAAGCTTACGAAGGGTCTAGAGCTTATCTGGGCGTACTCTGGAAACTCTCGAGTAGAAGCAAATATTTCAGGCGTGCTCTTAAGTCTCTGTCACCAATTAAAGCTTACATTGGCAGCTTTTGCCATTCAAAACCATCTACAAAATCATCGTTTTTTGTAGTTGTATTGATGCCTCTGTAAACGCGTTACTTCTGTTCTAAGTAGCTGGCCATCAAATGTTTGATTACTACAAAAGGTTGATTTATTATTGGTAAAAGCGTTGCACAAAAGTCGGCTATTATTGTTCATTATTAATGTTTTAATCGTATACTTTTGAAATTGTTCATGTTTACACATTTACCAGTGACAGTGAGTAATTTTTGAAATTGTAATGTAGAGAAACCTGGGAAAACTTGTTTCTAACTACTGCTTTTTGCCAACCTATCTTAACTTCAACAACTTAACTTAACTTTATCAACATAAATATTCTAGATATATGTCCCCTTCGACGTCAGGCTGGGAAAAAACAAATTGTGCATGTAGTTACAGGTTTTCAATTTAGCTTGATAAATGAATTGATTAATTTAATTGAATGCTAAATCATGGAATGACACATGAACGTGACTGTTTAAAACTATATCTCTAACCATGATTTGATTCACTGAATTGAATCTACAAACACGGAATTTCACATAGGGATGATTATTTAAACAGATCACCAAACATGATTTGATTAGAATCCAGACCTGTAAAGTATAATTAAGAGCAGTTAAAGATCAAATTGTTTGCTATTCGAAACGACCTACAAGAGCATCTTACTTTTGTAGTTGCATAGTTTCGTGCCTGAATGCTCTGCTTTTACTCTGATAATCAGTTGATGCCGTTTATGCAGATAGATTTGGTGTTATTTTCTACGCAAATTAATAATCCTCTCAATGTGATATTTGTGTATCAAATTGTACTTTCTATATTAAGCATAGTTATATTTGTTATGTTTATGCAGTAAAAAAATATTAAATCAAAGGACAATTACAAATGAAACTATCAATTCCTACTTTCATCTACTCAAAAGAGAACCTTTGGCAAATTATTTTCACCGTTTCGACCGTTAAAATTGCGCAATGAAGTTTAATGTAATGATTAATACATGTTAATTCCTTTCGTAAATTATTTTTAGTTTTTCCTGTCTTAAAAACTTTGTACAAATCATATAAGAAAATTAATTTGAGTAACTGAGATTTAGAGTAATTCAAGGCTCATTCATATGTAATCAAGCTATGCACCGGTGATCCGATTTTACAACAATTTGATTTCCACTAGCCTTTAGCAACGTTCATTCTTAAGAAACAAGTCCTCCTTCCCAGAAGGACACGGAGAATAAACAGATCTCAAAAATTCAAGTACAACAAATGAAATGGGATGTCTTTAAAAACCCCAACAAGTTCGTAATTATTAAGGACTGCTTTACTGGTGACAATAATATAACACTGATTTCCAACAGCTACGAATGCAATTACATCCCTCTTTATTTTGGAACATGCCGAGTTCAACTTCGACGTGTGTAGTTTATTTGGTAAAAAATCAAATATCTTTTAGTGTCAGCAATTTAAAAGAAATATTTATTTATTCTACTTCTGAAGAACATAAGTAAGCAAGCAAATAATTTATTTAAGTAAAAGAACATTCAGGATGACAACAGATTTCAACAACTCAATCGCAATTGAGACTGCCTTCACATTTTATAATTTTATGCAAACTTTGCACCACGGGTTCGAAAAATTCAGTTAATTTTGATTCCACAGATGACAAGACAGAATAAAAGCAGGTCCTATCGTTACATTCTGTTCTTCAGTAGAGTGGGCATAAAGGACCCTTTGACTAAATTCGCAAACAAGCCCATCTTTAACTCTGAACGATTCACATATGTAGCCAACTGCTCCACTTACTGTCTCCTTTTTTTCATCGATACGTATCAAGGATTTTCGGATTTTAATAGCGTTTTCTAAATATTTCTTATTGAGGACCTTCAGCTGCAATGCTTAGCCTGCAATATGAGGCCGAGAGAAAGTGTCGTGGTTTATAGGAACTTCAAGACGAGCTAATGTTAAGAAAACAGAAGAAAACAAGACGATGCAAGCTATAGCTTAATCAGACGTGGTCATTGCTATTCCCAAGTCAATTCGCTTCTTCTGAGCACTTGTCTCATTTGAAAAGATTAATTTCAATCGGTTTTCTATTATTCGGATTTTGGTAATCATTTGAATTGCACTATTTCTGGCAATAAATTTATCTATTTCTGAATCGGTTAGTACCGATTGAGAGTCCTGGAAGAGTTTTCTTATTGAAACTATCGAGGAAACTATTTCATTGCCTCCGGGATTTAGTTTTGCTGCAGTGCTTAAGACTGATTTGTCCGTTATTTCGGAAGAATTTGATGGAGAAGTGAGATTTTGGATTAATTTATCAATTCCAACCACTTGTTGGTTGATTGAAAGGGAAATTTCAGCGCTGTCCATTGCTAATGAAAAGAAAAAGTGCTCGATGCACCCGGATTCAGGTTTAGGACGCTTACAAGAACTTATAGAACGGGCGTCGTCATTGAAATAATTCTTTGTAAGATCTTTCTGTGTAGCTGATGTTTCAAAAGAGTCTCCAATGCAGTTTGGAAGGAAGTACAATCTGACACAGCCTTTGTGGGCCATTAAACTTAAAATTCGGGGTCCGACATCGTATAAACAGTGTTCTCCTTGCCACCAAGAGTTTAAGGTTACACATTCGCTCCCATTAAATTGAAACAATTGTTAGCTAGGAAGTAGATCAAATTCGAAAAAAACATTCTATTTCTAACTACCTTTAAAGGGAAAAAATTGAGACCACCCACCGTACTTGGCGTGCTGGAAAATTGTTGCACAAGATGTTGCATGATTGCAATCTTTATCCTCACATCGTTTTATGAATTTCCGGTTGCTGATATTTCTGCAAAAAACCGGAGAGTAGAAAGGCAAAGTGCCTATAACAAATCATTTGCGTTAGGTAGATTATTTTAAAACACAATCTTACCCGTTGTAATTACGAAAATACAAATTGCTATTTTAGTGAGACTAATCTTCATTTCGATTCCAGTAGTCAAGTTAAGACAACGACATTTAGTTTTTTTAACAACTTGGGCACAGACAGCCCTTCAGAGTTGTAGTGCTGTTCAGAATCAGCCGAAGAATGAAAAATAAAGTGCAATGTAAAGACACTTTATAAGGTACGATAATCTTTCTATCAATTCTCAAAATAAGCATGGTCAAGAGAAAGAGTGAACTCTAACCCGTTTCAAGATGATAAGAAATATTCACATGTCTAAACTAAACTGAGCCGAAGCTTTTCAGAGAAATAATAAATTAATTCAATGAACTATTGTCTTCAGTTCAGTGCATTTAATTCTGCTTGATAACTGAATTGATTGATTGAATTGAATCCCAAAACAAGGAATGACCCATCAACATGATTGCTGAACACTATCCCAAACATGATCTGGTTCATTGGATTGAATCTTAAAATATTAAATTACGCGTAGGAGAGACTATTTAAACTTATTAGTCTTGCGTAATTTGCCACCAATCCCGAAGAGAACTCCCTATCTTTGCTAATCGATAAATATGTAGTTGACTAAAATCCTTCCATGGCACTATTATTTTTCAAATCTTTTTCTTATTTTTTTATTTGTTTTTTAAGTTACACAACAGGTTACAACGTTTTGAGTCGTTGATATTTTCTTTTAACTTTAAAAAGGAGTTTTTCACTCTTGCTTAATTTTCAAATTCATTTGATACGGCAAAAAAAGGTTTGACTTTTTCATAGAATAGGATAAGATGGTAATGCGAGTCATCACCAAATCGATCATACCACCCTCATATTAATTAAAAGTCATTGTACCAGCTTTGCTGTCTACTCTACAAGTTCTTTTAACAATTTGTAATTACAGAACTGCTCGTTTCTTTACTGCAGTGAAAGATATACCTGTGATTATACGGCTTATCCGACAATGTCCCTAGTGTCTGCAGCAGGAATTATTACTACTCTTACGCTTTCGTGTCAAGTTTACGAAGGATCTAAAACCTATCTGGACTTTTTGCGACAAATTTCGCCAACAAACAAACACCTGTCGAGAGTTTTGTAGGCACAGAGACCAATTAAAGTTTATATTGGTAGCTTTTGTCATTCTAAACGATCTACAAAAGCTTCGTTCTTTTGTAGTTGCATTGATACCTCTGTAAACGCGTTACTTCTATTCTAATTATAAGTGGCTGACTATCAAATGTTTAATTTCATCAAAGGTTGATTTATTACAGGTAAACAGATTGCACAAAATTCGGCAATAATTTTCAATAATTGTCGCTGGAATCTTATCCTTTTAAAATATCTGTTAATCAAGAGAGAGCTTCAATGGATAATAGTAACAAGAAACAAATATTCTGAATTTGTGTCTTTTTAAATTAAACAATTAGAGAACTAGACAATCGTCAAATGGGCAGGTACGCGTTTCTTCTTTCCTGACATTTTTGGTTTTTCCTATTAGTTCTGCTCAACTTCTGATTTTAGTGTTAGGCCTTTGCATTGGGTTCTTGGAGGAAAAGGAGGATCAAAAAAATATTCAAAAAAATATAAGTGTATTCCCCTCTCTCAAAAACATTTGATTGTATTACAGTTGGAAAGAATGATCATTATTGCTTGAATACGTGCCAAATTTTTATTTCCAGTATACAGCCACAGCCATCGTTTGTAGGAGAGTTTGTTGGATTTGAAACATTTCTAGAGGGAGTGGCCCAATGTAAATCATTAATTGAAATCGTGGGCTTAAATGCCCACGATGTCTCTAAAGCCATACGAATATTCAGGTCCAGATTTTCTATGGAAGCCAATCAACCAAACAACCGTCAGTTTAAACTCCTCAAACTCAAAAACACTCAGACTCTGGTTATAAAGCTGTTTCAAACGATGAACGAGGATGATGGACAGATTGGGAGCTTTGTGTCTCGGCGCTCTCCTGGTCATCGGAAGGGATTTTTATCACGCCTGGCTGAGGCCGACAACTTGCCTTCTCTTTGTATATGGCTGGAAGCATACAGCTTCGACTTCAATGATAAACTAAACCAATTAGCCTCGGATGGCGTCGGATGCCGTGACCAATCTCTCCATAAAAATTATCAAACCACACGGAAGTGGTTTTTTGATGAAGGTGCTTAATGGAATCGCCTTGAACTTTCCCCGTGTGGAAAAGCTGGAGATCTTTTGGGATAATTGTAGCAGCAATGCACCCAACAATACTTGTGGACAATTCTTACACGAAGATTTTAAACAAGAGCAAATCACAGGTGAATTTTCTATAAACTTTTTCACCTATAGCTATTGTTGACTCCTGTGGTTTTTTTGTTTCGATATTGAAACTTTTCTCTTTCAGATTTGAAAACACTCACCGTGAATATTCGGTGCGAAGCTTGAAAGGACGAAAATGAAGTTGTGAATGACATTCGCAATATTTTGCTACGTAGGATTTCTCAACTACCTCTTCAATCTCTTGCTGTCCAAATTTATAAAGGGCAGTGTGATGATGATTGGTTTAGGATGCCTGTGGAAGCTTTCTAATTCAACAAATTGTAATTAGCAGTGGTATTATTGGAATTGTTGAAATTGTGTTATAAAAAGTTTTCTCTTTGATTAGGTTGATAAAGCTTTTCTCTCATCTTTTCTCGAGAGACCTATTGGATCAGCTTTGTGTTATTTTCGGGTGTCGGAAAATTTGTTTGTACCTGGTATGAGGAAACAGGCTAAGGCAGTTATATCAAGTGTCACCGGCGGAAACGAAGAGAAACTGAAAAAATCACAGTCCACCTGTAATGTTATTTAAAAGAAAATACTCTGGGGTAATCTGAGAATAAAATGAAGTATGGTTTTTTTTAGAAACTATGTTAACAAATGCTTTACAAAAGACTGGATTGATTTATTTATATGTAAATTCACAACAGGCATAGACAATAAAACTATAAGATTATTTAATTCTAGTCTGGTAATAGAAAGGAACTTTTGAACAGTTGCTTTTTATTGGTCTGTAGTTTTTATACTTAGTACTAGTTAGTTATTGATATCTTTTCAATTAATTGAGAATGACTTAATTTCATAGCATGTCTCAATAAGCTGGCTGAAGTCTTGTTGTAGTTCATTCTTATTCCAAGTTGGCACTTTAAAAGTATGTGAAAATTATTGTGTATTTTCATTTCATTTCAATTGTTCGACTTCTTTGTAAAATGATTTTATTCGTATTTGATAGTATACACAAAAAGTTTACATTTCATTTAGGTGTAATACTACAACCCTTAATGTTCCATATCTTTAGGCTTCCATGCCCGGCTACCGTCACGTACACATGCATGGACACATTAAAACTGTAAGCTCTAGATGACTAATAATATGTGACCTAGTACGGAAGAAAATTGTATACGATTAGTATGACAGTCACAGTAATAAACTATGCTATGAACTATGAATAAGTGTAATCAATCTATACAGCTTACTTATACTTATAGCAAAGAAGCCACTGCCTCCATCAGTTGATCAGTTGATCCCAGTAACTTAACAATATTAGGGTGGACTATCGCTGCAGCAAAAGCATTAGATGTTAAGAACTCTATGCAACCACAGATAAAGACAGGAGAAGAAGAAGAACACTGTAAAAAGTTCTCCTTTTTATGAATCACACAAAACAGAAGCAGCTGTTGCAGTTGGCTGTAATAGTGGATGACCCGGAGCCCACAAGAGTGGAATGAGGTTTACAGCTTACACCCCATTACATCTGTGCTCTGTGGACTCCAACGGATAGTTATTAGATAAAGATCGAACACAAATATTGCACTCGTCAGAGACACAGAATATACTTGGCAATACTTCACGCTAAATAGCTCCCACACTCGAACACTGAACGTGAGTTTTTCTCGCTCTTCATTTGTTGCTCTCTGTGACTCCCTGAGTTATCGGGAAGATTATTAATTAGCTTGTGTTTTGCAACAAACATTTTATTTTAAAAATTCAGAAGAACATTAAGGACGGAATGTAAGTGTGTGCGTAGAGTTAAAAGTGTCCTTTCTCCCAGACAAATGTATAAATAAAAAAGTTACCATAAGGTATGGTTCCACTATAAGTACACGTACTAGGTAAATATGTTTGTGACAGTGTAGTTCACACAAATACGAGTTGGAACCTGCTTAATATTATGTTAGTTCTATTTCTCGAGCCTGCCTACATAATTTTGAGCCTGCTGACCTTGTGAGCCTGCTGGCCTCTCACTTATACAGGCTGAAACAACCAAGTAGCCAGTCAGTTTACCATCTGCGATTTAAGCGAACACTTCAAATAATTTGTCCTTTTCTGCATGACTTGTGATTATATTTTTATAAACTGTTCTTTCTTGTGTTGTAAAACGTGTTGCTGCTATAAAATGGATCATATTTGCACCGAACAGCCGTGAGTTTCTTTCATCTTAATTCGAATATTAGAAAGTACAGCTTTGCCTTGGAATTTTTTGATATTTTATTCAATTAACTAAATCATATCTGTCAGTGAATTTCTTGTATTTTGTTCAAATAAATAATAATTTCAGGGGGCTTCTATGGTTGACTGGAAAAGCGGAGCACCGACTCTTACTTTATTTGGGTGCGTCAGAAGGAGGAGGAGTTCAAGGACTACTAAGCTTACGTCTTGTATGTCGAACTACAAAAGGTTGGGTGGACAATTTATCCCCTCGCTTTGGTCAACGTGTATTCTCCAGAGTTGTCGTCCGAGTTGACTTATCCAAAATGGGAGTGGTCGACTATTTGAAATCATTTCTAGAGTCCCCACCTCCTTCTCCAATCACTTCCCTTTATTTATGTGGCGTCAATAAAATGGATTTAATACTACACACAAGTTCAAGCCTTGAAATGTGGAAACGTTTCACGAACTACTGGGCAACTAAATTGAAGTCTATCGAATTGGACAAGTTTTCTTTTGAACGACACTGTCTTATAAGGAAGTTATTGGTCTCAAAACAAATTCAATACTTCCATTGTGAAAATCTCCTGGTTAGTCCTGACTTGGTCAGGGGGCCCTCAGAGTTACCGTTTAATTTCAAATCTCTTCGAATTGACCGATTGGATATTGATGATGAAGGAAGACGGGAAAGACGGGAGAGACTGCAACGACAGGACGGGACGGCCTTTAATACATTGTTTCAAAATAAGTCTCTCACAGAAATTGATGTTTCAGTTTACAATCCTTCGAACTTGGAAACAATAAGCTGCCTCTTAAGAGCAAGAAGATTTTTAGACGAAGACAACTTGTTAAAACTGACGCTTCGAGTATATCCGTACTATGTTAGGTAAGTTGTGTGGTGAACAATTCTGTTCTATTAATTAAGAACTTTAATGGAAAATACTAAACATGAAATCTAAATTTATTGTGTAATTAAAATTTAGAGAATTAGATCCAATCGTCCATCGAGAAAGTGTGAGGTAAAAGTGTGTTCCGTCTTTCGTGATATTTTTAGTTTTGCTTTTAGTTTTCAAACTGACTAAAATTCCATTTTTTCAGCACTTCCTGTTTGACTTTTGGAGAAGTAGGAGG
>Ga0194135_10002880_pt1 | contig 10499 bp, 10 predicted proteins | sample LitLau_LLRF_2013_FD_134024 | JGI IMG/M metagenome (GOLD analysis project Ga0194135, IMG submission 134024) | Freshwater sediment microbial communities in response to fracking from North America - Little Laurel Run_MetaG_LLRF_2013 (version 2) | ecosystem: Environmental > Aquatic > Freshwater >... | reverse complement strand
TGAAGATGCGGCAGAAGAGGATATGAATGAATTGGAGCTTCAGTTACACGTTAGTAATTAGTTGCTTTGCGCTACTGTTGTGAGAATGAACCTCATTGACTTTGACGTAACTACTACCCTTGGTAACAATCGCATTATCATCCAGCATTATCTGATTGTCATTAAAATATAAATAGAACTGGATGGTGTGAATAAGAATGAGAGGAAAAGTTAGAGAAGTTAATTTGAACCTGAATTTAATAAGAGTTTATCATTTTGGCAACATTTTAAGAGCCATTTTTCGTGTCTGTTTAGAGCCAGCTCGGTTGAGGATCAAACTTGAAACTGTGCCCTGCCCGTTGTTTCTGTTGTCATACTAGACAGACACCAAAGCCACTTAAAATCATTCCCGAGTTTTGTCCCCACTAACCCACTAACCCATCACCCACCTACGACTGTAGGAGACACTGGGCGGCCTCGCCGAAATTATTCAGAAAGTAAAACCTTGTGCAAGATCTCAGTATCACATGCGGAAAAGGTACGCCCGTCAAATAAGAACTTAATTTCCTAGCAAAACTTGTTTTCCGCATTATGAGAAAGGAGATAGAACTTTATGCGTTCAATTTGTTTGCCTTCCTATATGTAACATATATGTGTCACCTGAGCCGTAGAAGCTCACGGGCTGATTACATTTTCAAAGTTTTGGAAATTTTTCTATTGCGTTTCCTCAAAGTCCAGTTTGTCTATTTAATAGTATGAAAAAGACCAGGGAACAAATGCCAAATTTTTTTTTCCCATTCTGAAATTTTTGCCTCATCAGTTTAACAGGTGCCCGTTTCAGGCGGCCTTCATTGTCATGCGGATCCATTGGAAACAAATTAGCAGCCATGCAAATTCACAAAAATTAGATATACATGCTTTAATTAGAATCAGGAAAATTCTTCCACGGTGATCACAAACTGTTTTTGATGCTACTGTGGTTTACTGCGGTTTATCATTTTTTCTCATCAGGCATGTGAGACATATTATTTATATTAAGTAACGCGTATGGATTCCAATTGGTTATATCTAGGCATTAATTCAACAACAACCAGCTTTGCTTTCATTTTTTTATGTTGTGGCATAACTGGTGTGCGTGTAACCTATACCCGGGTTCGCCTTTGCCTACCAGATACTACCAATAACGCATATTCTTACAGTTGACTCTGTAAGAAGCTTTCTCTCCTCATGCACCAAAATGTTTCTGCGGCAGTTACTGTGTATTGTTCTTGTTTCATCTTATATTCCGTCATGCCTTTGCAGTTCCGATCCTCGTGCCGTTCTTGGGACAGTAGAAAGGATCTGGCAAAGTGTGGCTCCATTTGACTTTATTAAAAAATTCTGGAGGTCAGTTGCAAGATTGGACGTTGTGCCCGATCCTCCGAAAGCAGTCCCCCTCCTTTACGAACCATCTTTGCAAATTCCAAATCTGACGGATGTGGAGCATTTCGTACATTTTGCTGCTGCATCTTTCTGTCATGGAAGAGTCCTATCGAGATTTACTTGTAAGGAGTGTAAACTGCTTGGTCGCTCGGTTAAATTAGTTCAAGTAATTCGGAATCGGAATGGAGGGACACTAGGGTTTGTGAGCGTTGATAACGTCCGGAGAGAAATCGTGGTAGCCTACCGGGGAACTAACAACCTTGCCAATCTAATCCAAGATTTGGCGTACGCCTGGCTCCCATCCCCGCGGGGTGATGGAACACGAATGCACAAAGGGTTCTATGCTGCAACCATGTCAATCTATCCGCGAGTCCTAAAACTCTTGAGGCACATATCTACTTCTCATTACCCGAAGTATAAGGTTGTCCTTACTGGGCACAGCCTTGGCGGAGCGATGGCTACCATCAGCTACTACTTGCTCAGTCACGATATGCCAAATCTCAGCTACGTTTTAATTACTTTCGGTGAGCCGCGTGTGGGGGACAGAGCATTTGCGGATTACATCAACCAACAACGTATTCCTGCAGCCCGAGTAGTAAATGGACTTGACGCTGTTCCGCACGTTAGCGTGGCTAGCCTTGGGTTTGTACACCACTTGACGGAATTCTGGACAACAAATGGCACAACTCGGATTTGCGGAACACGGGATTATGAGGACTTGACTTGCTCTGCGTCTCGAATATCCAAGGATTTCAACGCAATTGATCACTTGACCTACTTGGGAACTGCAATTGGCCTAAACTGCATTGAAGAAAATCCTACTTCGTTTTATTCCAATTTATTAACAGGATAGGATGGATCAATTTGTATGAGTGATAAATTCAGGCTAAATAAGAGGTATTGCCGTTTATAGTTATAACGATTAATTGTTACTATAGTAAAGTTAAGGAAACTTTAACCTAATGAGGCATGACTTAAAATAGAGAACTCTGTATAGAGTGCCACTTAAGAATCCCCCCCCTCCAATTTTAAGGCCTTATTAATGTAGCTCACTCACAACAATTTCCTTTCACTGCGCATCTGTAGTTAGGTGTCGTGACATTTTAGTGAAAAATACACAAAAACGAATTTGGGTCTTTTGTGAAAAGTCAGCCCTCTCCGACTGTATGTTTAGGAGTGACTATTTTTTTCACAATGGTTCGCGTTTGTTGACTTCCGGTAACAATTTTTTAATTTAAAGTTAATCGAGAACATTTGAGGTCTCAAAAAGCGAAAGTTGAAAAAAACTGTTCACTAAAATTGCTCCCACGCCAGAATGCGCATCTGCAGATCGCTGAAATTTTTGTCCGGACCTACATTTATAGCCTTTCGGAATGGAGTACGAACCATACGCTAGCGCCTTTAAGATACGTAAGGACGCAATCCGCATGCGGCACCCTGTATATAAATTCTAGGTGAATTCTTTTCAATACTTGCGAGGTTCATTAAAAGAATTGGTTTGTGTTTTGTAATTTTGTAATAAGTTAATTCCTAATTTTGTTTTTTGCTGTGTCAAATGCAGTGACAGTTGTGCATTTTAATTGAGGCAAAACCATGAGCACTTGGCTTAAAATGAAAGTGAAAATGTTCTTGATATAGCTATTAAAACCAATTAAAAACCAACTAAAATTAAAACCATTAAAACACAATTGAAAATGCTGTTGAATGAAAAACCCAAAGTTGACCCTCCGGGATTAAAAACCAAATCTAAATCCAGAATCTTTTTTTTTTGGATTTCCTCTGGATCTTTCGATTTAGTTAGCATTTCTATTTTTATATTAATTATTATAACTCTAATAACAAAATAACACATTACTCGCATGAATTAGTTCTAATCGCAATACAAGCAGCCGTGCCGTGCCTGTAATGTTTGGGCATTCACCCAAACTGAATATAAGAGACGCCTCTTTTGAATTCCATTTTCAACAAGTGGAAGGGAAAAAGCTACAACAGTAAATCTCTAGTAAGTCTCTAGTAAATCGGCTTTACACAAATCGCTGGTTGTGAATGCTAGAAACAAAACCCATGAACAAAATTCAGGGACAGTTTGTAATTATATAAAATCTTTCATAATATATAAACAAATAGAGGTATATTCGAAATTTGACGCCTTGATCGTGAAGATCGAGTCATCCGTTGAGGAGTTATGCTCTTTTGTGACACCGTAATCTTGGAGTTGAGGAAAATGTGAAAAGGTCTTAATTAATTAGAAGCGTGGCGTGGTGTCAAGTCACCCGTCTCTCCCATTGGCGCTCGAATTTTAAAATGAAGTGCACTGGATATCGTGGGGAAAAAAACAGAAAGTTGAAGGATAGTTTTTATTTTGTAGTTCACATTCATCGGAATATTTTCGACCGTAAGGCGAGTTGAAAGGAGTGTATCTCGGCATACATACTTTTCTTAATCATACAAATATCTAGAGTAGCATAGCCATTAACGCTAGAGTTTCCAATTCCGACTCACTGTCATTATCTGTCTTACTCTTTTTGAATTCCTGCTTATTTCTACGAAAGTATTCTGCCGCTTTCCATTTCAAAGTACCGTAAGCGGGGGTTATAAGGAACGGTTTTCACAGGAATTTGCGTATTGTCTGTTTGCTTATAATGATTATAAGCCAAAACATGGGGGGATTTATGTCCATTATGCACAGGTAGAGACTACCAGTGATAACGTTTTTCAGCGATGCATACGCTAATTGTTATTTATTTTTTAATTGAGTGTTCCTTATTACCCAATGTGGGGGTTATAAGGAACGGCTGTGTTATTTTCATCTCTGTTCCAATTTCACAACGCATAGGTCAATAAGGAACGCTGATATTATTTTTAAAAATATTTGTGAAGGTTCCAAACACTTGAAGCATTTGTAAAACCCAACAAAAATGTCAGGAGTCTACCAATCTGTTGAATTCACATTGAATTTTAGAATTCCTCGTCGCTTTTCTTCAGGTGGATCCACAGTTCCAATCACTTGAGAGTAGTCAAATATTGTGCGATCTTCGACTGTTGGAAACGAAAAGGTTGTTCCATCCGATCGGAACGTTGGTCGGGTAAAAATGGCTTCGAAGTTTTTTTTACCGGAAAGTTTTGTTACTTTTCCCAAAAATAGGTTCCGCTTCCTCTTCCTTCCATCTCCAGGGGCAAAATTAACGACAAGCCATTTGCCGACACAGATGTCTGAAATGTCGACTTCTGAAACACCACTGGTACAAGGTGCTGTAGCCATGACGCTAGCTTCAGTCTCATTTGGCGTCTCAGGTTGTGCTTCCCCTTGTCCATCGTCCTCGGCTTCAATTTCATCTCTGTCTGAATCACTTGATTCCGTTTCGTCCTCAAAATCACAACCGCGGACACTCTTCCCAGGGGCGACGTCTAACTTTTTCTTCCGTTTCGAGGGTTTGGGCTCCTCGTAACGCATTTCCTTCAAAAGGGACACAAGTGAGTCATCCACCACTTGCACTGCTTCATCCACAGGTTCCGGTACCTTAGGAAGTCGATCAAGGATTTTCTTCCTATTGAGTGGAAATATGCCCGTTTTTTCAAACCCAGCCATCACGTTTTTTGCAGAATTTATCAAAATAGCGTTTTGAAGCTTCCCGAGCAGCGTTGGGAATGATTCCTTCGGAACGGTTGCTTTCTTCCTTCCTTCACCTTTCTTCCATTTTTCTAGTATCTGACGCCAGGAAATCTTCATTGGTCTGAAAAATGCCACGTCCAAAGGCTGGGTCAGATGCGTAGAATTAGCAGGAAGAAACACAAAAGCAATGTCATGCTTCTCACACTCCTCAATCACAGCCAATGACAAGTGTGAGCTGAGATTGTCGCCGATAAGAAGTTTTTTTCCCTGAAGCTTCCGGAAGTAGGGCAGCGCGATCTTCATGAACCAATCAGTGAAGGAATCCATGTCGAACCAGCCTGACGGTGACCGATTGTAGCGCGCTTTTGGTGGCCCTCCCATTGTCCACAAGTCGTGCATGTTAACTGCTTTGTACACAACATACGGCGGTAGAAGAGTCCCATCGGCCGCTGCGGCGTACATAAGTGAGGTTGATGATTTCGATGAGTTCATCACCCTCTCGGGGTATTTCGTTCCGCGCTTGACAACCACAACTTTTCTTCCTGGATCGTCTGTGAGGTTGGTCTCGTCGTAATTGACAATGTGGGATGCTGGAATTCCCTCAATTGTTGCTTGCAATTCGTCGAAGAAAGAATTTATCGTCAGCGGAGAGACTGCGGCCCTGCTTCGCTTAATGTTCTGACACATTCGTTGGGAAATCAAGTCCCGATGGCGACGAACGAACGAACGAGCCCAGTCAACTCCTGGCATGTTATCTTTGAATCTTTTTTCTTGAATTCCACGACGGTCGAGATATCCCTTGACGACCATCTTCAAATCCAGGATAGTGAGAGGATATCCCCATTCCCCGCACACAATTAATTTTTGGACAAAAAGGGCCTCCACGTAGTCATCCAGAACAGTTGGTGCACCTGCATGATTTCGAGTCCATGGTCGTTTGATGTGCCGATGCAGCACGGCAATAGGGATTTTGAACCTCAGCTGAGCTTTCCTGTATGACATGCCTCGCGTAATTGCTGCAGTTGCCCTCGCCAAGTCGGTATCTGTGTGGTAGGTCCTACGTTTTGCTCCAACTAATGATTTGTGTGTTCGTGGCATGGTGTTCCTTATAACCCCTGCAAGTCATCAAAATATTAAAATTTTCAATTTTAATTGCTTTTTGACTAATTGAGGGGACAAGGTCAACTCGTCATTGCTGGAATTTAATGAGGAGTGCACTGGGAATGACTTACTTGAAGCACAGGTTGATAGTCCGAAGCAGGATTCCCACGCGAGGAAAAGTCTGACCGGGTTATTTTTTGACAAGAAAATAAACAAAATCTACTTAAATTCACTGATTAAATGTGGACAGTTTTTTTGGATGAAGCAAGGCGTGTTTCGTTCTATACACGCTCATAAACAATTTGCCGAGATTTGCGCTCATGAACGTGAATAATTTCGGGCCCTAGATAAGGATTTTCAAAATTCCCGGTTTTCGTTCCTTATTACCCAAGCGTTTCTTATAACCCCCGCTTACTACTAACAGCAGGATTTCAAGGACAGTGGCGTGAGCCTTGGAATCTTTAAGATTTCTCAGGAAAGAGTCACAAAGTTTTGTAAGCATCCGGTACACTTGATGGAGAATCTAGGAATTAATTTTCGTGTTTGATTAATCTGGCTGAATTTGTTGGTTTGGGCCAGGTATAAAATCCTCGAAATTCAATGGGGCATTGTGCTACCTGTTAATAGCATGTGAAAATCCCTGAAATAAAATAGGGCAATATGCTACCTGTTAACAGCATGGAACAAGTATAAAATCCCCGAAATTAGGTATAAAATCCCCGAAATTAAATGGGGCAATGTGTGAAATTCACAGAAATTAGGTATAAAATCCCCGAAATTCAATGCGGGCAATGTGGGAATTCTCCGAAATCACTGCGGCCATTCAGGAAAACCCCCGAAATCGATAAGGCAATCAGGGAAAAAACCCCGAAGTCCCTGGGACAATGTGGGAATTCACCAAAATCACTGCGGCAATGTGGGAAAATCCCAGAAATACTATACAATTTGGGTAAAATTCCCTAACTTACTGGGGCCATTGAAAAAAATCCCTGAAATCACTGGGGCAATGTGGAAAAATCCCCGTATCTCAAAATCTCAAAACTACTGAGCGACCTTGCTTGATTGTAGTGTATATGATTCATGCTTGCCCTATTTAGGTTTGGAACAGGCTTAAGCCTTCGACGCCGGAAACCTCACCAGGTGATTCATCGTTCGGGGTTTCTATAAAGACGTCGCACCCCTTCCCGAACTTATTACAAGCATGATCGGTTTCAAATCATTTTCTACATTGCTACTTGCATCTAGGGCGCATGTAGTATACGGCATCCTGTTCACTGCAGAACCTATGGTACCATGTTCGGCAAACAACGCAGTTATTGTGGGAAATGAGACTGCTAGCAGTTGAACGATCATCATCTTTGCAATCTTCATTCCCACATTCAGAAGCTCCGGAATTGAATTTCTCCATAACTCTTTCTAGAATCCTTTATCTCTGATTGGAAATTGGGTTTTGAATGTAAAACGGGCATTTGCTTCAACATAGTCTGCATATGTTGCGGATCTGTGACTGCAATTTCCTCGATTGACTGGGATGAGAATAGTCCCGTGCTCGTTATGCGGAAGATCAAGCAAAAAGTGAATCCATCCATTTCCTTAGCCGAAGGGTGATAGAAGTATTTGTTGGCGTCGCCATTGTTTGCGTTTTGGGATACAAGTCATGTGAAGTCGAGCTGCAAATAAGATTTAGAACAGGTAGTGGCCCGCAATCGATTGTGGAAGACCCCTGCCGCATTGAGTCATTTGATGGCTGATATGTGAGCTGCTTCTGCTGTGATCATCATTGTGGCAAATTGAACCTCTCTGTGACAAACACTTGTTGAGAGTGACTCAAAGAGTGTAATTTCTTTCTGCTCAAACGAGATTACTCCCAGCATCCAGTGAGATCCAGCTGTATCGGGACCAACGTTGCCGATTAAAATGCAGACAAAATCCTTGTTGATTAATTACAAATCCTGAGCAATCTGAAATGCTCTACTTTATCTTTCATTGCCTTCCCAGAATAATATAGTTACATATTCTTCGCACGTAATCACGGCTACTCTCTCTTCCAGCGCTAAGGCTTTCGTCTGATAAATAAACTCAGACTCCATCGCATCATCGTCAACGTAGCTGTTTACTAGCACTGTTAGTAACTGCTGCTGCGCTGTCATTTGTGGCGTGTTTTCCAGGTACACTTTTGTATTCAACTGCGCCCTACTTGTGCCAGTCAATTCGTCTTTTTCCACTTGGTTTGGTTAGTTTTCTTCAACATCGTCATTCACTCAACAACTTCATTCCCTTCCTTTTCCTTTTAGCCGTGATTGAATTTTCATTTGGGTTTCGTGGCTCTCCTACTGCAGATGAATCTTTTGGTTGGTTCTCATACTGATCTTCATTTTCCTCATGAATCCCATGCCACCAGTCTTGCCGACTTTGGCTTTGCGATGGAATGAATGGATTTACGTTTTTCAGTCGAATTCTTTTTTATGCTTGTTTTTTTCTAGCAAATATTGAGTTGACCGCTTCAACCACATATCGGATTCGCGGTTCAACTTCTACGGCTCTGCTCTTTTTTCCGGTCCTACATGACGCTATTCTGGCTGCTTTCTCGAGTACTTTCAAGTAAACCCGCTTCCAATCTTCATTTGGAATTTCTTTGTTTTGTTTACGCACTGCTAGAATGTGATAGCAGCGAGGTTTCTCTTCATAGGAATACTTATACTTTCCGTTTGCTTGCTTTCGAACAATTGAGTCAGCGCCATCAGCAGGACTCTCCATAAAACCATTTTCCAGCAGCCGGTATTGTGCTGACAAGTCCACCATGAACCCATCGGTTAGTCCAGGTATGATCCGATCCGGAGTATATGTGGACGCCTTCGTTATCAGCGTTGGCTCTTATTTGGGCAGCTACCCGTTTCCAGCCCACGTAAGATTTGAGCGGCAGTTTAATTTTTTGAAGGTGTTTCCGCTGGCTCTCATACGCTGGCTCCAGCTCCTTGTCTCCATATCCATCGGTGGCTTTCATTGTTTCCTTCACCATGTCGCATTGAATTTCGTCAATTTTCAAGGCACTCGATATATCTATGCACTCTGTTTTTCACTCTTAAAAATCTGACATGTGTGAACCTTTTTTCTTGATGTTTGTCTTGTCAAACTTGACAAGAGTCTACTGCTATTAGTAATGTATTAATTTCTCTAATGATGTTACAGTTTGTTTCCCTAATATTCCTAAAACTTCACTCTGTTTTGACTTACAACAGGCGTCCGATATTAGTATTACTTAAGAGTTTTGACTCAGCGAGTCTTCCAAGGTTAGTATGTCTTAAAATTAAGTTTCACTAAATATCGACGAGCGAGTCTCCCAATGTTAGTAATTGGTTTAAAATTATTAGTTAAATGTCACACATGCCAACCTGTATTCCTAATAAAGGCAAAGGAGTGTCCCCATTAGTTGTGGTATTTGGAAATCTATATTCCTGGGCCATGGTGTCAAAAAGGATCACCTCTGTGTTAAAAGGGATGTAGTCTGTTGAATCGACTAGAGGGTAGCTCTGAGTATCGTTCGTAATGACCATTCTAATGTATCCAACCTTAATTCCGCAATAACATGGTTTAAAGAGGGTGGTTATGGCTATATGTAAGTGGGGACAACCTATCATGGAAGGTCCGATTAGACATCGTCGGTTGCAAGGGCGGTCGGGTTGGTAATATTTGTATTTGTCTCCCCAAATGACAACCGAATTTGCCATTTCACAAGTTTGGGCCTAAATAGGGCAGGGGATGATTTGCATCAATCCCTTCATGTTAATCAGATCCTCTTGGTTTACCGTTATATTGTGAAAGGGTATTAGTAATTGGTCACAGTATCGTAAGTCGAAATTGGCCAGCTGTAATACGTATAGGGGGCTCTGCTAGTGCCGAACGAAGTGGCCTCTGAATATAGTGGTAGAAGAGGAGTGTTAGTTGGGTCCCAACACTAGTTGGGACTAGTGTCTTACATTTCTCAATTGTTAATCTTTTCATGGTGGTTTTAGATCCTACTCTTGTGCGCCGAAAAAATAGAAGGTGCGGTATTCACGTTTTAAGTTTCTTGCATTCAAACCCTACAATCTGTTTTTTGAGACGTATTGCTGTAATGAAGTCCGAAATAATAAGAGCATGTGCTGATACCTGAGATGTACAGCTACCTGTCTCTTCGCTTTTTTTGTATAAGGTACCTAAGGTCCAATGGGTGCTTTGTTCCGGTTAAGGCAGAGGGTACGAATTTAAGATTCTCGACGTTTGAGGGTGGGATTGACAATGGGAACCCGTCGGTAATGGTCAACAGTGGTTCACTTGACTTTGACCTAACCTTGACTAGCAGGTCATGATCAGCTTGATATTTTTAATAAAAAAGTGAACTATG
>Ga0194135_10002879_pt1 | contig 10502 bp, 4 predicted proteins | sample LitLau_LLRF_2013_FD_134024 | JGI IMG/M metagenome (GOLD analysis project Ga0194135, IMG submission 134024) | Freshwater sediment microbial communities in response to fracking from North America - Little Laurel Run_MetaG_LLRF_2013 (version 2) | ecosystem: Environmental > Aquatic > Freshwater >... | reverse complement strand
TGATTTCTCTTTAATACATCCGACGATTCTCTTATTGTCCCTTAATGATCTTGACGGGTGATCAAACAGAGATTGTGTTGTGTAAGAGAGCATTAGACGGTTATTATATAAAGGTCTTTGTCAGGATGACATTAATCTATAGGTGGAAGAGCTTACGTAAAGAATGAATGATTTGAGCTCATTCTGCAGAAGTGCTACATAATATGACCTAGTTTTGAAAACAGAATAACAAACAGTCGATCATGAGAAAGCTTATCCCAACTGGACTCCTGAAGGAAACCACTAAAATTTCACTATATATATATTTGAATAAGAAATGTTTGTAGAATTGAATTCTATGAGAATAAAGTATAAAGTATACATAGCGTGCTAAATAAAAAATGAAATCAAAACTTTTTTTCACTCTTTTGTGCTCTTTATTGTCAGAAAGCTAAGCTTTTTGTACACAATAGCTGGTGATAGTGTTTTGAGGTTGAAGTTGATTTATGTGGACGTGAGATTCAATTGGATTTAGGAACGAAAGCACTTTTGTGTGTAGAGTGTCTGAGTAAAGTCAGAGTAGCTTCCAAGTTTGATGGGGCATCTCACACCTCTTGAGGGACAGCATTTTATATAATTTGCGAGACGAGAGCAGAGCTGTTTTTTCGCTTGAAACGCGTCGAGATAACCTAAAAAATTATCAGGAAAAAGAGTTAAGGAACCGTGCCACAGATTCACATACATAAGGGGGCAATGTATATATCATATATATATGTGTGTGAATCCAAGAATCCCTTTAGCCTTTAGCTCCCAGCTACTGAGAACACTGTGTGTGACCTAATACGTAACCTAAGAATCCCCTTTGCAAGACAAATGGAGACATACACAGAAGAAGTAGAGTGACTGAAAAAAGAAGCCAAACCAAAGGGACAAATCCTTGTGGGAATTTGTGTGCCCATTCCACATCCTCAAGATAAGGCTCAGGTTTAATGGAAAGTAGAGAGTGTGGTTTAGCAGTTTGACAGTAGTTCATAGTTGGTTAGTAGTAGTCAGTGTGTAGTTTGAGGTCACGTTTGGGTGGTATATGCAGCAGGGCAGATACTTTAGTTATGTGTGTGTGTGATGATATTGACTTACCAGCGGGGAAGCTTCTAAGAAACTTTAGTTCTCTTAATAGAGTGAAAATTCTACTTTCTCTTATAGATGAAGTCTCTTTTGGATTTCTTTTTCTGTTTGACAAGAGGAGATGAAAGGAACTGTCAAGGGAAATATTCTTGGCTGGGCACAATTTCGGACTAATTTAGAAAATATTTTATTTGCCTTGTATGTATACGTATGGAATGGAGTAAGTGGACGAGAGAGATTTGACTTTGACTGAGACGGGGAAACGGTGGGGAAAGTTTTACCACTCCTTCGGGAATCGGATGTCTAACCGAACTAGATTTAAATAGTCTCTTGACTCCAAATTCCTGTTCGTGATGACTTTCTTGTTTATTGAACTTTACAAACGGTGTATGTCGGTGTGTGTGCACGGTGCACACGGTGGTGTCGTAAGACAGTTTCAAATATCCTGTTTCATCTCTCTGAATATTCTGGTGGTGACAGGGTCGATGGTTTGAATAATGATAAGTTCTACGTAGTAAATAATATAGACAGCCGTGTTTGACGGGTGAATTCCCGATCTCTGAATTCAAATATACAGTACGAAATTCTTCATACAATTAAATTACACACTGATTATTTTTTATCAATTACCTCAAGTTTTCTAGTTTTAGACATCGTGCAAAACTTTTTCCATTATCCGTAGTATAATTACTTCCGTAAATTTAACAGCGTTGACTCCTTCCTGTAAACAAGAAGCCCATGAATAGAAAAGCTGTCTTTAATTCAAATGTATTATATATGGCCGTGGAAAGTTACGTCAAACATATATACTTCTCGAGAAGTTTGTAATAGAAGGTCAACAATACTTTCCAAACTTTGCTAACTTACAGTAGGCAGCAGTACAGAAGCAGTACAGCAGCAGCACCAGTATATAAACTATAAACAAGCTAAAAAGCATTAGCTATTCAGGAAACGTATCAAAGTTTCTTCAATGGTTGCTTTCCTCCTATTTTCGAATAGTAATCTAACGCATAACATAATATACACATTTATACTATCTATCTTCTGGGAACCTTAATTAACAATTATAAACTGTTTTTCTTATTCCAAGTTCGAATGGAAGCTTCTTCCGTTGGCTTCTTCGTTCTGTACATGTGTAATTACTCTCTTGATCATTTATAATGGACCTAAACGTCCCAAAAGTTTAGCCCAAAGTTTACTGCTCAAGACGCAAAAAGAAAGTTCTCCAGAATGGCAAACTTGTACGTAATACTACGTAACCCCGGTTAATTCATCGAGTGATCCTCTTCCCTTATACCTACACCACTTGAAATATCGCTAACAAGTGGAATATGTGAAGGGTCAAATGGTGTGGGAACATTATATTATATAGTTTCTCTCAGAATCGAAGTTTTTACAGTTGAGAGAAAGCAAGTGAAGCGGATATAAAAAGATTACAGCTAGAAGTCAGTCAGCCTACTCACATTATGTTTTCATATGACAATGCGTTGCTGGTTCCTTCCGTCTCAACTCAGGAATGTCACTTTTTCCTTTCCTCTCGTTCTATATACGATGAGTTTGGAAAAGCCTAAATGAATAGAAGAATGAAGAGCACTTTTTTGTGCTCCTAGATTGCTGTCAACACAATGTTGGTGAAGTGGATTGTAAAATCGAGATGTAATGGATCGTGCTAGTAGAAAATTTTACAGTAAATATTCACGAACAAATGAAACTTCGTGTAATATCAAGAGTGCTGTAGATATTTGATAGATTGTTACATAGTATTTGAGATTATGTATACCTTTTCATTTGCGTCAACAAGAATTGAAGAATATCAGAAATGTCAAATAGTCAAATGCTCATTTATAATGAATGCGCATTCAGATTATATAAGCTTCCAGCCCCCCGTACTAATCCTTTGTGAGTGGGTCTGACAAAAGGTTTTTCCACCTTTCTATTTTTCGTTTCATGGATAAGTGGCATTAAATCTTCCAGTAAATAAAATAATCCACACTTAATTAGCTTACAAATTAACATAATAAGTAACGATATATCATTACGGTTCTCGGTAAGGTATTCACTTGGTCTCTTGTTGTGATTTCCCTCTTTTAGCTGCTAAACTTGGCGAAGAATGTCTTGCAGATGAAGCGTGCCTTAAAGAAGATGCCAATTCTGATTGTAATCAAGTCGACTACACAGCCTTGTGTAAGTGTAAGCCAAATTACCACCCGGTGTTTGATAAAGCACAAGGAAAGAAATTGTGTGTACTGGGTAAGTATCAATTAACTAATCTCTTTCTCCTCTAATTATCCCAAGCCAACTGTATAATAATAATAATAATCTTTATCTTCAACCTCCATGTCATAAATTCACAGAGGCTCCCCTGCTCAATAGTGATTTGGTGACATTACTCTGTATTGGACTGGGAATGACTGTGTTCTGTGGTCTTACTTGTCTCGTTTTGAGGATGTTCGCCAGAGCTAGGTTTGGTCCACGAAGGCATCATTATGGTAATGCACAGTTGCCACCACCCATCACTTTGTCAGCGGAACAAGGTAAAAACGATTATCTCCATAAATAGAAATATATATAAACCCAACTTTCTCCACTTTCTCCTTAAACACCTCTTCATATGCAGTGGTGTTGACTTGTATTCTTTCTCTCTATATTGTCCTTGTGGTTCTTCTCTTCTATGTATACAAACTTTAAAGTGTGGAAAGCCTTATTATATACACACTTGACCATTCTATGAATATATAGAACTTTCTTTAACATAAAACCCTCGCAGCTTCTTGTCCACACAATATTAATGAGTAGAAAGTATGACTACTTCCTCCTTCTCCAACTCTACTGTACTATCTTTACTCTCATTTCTACTTCTGACGTAATCTAAACTAATTGCCAAAGTAATGCACCTGACATGCCTTACACTTCACGAAAAAGTCGTTTGTTTCTCTATGTACAATACTTCACGGGGAAAGCTTCTCTCTAAAACCTTTAAATAAATTAATCTCCTTCTCGAAACTTCTTCCTCTAGACAGACACAAGAAAAACTACAATTGTTCTAATGTACTTGTGTCTGTAGTCTGTTGGAAACAGCGAGACTCAATTACAAGAGAATCTTTCCAAGCATTTACAGTTTCAGTTTCAAAGATACATACAAGACATGCATTTGATATTCACCTTGCTTGTGCTTCTTTTTATCTTTAGCTATTCGTAGTCACTCTTACGTCATTTCTCACGTTCTATCTCTGTGATATCACACTATCTTTAGCAGTCTGACACACGCGTGAATTCTTTCTAAGTAAAACCCTCCTGTCTGCTGCCCTGCCACTAGTAGAAGGTCGTCTTTTTATTTTTTAACCCATTATCGTACACTATAAGGAGAAAGCTCCTTTGATGATCTTTTTTCCTACTCACACAGGGTTTTATACTATTTTGCGTGTCTTGTGATGCTAACACGGAATTCATGAAAGGAAATGTTAAAAGCGATAGCATAAAAAAGATCATTTGGTTGTGCACAATTCTCGAATTTTAAGTCTCTTTCTCCCAGATCTCCTTTCGCTACATTTATTGTAGTCTTTCATGATTTCCAGGTGTTCTTTTTCAGACATGCTTTTTATTTGTTGCATAAGATTTCTATTTCTATTTGTGAGCTTGCGTGCTAAGTGATAAGTGTTGGGTATTTTTAGAATACACGTAGACATAGGATGTCTTGGCTAATTACTTCCATTTGCTTTGTGTCCCATTTTCTGTCAGATCAATGCAATTTCATTTTGAGCTTTTATGTCTTCACGGTACAAGTAATGCTGACTATTTTCATGCTAAATTCTTTGGTGATTGCTTTCTCTGTCTCTTTCTGTCTCTATCATGTTCTTTAGATGTTTATATATACGTCACGTCACATCCTTCTATTCTCATTTGGAGAAAGTTTAGGACAATGTTTTGTACATTGGAGTAAATAATTCATTGCTTGCCACATTGTTTGACTGTGCTTTCTTTGTCTTTCCTAAAATACGTTTCTTTAACTAGTAGTACGTGTTGGATGTTGTAATGTGAAGCATGCCTTGTGGTCTGTTTGTTTTACAAGCATATAATCTGCATTATTATCATGTACCCCTCCCTCACGGTTATGTCTTTAATCTTTTGATGTCCTGTATAAATAACTAAAGCATTTTTTAAACTACTAACAATATTACGATGTCTTAGTCTGACTGAATGGTTTGTGGCGTTTTAAAAATTCACGTATCAAACTGCCCAATACTTTTTTAGTGAATTACTAAACTATTGTACTAACTATAACTAACACACTAATCAATGAACACTGCAAACTCGAAATGTTGCTTTTGTTTCAATTCAAAATATATACCTACATACGTATTTCTAATGCACGTCAAAGCACTATTTTTTGAAAGTCACTGCGAGGATAAAAATACACTAGGTTGTTTACTAAATATAATTGAAGAGATATATAAATAAACAAAGATACCATACAAACAACTAATAAGGCAAAATGACGCAAGTTTCCACCTCAAAATCTCACCGCATGGGTTTAGCTGAAAACTATCCTTGTAATTAAATGAACCACAGGACCGTTGAGCTCTTATTTGTAGAGATCATGGATACATTTACGTCATTGATTGTCATGATGAATATGGTTTGTTCTTTGGAGACACTTCTACTACTTCTATATACATATATGTAACTAATTAGGGGACACAAGTACGCGAGTGCAGTCTCGAAATTCATCTCAAAGAAGTTCTTTGGCTGAAAGCTCAAGAAGACAGTCTGGATCCCTTCTTGCGCCCCCGAGACAAGGTGAATTAAAACAACTTTCACTCTAAAATCAAATCTCTCTTCTCTCTCAGTAGTTTCAAATTCCAATCAACGAGATGAATTCCAAGTTTGAATACACCGAAATCAGATTTCTACCACACTTATATAATAGTTATCAAACTAAATTTTACAGCCTTTTACTGTTCATGTCTGCACTTTGTAACTTCCACACAAGTTTTTCTATTGAGTACGCAGCAGTAGGTGATTCTGACGAAGAGTAAAATATCATAGGTCATGTTATTAACTATAAAAGAGTAGATCGATTTATATAGGTAGTCCTTTTTTGATAAAACTAGGAACTTGAGTTTACACGTTATAATTCCTTTGCATCTTTTGCATCACAAGTTTAGGACTCTTTCTGATTCTAATCAAATCATGCAAAAGTTTTAATTGGGTGGAGAGAAAAGGAATTATAGACTACACGAATTAAATTCAAGATAAAACAACTTCAAACAAAGTATTAATAGAGAGAAACACTGACATTTAAATTCTTTGAATCTTTTATTATTATCTTTCAATTCCATGTACCACACGTAGGTACAACACTATCATTTTCCTAATGAAATGAATGAATAATTAGTTTAAGTGCTTCTCTATCCTTTTTCTGTTTCTTATTGTTATTTCCTGAAGTACAAAAGCTAAAGACAAATAAAAAGTACTTATCTGTCACATTTTTAAAGCAAATTGCCTACAAGAGAAAGCTATATATATTTAGAAAGACTAGAAGAGAAGATTCTCAGTAATACGGTGGAGCTAGTTTTTAGTAGTAATTTGAGTACCTCTTCTGTTCTGACATACCCTGAAAGTGAAAACACACCACTTAGATAGGTCATAATTAAATTTCTTGGGCTGTTTCAACTTTCATTCTCGAGTCTTTCTTCGTGTAACTTTCACTTGGTGAGATGATGATGATGATGATGGTACTTGTACTAAAAGGCGATGGAGGTTCTCGTCGAGCAAGCAACTCATCAATTCGAAGCACAAGCTCTAATCGAAGTCAACGAAGTTACAGTTTAAGAAATCCTTCACATCATAACAACCATCAGCATCATCCTGCACTTCAACACCGACCGAGTGATCCATTATCTCGATCTCAAACTAGTCAACTTAATCTCTCAACATCAAATAATCGACCAGTATCCCAAGACAATGTCAGTGCTGGTGGTGGAAGCGCCAACATTACTCTAGGGCCGACTTCTTCAAGTCCACATCACATTCAAAAGGCACGTTTACGAGGTCCTTTTATTGTACAAATGTGTCCACCCTTCTCTTAATGCACGAATAGTCTTGCTGCTTGGAGCTTTATTCTACTTTCTATGAGACAATTTAATACGGGGCCTAATATGTAGCTTTCACCAGAGAGGTCTCGATTACATGAAAAACTCCGTACTCTGTATAAAGCTGGTTCATTAGAAATCCCCACACATTTAGACACAGTTGACAGTCACTCTAAACTTTGAAGTAGATTGACAGTATGAAAGTTTACAAATCCTTCGTATACGCCATATTATTCCTAACCAATTAGTACATGTACTATATGTCTCTTCTGGATTGCGGAAATTGAAATCGCTGGTTGATACAATTTCTAAAGAATTTAATTAATTCTGTCGAGTGAATATAATCTCATAAATCGCTTCTGAGAACCAACTGGTTTGAGCTTGTTAATTGGAATTTATTGGAAACGGTAAAAGACTCCGCCCGTTCTCCCCAGTAATACATGTTTTGCAACGAGTTACATATTATCATATTGCACATAATAATATAGCGTTTAGTTTACAGGCGTACCTTTTAATCTGAAACTCAGCATCTAAATCTCATCTCCAACTTTTGCTTTACCAGCAATTATACCTCGCATCAATAGGAATCAAATTAATTACTAAATCATGAAATACTAAATTAAGATAATCAATGAATGTTCAAACGAAAACACATTTTATGTGTAACCTCCTGTCTGTGACGTAGCGTAATAAATCTGACTAGTTATGCAGAGAAAACGTTCAACAAACAAAAGTTAAACATATATTAAACATTTATTGTGATTTTTTTTACATGAAAGCAATCATTCGAGTGCAAATTCCTATTCCCAGAGTGCAAAATTTATAATTACTTCGTAAACTTATGTCTTTGAATTCTCAGCAACCAATCTACCATCGTATAGATTAATTGCATGATCGTATTTTCCAATTTCAAATGCCTTTTGTTCCAACCTCCCCAAACAAGATATACTTTCCAAGGGTAAAGGGTATACTGCGTATAGATTGAAAGTATTTACTTATACTTGAAACATGAGGGAAGTGTACATGAAATAATATTTAGACGTGTGCATTTTCTAGTTTTTAATAATTGTTTCATTGTGCTCAATAGTCATTATATATATTTAAACCAAGAGTGATTATAAAATGAACCTCTTGAAAGGACAGCAATAAACCTGATTCCAAATATGTGAAAAACTGGTGTGCATTGTGTAACCTTATAAATCATCATTTGATGTTTCATGTGTGAGCAAGACAGTTAACCTGAGGATAATTATGTGCATATCTTGTTAAATTGTAAATTGTGCTGTAGTAATTCTTCTATCGTGCCCCGCTTTTAGACATAATTCATATGCTTATGAAATTCATATATAATTAGAAATGCCCTACAAGTATGCCTTACATTTGCACTGCTTCAATCCGATTCCCTTGAAAGTGAGACGTATAATTCTAACTGTACGATTACTCTTTTTCCAGGGTAAACGAAGCGGATCTGCCGGAGCTCTTCCTGTTTGATTATAAAGGATGAATTGAGAAAATTAAATCATTAATTATGAAATTCTCTAGAACTTACCAGATATTGATTACTCAAACCTAAACTACAATATCCCTGTGAGCCACATATACATATATAGTAGTCGTGTAGTTGAAGGTTGTAGAAAGAGTAGATACAATAGATAATAGATATATAATACATAGATAATAGAAACATAGAGATGCTTTACTCAAATCTGTGTATGATTGTGTATCTAATTTATATACAATATTTAGAGCGATTGATATATGAGTGTTAGAGCAGTTTGTAAATTAGCTCAGTGGAGCTAATCACTAATTATTCACTCAAACGAGTATATTATAATTTAAAGTAAGAATAAGAATTTTTGTATGTGAACAAAGTGAAGTATATTCTAAATAGGATTTATGACATTCTGTCGGGGTAATGTAAGAATTGTGAGTACTTGTTTGTAACAGTTTTTCCACTGATATATTTCTAATTAATCAGTCGTGGTGAAGTTGGTACTTAATTTATTCTTTCTTAATTAAATGTATTCTAAAACATCTGAAATTATTACTCTGTAGTACAGAGTCTGTATTAAAAGGTCAACATAAAATAATTACACTTAAGACGAGATCATTCGACGATGTTCCAAAATATTTATACTACATAGTACATACTACTACATACTGTGTACTATATACTCTATATACTGCACTGATGTGAAATACTATAAACCCAACGCTTAAAGAAATGTGTGCTACAAAGAGCTATGATGATATCTTAATTGAAGAAATAATAAGAAGCTAATAATATATATAGTACGTCATTCTTCATTACGCCAAGAATAAAACATGGATCTCTATAAATGTTGTACGGATAAGTTATAACTTCTATAACAATTTGATATAAGCTGGGGCAAAATAGTCTAGTGAGTCTAGTCACAAGTCACAATGTGTTGTTGGTAAGTTAATCGAAGTCTGAATTTGTATGTTTTCAAATGATTTCTAGTGCTATGTACTTTATATATATTACCAGCTAAGTCAAATGATGACATCGATTATCTGTGTAACGTAAACTATATATAGTAAAATCGTCGTATTTAAACGTGGAGTATTTTCACTATGTCGGATCATTCTTGTATGTTATTAACCCAATAGAATAATCAACCGATATATTATTAGTACATGGTTGTTCTGTGTTCGTTATTGATTATCCTGAGGTATCTTTGTTATCATAAATTAACTTTAATTATCAGAGTCCTTCATTTTCATGCAACTTCATTTTATCACAGTTCTTTTTTTAATCCTGTTAATCTAGTCTTGAAGTACCATGAAACTTGTTTAAGACTTTTGTACTTTTATCATTGACTTTCTTTCATAACATTGTTCCTCAATCTTGTAAATATTTTACTCGTTGATGTAGATTTTACTTAATAAAGAAACCATAATGAATTATTAATCTAATCAACTTATTCTTATCTACATAAATATCCCACATATAATTTATTAGAATCCCGTGAAGTTTAAATAGAATGCTAAGCATCAGAAATCAGAATTACAATTATGCTGAAGTCCAGGTAGAGCACAACTGCTGAGCGACATGTTCAGCTTCATATTTTCAAGAAGTAAATACAATATTTTTCAAAATCACTAAATAGTCATCTCAATCATGAATCAAGGTCAACCGTAATTCTGTCTGTTCGAATTTTGAATCAAAAGCGTGGCTTCCTTTGTACGATTCAGCCACCTATCAACAACTCCGCATTTATTGCATTGACTCTCCACCTATGACCACGTGCGGATGCTTCTTCTGTCCCTTCCTACTTTTTGTAG
>Ga0194135_10002878_pt1 | contig 10503 bp, 9 predicted proteins | sample LitLau_LLRF_2013_FD_134024 | JGI IMG/M metagenome (GOLD analysis project Ga0194135, IMG submission 134024) | Freshwater sediment microbial communities in response to fracking from North America - Little Laurel Run_MetaG_LLRF_2013 (version 2) | ecosystem: Environmental > Aquatic > Freshwater >... | reverse complement strand
TCATGAATAAATTTCCAGTGTGTTTACACGAAAGGAAACCTCGGAATAAGTTCTGATGAGACTTGACTAATAAACCATGATGATGATGATGACAGGAGAGTGAAGAGGATTTACAGATTTGGGAATGTAAGTCGATGAAGGTATAATAAGTTGATACAAGATTTGTCGTCACCCATCACACACACTATAGACCTTAGACCTTTCTCCACTATATATATATATATATACTTCGTCTACACTGTTGCTTTCCACACTCTGTGTAGCATTGGATGAATTGACAGTAAGTGAAATGGTAGGACAGGGGAATAATATAGAACTCGATGAATATGTATGGAGAGGCAAGAGAGAGAGATGCAATTTCCTTGGGAAGAAAATGATGAGAAATGATGAAAGGGATGAAGTCACTCGAATGGAATCAAATAATAGGTATTAATGTTCCAAATGAGAATGAGATTACAACTAACAAGCACTATTATTACTACGCACACATACACACACACCCCTCAGCTCCCTTATATATATTTTTCTCCTTCCTGACTTAAATTCCTACGAATAATTTTTGTCCCTACTTTTTCCCGTACACAGTGTCCCACAGAGAGTTTGTTTAAACGTCGAACGAAGACATAAGGCGAGCAATTTAAGGCAACAATTTTATTGATTTGTCTGGAGTTCATTGGGGAAATCATAGAAAATAGAAAAGGCGAGAATTGGCCTTATTCTTTCTCACAGAATAGTATGAAGACTATGCACACAACCCTCTTGAATTATCATAATCAGCCGTCTGGTTTTGATTTGTCATTCATGCATTTCGTATTCGCATTGGGGAAAGGAAAAAGTCAAAAGGGAAAAGCTAAATTGGCCAATTCATCTTTCCTTCTCTCGATCGACTAAACGGATTTTAAATTTACACATGTATTCAATTGAGAAAATCAGCCACATGATGACACATGAGGGAGGAATACGAGTTCCTACAACCGTACGAAGTCAATAGTGCGTGCGTTGTGCGTGTGGACTGTAATTACGAGAAGGCCACTTTATGACTGATAGAAAGTCACCCGTTCTTCACAGTTCGTTTGAAATGTTTCTGCTTGTGTGTGTATGTGTAGTACGACAATGTCAACGGAAGGTTTAGAAAGAACCATTCTCCAGTAAAATAAATCTCGATTCCCTATAGTTGAGCAAGTTTTAAAGTATCTGGAGTGTGAATATTATTATGTAACATTTTATTCAGGGTGGGTTTTGAAGTGAAAAGACGCGTGTGTCGACGCTGTTGAAATGTAAGGGGATATGGTGGAAGGGGACAAGTGACACCGGCTAATAGAGGTTTAATCAGTGGAGAATAATGGGGTTATGTTTCCGGCTTTCCTTGCACTTTAAATTACTCTATCCCTCACACACACTCTTTTCAATATTGAATGATGCACACAATATCAAACCATATTGTTCTCGTTGCTTCAACTCAATTTGCATCAGAGGAACCTTTCTTTCTAAGGAGCGTTTCCTTCAATACCTGCAATCTTTACCTTTAAGGACATATACAATATAGAGGAAATGCTTGAAAAGGGTTCGAGATGACATGCACAGAAATTTAAGCAATCTGTTGCTCCAGTGCCCATGCAGGATTGATTGATATGTTGACGTGTATCATGTAAACAAGATTCTACGAGAAGTTGGTTATTCTCAACCCATATTTACTGTATTTGCCAAACCTCAAACCAATGAAGTTACTATAAAGTTAAATTTAATAGCCACACAAGTCTAGTAGTAGTGTAACTCGTTTAACCTGACAAAAAATTTGCCTCGTCGGTTTACATCAAATGGAACGCAACAACTTAAGGCATAATATATATATGGCATACTCAGCTTGCTGAGTTGTGTGTGCGATGCTTTCACCGAGTTGAGTTAGAAATAATAATAATATGCCATCGTTCTGTCGTCGTTGTCGTGAAAGGGAATTTATCTCGACAGAATATCTGTCAACCAAATAAGAAGGACTTTGCATAGAAATAGAAATATTTCAGTTCACTGAACGAGCCAAGTCACCATCAAGCGTATTTAGCGTGGGGATAGCTATCTTTTAATAATATCATTAAAAGGGTAGAGGAAACGTAGAGTACAAGTGCGCTGGTCAGTTAGGGTTGAAACAAAAGTAATAAATGTGTTATTTTATGTTTTAGACACAACCTTCGTTGTTCGTAGGAATAAGTGACACTTCTCTGCTTATGATATACTTATGCATATTACCACGAACAGATATATATCTTTTATATTTCCTTTCGTTATGAGATTCAAGGCCAGTCGCTCGTGAAAAAGTGTTTTATTCAATCCCCCCACACACAAGTCAAATCCTTGTCGAGGGAAGAGTGAGAGAGAGAGAGAGTGAAAGCACGAGGAAATATAATAATAGCCGCACTTGATCCTATCTCATGGTCACTGGACAAGAAGAACTTTGTTCTGGCTATTCATTTGTTCCGACTCTCCGTCTTTTTATTCTATCTAATCTACTAAAATACAAAAGAGAAGAAACTCTGGATTTATTATGGTCATCGGGCGAGACAGATGGAAAGAGTCAAACAGTCAAATCTAAAACTATGTTATTATGATTACATATAACTTATAAATAAAGTGGGATATTCATCTACGTTGAAGAAGGGACGATGGAATTTTCGCCCATCATAATATTGCTCGTCAGTTTAAGATAAATCGAGTGTCACACTCGCCGAGAGAGCAGAGGAAGGGTCAACTGCATTAACTTTTCCCGAATAAATAACTTCCTCAAGTTGGAGTGCATTTATTCTTTCTTCCTGACCAACGTGACCATTCTTTATTTTATTACACACTTCATTGCTTCCAGGGCTTTTGATTCACATTCTTCCGAGCTTTTTTATTCACTCCAATCTCTGTACATGTAGGAATTCTTTCAATGCGCTTTTTGATAGATGGTTTTTGAAAGATTGTGTGGATCGATTTTAAGACAGGAAGCATGCACACAATAAGTATTTATATGTCCGTGTCTGCTCATTACGACCGAGTAAATCTAATTAAGACTCACTGTTGAGGGTATATGGATCATAAAAGAGTGAACGAAAGAAAATAATAATTAGATCTGCGAGTGGTGGTCAGTATGAATTAGCTTGAGGCTGTGGGTGTGTGTGAACATCTCATTTATTTTTCCTTGTACAAATACACGAAAGAAAAAGAAGGCAACAGCCGCCTCGAGGAAGGTGAGAATCTCTCTCGGGAGTTTTTGACTTCATGAAATGTTCCAAATAGGGTCGAAAGTCTTGACCCTCTCTCTCCCAATATAATTTCATTATGTCAGCCACACTTGTTCTCCAACTTTCCCTCAACTACATTATTCTTTCTGTTACAGCTTACAACAACTCTCTCCTTTGATTTAATCCTAGGAAGTAAGACAATAACATTTTACGACAACTATAAATAGTCGGTTCATTTTATTTCTGTGTTAGCAATTACTTAATTGTTTATAATTCCTTCTTCCGAAATTCCTCTGAGATAACAAGAGATTACAAGAGCCATAGTACGGTAACCGGAATTGTCTCACGCAATTATTTTATTTCAGTTGACAGACAAGGATAATGAGTTATGATAGTCTTGAATCGTACGATACACCATTAAGATAGGAAAGAATAATGGTCATAATGAGTCCTGGGAGTAATTATGTGAAAGTGTTTAACTTGCCATAAAAATGTAAGTCTCCTGCTCATTAACCGCACCCTCTCCTCTCGGAGCAAATGAGAATGCCTTTTTAACTCGTAACCTCAGGTGAACATATGGAGCCTTATTGCTAAGTACATAGACACATAATCAACGGAGAGAGCGAATAAGACTCGTGTTAAAGTAAATTCATTGAGACATTTCTTGGAGCGAGTGGAAGCGATGATGATGAATAAAGGATAAGAGGTAAGTGATAACACATCCATAAAAATGTCCTCCTTCCCATCAACGAACGAACGAGTGGTGTCAGTTTGCCCATTAAAACCTGGAAAACTAAAATGTAAAAGGGAAACGGGATATAATAATTCAATTTCTGACTTGTTATATATAACTAGCACCACCACCACCACGGGCTATCTTGATGAAGATAAGAGAAAGAGATGAAAGTGAAGGGCTCAAGGTCTTCGGAGCTCTGCGGTTACAAAAATAATGAATTACTAACTACAAAGTCAGTACAAACATGTACAAACTTCGAAAGAGAGAGAGAGAGAGAGTCAGAGGAAATGAGCAGATGTGTTGTCGTCGTGTAATGTGTCAACTCAAAACTAGTTTGGCGTATTTCCTCGTAAGCCTGTGCCTTGTGTTTTATTTCACGTCTTAACGATGGCTCCAGGACTTTTCTTTGTTTCTCTTGTTAATTAGACATGGTCAATGATTTCTCCTCCACATACACGCTCAGCGTTATATTATTTCATGTCCAGTTCCGACCCGTCTGTCCCAACTCGTAAAACTAAAAGTTACACAACTTCTGTTGTGATGTATGCTTTTCTTTTCCGTGCCCATGTCATAATTAATTCTCGCTCAGAAATTAACTTTATTTGCGGATGATTGCCTAAGGAGCATATATATATATTATAGGCGTGCTTAAGTAATATAATTCTAGGATGATCTGAAACCAAATTACACAATATATTGTGGGACTCTTATTCTTCCACATTTTATTGCACTGTGGGATTGTTAAAGTAAATTGAAGAGATAGAGCGAATAAAGCGTGGAATCGGTGTCTGCCGCTGCTCCGGCTGGCGTTTCACCTAAAGAGGTTTACAGCATGTACAAGAAGGCATTTCTTATTTAGTTCAAACGAGAGGAATTTTCATTCTCTAGCTCTTGTGTCACGTAGTCCAATGAAGTGTGAGCGTTTAAAAAGGCACGAGCTCAATTTATTCCACACATACTCACATGCAAGAGAGAGAGAGAGAAGGTGGAAATCGAATGAAGGTTGGTGGAATAAGGAGAAGCCTCTCTATTGGCTTCAATTCAGATTATATGCTCACATAAAAAAGAGTGTGTGAAGTGGATTCCTGGGAATTCTTGGCCAAAAAATTCTTAAATTAAATTACATGCAAAAAGGAGGCAAAGACATGAGAGAATGTGAAATTTCCGTTCAGTGTGAGGGATTCGGAAGACTGGACTACACTTTTATCATTCTCACAAGGGAAAGTGGAGTGGAACTGGATGAAGGTTTTAGGATTAGACTAGTCGTACGGTGGTTATGTGTGTATGTGTACAGATGTATCGGGAGTTTGTGAAGACTGTTCAATTGTTATAGGAGACTTGATTGAAAATTCCTTGAGAGAATTGAGAATTCTTTACTAAAGATGGATTCAAATGATCACGGAGAAACGGAGAATGAAATTATTATTATAAAACGAATTCATTTCCTGGGAACTTTCATATCTTCATAACTTCTTTGTGATAAGAGAAGAAAATTATAAAACAGTTAGTTTGCGGTTTGGAACTTGGAATTTGGATACACTCAGCTTTTGGGTTAATTTAAACTGATCTTTTAGGTTGACTTGTGACTGCAAAGAAGTTTCGTTATCTTCTAATACAAACCCTAAAATTTATATACCGGAGCACTTTATAGTACAATCTTTATCGTATACTTACACGCTAGGCAACTTCTCCTTGAGAAAGCAGAAGAGTTGTAAGGAATTCCCGAAGTCATCTCACGTTCCTTGTAGATCGTCGGAATTCATTGATATGCCAGCTTGTAATAAGCACCGTAAATCCCGTGATTCCCGTGTAATTTTGACCAAGAAGTTGGCACTTTCTTCTTCGTGTGTCGCTCTCTTCTTCTTCAAAAGACAAAGCAGAGAGAAAGTAAACGAAGGAGATCCGAAGAAGCTTATGACCAACCTTCTTCTTGAGGACATTCTTCTTCAAAAAGTCTTCTTCTACTTTCTCCCTAACCCTATCTCTCTCTCTGTGAATACATTCTCTCTCTCTCTCTCTCTCTCTCTCTTAGTAGGCTAGGGTAGCTTATTCCTTTGCTTCTCAGCTGAAAGTAAATTGTAGTTGGAGTAAGTAAAAGTAAAGTCGATGTCCCAAAGCAACCAACACCACCGACGAGAAGAACCAAACCAAAGATCCCTACGAACGAATTCTCTACACTTTTTAGTATTCCAATCACCATCTCTTTGGATTCTTGCGGATCCTTCTCTCTGCTCCTCCACTTGTCCAAGAAGAGATGAAAGTGCCTCTCTCCAATAACACACACAACCATACAGAGACACGCAGTGAGGCAGCAACTAGAATGCTTTTACATCAATATAATAAGCCTAGCTAGTCCTAGACGAGCATTATTATGTAAGTTTACACACACACATACAGAATTTGTACACACATTGAGTGAGCGATGACGACTTTCCCACTGTGTGTAAAAATAAAAAAGCTGCTGAGTCTTCTTCTCTTGACTTTGACTGAATTCTTCAGAATAAAATTGACGTTAAACAGGACAAGTAAAAATAAGTGTAGAAAAAGTGGTGCATTATGCTCGTCGAATACATTTTAAGACAAGCAATCGATTTGAACTAAAAAACTAATTCTATTTCACTCAAAGAAGTACTTGCAGAATCTCGTGTGCGAAAATTACTTAAATGATTGAAAAGTAGACCGAATAAACTTTTCCCACTTTCCCCATTTCCAGGATTACTTTCACCCTTAAATGAAACCTGAGCTTACTTTCAATAGTTTGTAGGAGCAGGTGACTTTTTTACGAGTGGTTCATAGATGAGGAGTGAATCTTTTTACTGCACAAACAGACTCGAGAGATTTGATTTGTATGAATGTGTCGTAAAAGACGAAGATCGAGGAAGGTAGTGCGGAGATTGTGTATGTGCTGTGGTGTAGAGATGAGATCGTGACATGAGTTCCACACGTCGACCATACACGGGGAAAGGAGAGAAAGATAGGGTTAGGTCACAAACTTGTTCTTCTCTGTCCATATGAATGAATGAATCATCATCCCCTTCGTCCTTTCTTGAGGTTTATTTACGATCTGGTAAAGTGTGACTTTGCCACTCTCACGTCTCATCTTGCGCCCTTCCGCCGAATACTGAGTAGTACTCCACTAGCCAAGTCTCTAGGCCAATGTCAACCTGGCTGGTCAGAAGGGTCTCATCCTCCCTATATATACAGAGAAGGGAACAAAATCATGTCCATACAGAGATATCCTTGCATACAGAACAGTGTGTAGGGTTGTTCGTTGAATGACAATTTAAGAAAAGAAAGAAAGAACAGGCAAAAAGTTGTGTGCACTTCTTTCTACGTGTTTTGGTTTTGGATCTCAAGAAATCATGTCCGTCATCATTCCCATCATCATCCCCTTTGCCTTCTTCTTCTATTCTTTTTCTCTGTGTAGGCCAAATAAATGCAATCCACTCGTACACAAAAAGTTACACTCAGCCTATTCTTCCATCACAACTTGTTACTTGACGCAGCAGCGACTCCTCCACCTCCATACTCCACAGCAGCAGCACGTTCGAGAACAACAGCTATGTTGAATGTTAAAAAGGCCACAAAAAACAACGTCCTCTCTGCACACAAAGTCACGTTGATCTAGTTAAATACCTGTGGCTACTCAAATTAAACTCTTTGCAAAACCAAATACTCAGCGCCAAACTACTCACTCAGCTATATGACTGCTTTTAAAAGCATTTTATATCCTAATGGTTCAAAAGTAAATGCAAAAAAACTTTGTCAAATGTCGCACACTCAGTCGCAATAAAAACAATTCGTGTGCAAAGGCACAAAAACTGAGCGAGTCATCATCATCCACAAAGAGTTTTACAATCCAACTTTTTTAAATGCTACAACAGACAGAGACTTCGACCAAAGAGCAATCTCGTTTTTTAACACGAGACGACTAATGAACCATGATTGCCTACCACGACAAACAATTTCGTACCTTTTACCTTTCAGCAGAGGAGGATGATGATTTCGATCTCGAAGAGGAAATGACATTTACATAAAGTAAAAAGTGACTTGAATGTTTTGCCCTGCTAAGCTACTAATAATGGTCATCTCTCATGATTGCGAGAATCCTAGGTAGATTTATGTGGTGCAAATAGTTTTTTGTGGAGAGATCGAGGGAGGCGATGAGTGTTGTAGGGAGGAGGTGAGTTTTGTCGTGTCACAATTTAAAAACGCATTCTATGGGCAGACCAAGTTGGGCCTCCGGAAGGATTGAGCTTATGTGATGTGGATGCAGAGATGAGCCTTCCCCCTCCATGTCCGCGCAACTAAACAACTTTCTTCCGGTCGAAGCGAGGAACCAATCCTGAATCCGGGTATCATCCTATCCTTTCATCTCTCAATAAGGCACTCTCTCTCTCTCTTATAGAGACTCTAATAAAACCACAACCTGAGTCTTTGAGCCTTCCACACTACACGAAGAAGCAGACGTGTCCAAAGATCATCATCTCTCCCGATGAGGCAACTACTCTGAGAATACAGATCAGCTCAGCACCCACAAAACAAACGTGGTGGATCGAGTCTCACTAAATAACACTAACACTAACCGTAACACTAACTGCTCATCAAACCACACTTAACAACATACACACACACAACCTCTCTACACTCTCTCATCATAACACAATTCATTACTATTTACTGCACAACCTCATTCTGGCCATCATTGCCAACAAATAACCACTTATTAACTTCTCCTCTTAAACGGACAAAGTAGGCTTTATTGTCCTCCTGGACTAAAGAGAAAGTGCACAGAAGAAGAATCAAGTACAAATCTTGAAGGAGAACCACTTGTTCTGCATCCTTCACAAGGCTCAAAACTTTTCCTTTCCTCGTGTGTCTGCTATTTCGGGGTGCAGCAAACAGGAAGTGAAAAAGTTCCATATACTTACTTGGAAAGATACGCATAAATAGACGCACCAGCCGGAAGTAGTAACTCTGTGGGTATTGTTGAGAATTCGAGAGTGAAAGTTTTGTGAATTACACGAAGTTTATAAACGGAGTGACTGTGGAGTTCTCATCAGGTATGGACAGAGCATACTACACAAATAGTAATAATTTTATATTGAAGGGCTTTTAAATTGAATCGCACTTGTGGCAATGGAAAAGGGAAATCCGAGGAAATCAAAAAGAGAGAGCAATAATGTCAATCAGGATAAAGTTATGTGAGGAGGAGGGAATGAAAGGAAAGTATTGGTTGAATAAGCCACCTGGACTTGGACACTCCTGGCCAAAATTCCCCATAAAAATTCACCCGAGTAGCCAACTAATTGTTTTAAATTCTCATCTTCTGCCAAATTCACCCGGAGAGAAGGGATTTCCTACTCTCGTCTAATTGAACTCAATCGTTCCTTTCCATTCCTCATTCAATTATCTTCTTTAATGGCAATAAATGGCCCAGTATTTTGTGTACTTTTACATGAAATAACCATCTTCCTAACTATCTAGCTTCCTAATGAGTCTAGGCATTCTTGCATTCCGACTTTAGTTAGTTCGCAAAAGTGTAGTTTCTGGTCGAGCCATTTGTCTTCCATCTTTTATGGGAATAGGATGTGTGATTACCTCACGTGAAATCAACTGAATCATTGGTCCATAAAATTGCCCTTACAGTTTAAAAGTGAAATCGAGGCAGGAGTTAGTCCAAGTCCAGCTGCACGGACCACTGAACTTAAACACGTAATGTCTTTTGCATTTACCAATTCTGTAAGCGTCGGAAGCCACAAAACAAATAGGACCATAGTTTACATACTTTGAATATTCGTTAGATTTTTCTCAACGAGAGCTTAAGATTTATGGTCAGTCTTGCGGATTTCCCTAGCCTAAAAGTGACAGAATAATAAACTTAGCCTAATAATAAACATAACCCGACCGACAGCCAACCTGGCGGGGCCATGGGGAGGTGTGCCCGGCCTGGGGGCCATGTTACCTTACGGAGCTGTGACGGCGATGGACTACGCCGTGGCAGCGGGTTCCTTTCACCCTCGACAGTCACCTGTGAATCCTGCTTTCACCCATTCCTGGTATGGGTACGATATATATTAAATCTCTCCCCCTTAAACACAAATATATTCTTTTTTATGTACATGCTTCTGTGGTGCTTCAGTCCATGCTATTAACACACACGTTGGCTCATAATTCCTTCTGAAGTAACAATAACTTTCCCGACAAAACCTTTTTACTCACTCAACAATGACACCGTTTGAAAACTAATCACGTCAATTTATCTCGTCCTATTCCATTCGCCAATCGGAGTATTAGGAAGAAATAATGCTGACTAATTCTTTATTCACGCTTTACAAAAGCAACTTTGATTGTATATGTATTTCATATTGTTATCTCTCAATCTGAAATGGACACAGCACGTGCCCCCTGATTAACTCGGTACACACACACACACACATAGTCTAATCTTAATAGATAATGTTCGGCCATAGTTATAGTAATAATAACTCATTTCAAAAGAAGAAGCCGGTGAGTTGGGTGGAAGTAGCTCTCTACTAATTATAATTT
>Ga0194135_10002877_pt1 | contig 10507 bp, 8 predicted proteins | sample LitLau_LLRF_2013_FD_134024 | JGI IMG/M metagenome (GOLD analysis project Ga0194135, IMG submission 134024) | Freshwater sediment microbial communities in response to fracking from North America - Little Laurel Run_MetaG_LLRF_2013 (version 2) | ecosystem: Environmental > Aquatic > Freshwater >... | reverse complement strand
CCCTTCCCCAATGCTACTGTTCCCCCCTTCTTCCCCAAGCTGCGAGCCACCATGTCCATCGTCATCCGCACCCACCCCCGCCTGACCATCGGCGTGCTGATCGGCTGCGCCGTGGGCTTTCTGGCCCCTGCCGAGACCCTGATCAGCAAGATCCTCATCGGCTGGAACGCCGCCGTCTGGACTTACCTGGCGCTGATGTTCTGGCTCACCGTGCGAGCCCGGGCCGATCAGGTCAAACGCATCGCCGAAGCCGAGGACGAAAACGCCGGGCTGGTGCTGTTGATCATCTGTGTCGCGGCCATCGCCAGTCTGGTGACCATCACCCTGGAACTGGCCGGCAGCAAGGACCTGGACACCACCCGACGCCTGCTGCACTACGCCTTCACCGGTTTCACCGTGATCGGTTCCTGGTTGTTGGTGGGGGTGATTTTCAGCGTGCACTATGCGCGCCTGTACTACACCTGGAACGGCAAGGAACCGGCGCTACGCTTCGCCGAGGGTCTGACCGATCCGGACTATTGGGACTTTCTGTATTTCTCCTTCACCATCGGCGTCGCGGTGCAGACCTCGGACGTCGGCGTGGCCACTCGCGAGTTGCGGCGGATCGTCCTGGCCCAGTCGCTGATCGGCTTTCTGTTCAATACCGCGATCCTGGGTTTTTCCATCAATATCGCCGCCGGGCTGTTCGGTTGAACCTGCACAACACGTCTGGATCCTGCGCGCCCATTTCACCGGCCATGCCTGTGCCCGTCACTGCCACGACAGCTATCTGCTGGCGACCGGCTCTGCGCGCTGGCGGGGTTCGCCACGGGCCCTGCGGTGCTTCAACCGGGGCATGGCCATGCTATGGCTGGCGTGCGCCGGGATGAGTCTATGGGTCTGAGGCCACCAGCGTCGCCACAGGGCAAAAGCCGGTCGCTACAGGGCGCTTGGTGCAGTTGGCGGGCCACGTAAGGTGGGCGGCATGGCGCAAGCAGACGCCACCCAGCCTGAAAGCCACCTGCCGGATGAGCCCCATGATGAAAGCACCGTTCAAGCGTTGTTTCCTGATCCTGTGTGCCAGTGCCTGCCTCAGTGCCCCGGTTTGGGCCGCCGAACCCGCCGCTTGCAAGAGCGTGCGCATGGGGGTGGTCAACTGGACCGACGTGATCGCCACCAGCGCCGTGGCCGATGTCCTGCTCAACGGGCTGGGCTACGACAGCAAGCAGACCAGCGCCGTGCAGCAGATCATCTTCGCCGGCATCCGCGACAAGCGCCTGGACATCTTCCTCGGCTACTGGAAGCCGGCCATGGACCAGAACATCGCGCCCTTCCTTGAGGCCGGGCAGGTCAAGGTCATGGACCGGCCCAGCCTCACCGACGCCCAGGCGACTCTGGCGGTGCCGGACTACGTGGCGCAAGCGGGCCTGAAGACCTTCGCCGACATCGCCCGCTTCAAGGAGCAGCTGGGGGGCAAGATCTACGGCATCGAGCCCGGCAGCGGCGCCAACACCACCATCAAGACTATGATCGACACCGACCACTTCGGCCTCAAGGGCTTCAAGCTGATCGAATCCGGCGAGGCCGGGATGCTGGCGGCGGTGCAGCGGGCGATCAATCGCAAGGAATTCGTGGTGTTCGTCGGCTGGACCCCGCACCCGATGAACATCAACATGGCCATCACCTACCTCAGCGGCAGCGAAGACGTGTACGGGCCCAACGAGGGGGCGGCCACGGTGTCCACGGTGACCGCGCCGGACTACGCCGAGCGCTGCCCCAATGTGTATCGACTGCTGCAGAACCTGAGCTTCAGCGCGGCCCAGGAAAGCCAGTTGATGGTGCCGATCATGCAGCGCAAGACGCCCCAGGACGTGGCCCGACAGTGGCTGCGCGAACACCCCGAAGACTTGCAGCGCTGGCTGACAGGGGTGACCACCTTCGATGGCCAGGACGGCGTGGCGGCGGTCAAGGCCAGCCTGTGAGGCCGTTCATGAGCCATTACCCGCTTTCTGCCGAGCTGGCGGCCTTCGTCCAGCGCACCCTGAGTTACACCAGCGCCGACAGCAGCCTCCAGGGCCTGCGCGCCAGCTATGAGCGCATGTGCCGGGATTTCACTCCGGCCCATCCGCCCGGCATCGTTGTGCATCACGGACAACTGGCCCAGGTGCCGCTGCGTTTCTACCACCCGGACCGCGCCGCCCCGGAGCGCGGCTGGCCCTGGCTGCTGTACCTGCACGGCGGTGGCTGGGTGCTGGGCAGCCTGGATTCCCACGATTTCATCACCGCCCATCTGGCCAGCGAACTGCAGGTGCTGGTGATCGCGGTGGATTACCGGCTGGCCCCGGAACACCCGTTCCCGGCCGCCTTCAACGATTGCCTGGCGGTATGGCGCGCCCTGGAACAGGGCCTGGGCCCGGTGCCGCTGGATCGCCGTCGTCGACTGGTGATGGGCGACAGCGCCGGGGGCAATCTGGCCGCGGCCCTGTGCCTGGCCCTGCGCGACGCCGCCGAACCCTTGCCCGCCGCCCAGGTGCTGGTCTACCCCGGGCTGGGTGGCGCGGCCAACCTGCCCTCGCGCAGCCAGTGCGCCGACGCGCCCCTGCTCAGCAGCAGCGACCTGGACTGTTTCCAGGCGCTGTACCTGCCGGAGCCCGAACCCGCCTCGCCCTATGCCCGGCCGCTGCTGGCAGAGGATTTGCGTCACCTGCCAGCGGCCTTTATCGCGCAGGCTGAGTTCGACCCCTTGCGCGACGACGGCCAGTGCTATCACCAGCGCCTGTTGCAGGCCGGCGTCGCCAGCCAGCTGTACCCGGGCCTGGGCCTGGTGCATGGCTGCCTGCGGGCCAGGGGACTGGCGGCGGAAGTCGATGCGCTGTATGCCGCCCTGCTGCGCGCCCTGCGCCAGTTCCTTGAGCAGCCCTGAGCCCCTGCCGTTGGTCAGCCACCTGCGGTCCTGATGCAGATTTATCGACGTTGCGCCCTTGACGGCAGAATGGGTTTTGCGGTTTCCTGAAACCGGTTTCAGCGCCATCCTCGGAAAGACTGCAAACCGATCATTCCAAGAATAAGGTCGTCGCCCGTGAATCCGTTTTCCGCCGCCCAGCGCAATCGCGTCACCATGCTCGATGTCGCCCGTCATGCCGGGGTCTCCAAGGCCAGCGTGTCGCGCTTTATCGGCGACGATCGCGCCCTGCTTTCCGCTGCCACCGCCTTGCGCATCGAGCAAGCCATCAACGCGCTGGGCTACCGCCCGAACCAGATGGCCCGCGGCCTCAAGCGCGGGCGCACGCGGCTGATCGGCATGCTGGTGGCGGATATCCGCAACCCCTATTCGATTGCCGTGATGCACGGTGTGGAAACCGCCTGCCGCCAGCACGGCTACAGCCTGGTGGTGTGCAACACCGACCGCGACGACGAACAGGAAGCCCGGCACCTGGCCAACCTGCGGGCCTACAACATCGAAGGCCTGATCGTGAACACCCTGGGCCACCACCTGGAACAGTTGCTGGAATTGCAGCAGGAAATGCCCCTGGTGCTGGTGGACCGCAAGCTCGACCCGCTGCACGCCGATCTGGTGGGCCTGGACAACCCGGCGGCGGTGCACAGCGCCATCGAGCACCTGCAGCAGCAGGGCTACCGCGACCTGCTGCTGGTCAGCGAGCCCCATGACGGCACCAGCTCGCGGCTCGAACGCAGCGCCGCGTTCCAGGCCGAGATCGCCCGGCGCCCGGCCTTGCGCGGCCAGTCCCTGGAAACCGGCGAGGCCCTGGCCCGTCACCTGAAAGACTTTCTCGACACCCCCGGGCCCGGGCCCAAGGCGCTGTTCTGCGCCAACGGCGTGGCGACCCTGGCGGCGACCCGTGCCCTGCGCGAGTTGCAGTGCCCGCTGTTCGAGGGCGTCGGCCTGATCGCCCTCGACGACCTGGACTGGTACCCCCTGGTGGGCAGCGGCATCACGGCCCTGGCCCAGCCCACCGCCGCCATCGGCGCCAGCGCCTTCCACTGCCTGCTCAAGCGCCTGCAGGGCGACGACGCCGCGCCGCGGGTGGTGGATTTTCCGACGCAATTGATCGTGCGCGGCTCCACCGCGTTGTAACGGCGGGGGCAAGCACCCCGCGGCTTTTTTCGAACAAAAATGAAACCGGTTTCAGAGGTCATAGACATGCAGCGATCCCCCGTTTCCATCAGCCTGTCCAGCTACGGCGCGGACCTTGTGCGCGAGCACGGCCAGGCGCATTTCATCCCCCTGGTGGCCGCCGCTGGCGCGTCCTGCATTGAATGGCGCGAAGAGCTGCTGAGCGACGAAGACCCCGCGCAGCTGGCGCAAAGCGTCGTGGAGCATGGCCTGGAAAGCGTGTATTCCTCGCCCCTGGAGCTGTGGCAGGCCGAGCGCCGCGAACCCAACCTCGAACTCGCCGCCGCCTTGCAGCGGGCCCGGGCGTTCGGCGCCCGCGACCTCAAGGTGTCCCTCGGTCACTTCGGCGCGCATCACGACCTGCGCAGCCTCGGCAGCCTGCTGGCGGATCAGCCGGTGCGGCTGCTGGTGGAGAACGACCAGACCGCACACGGTGGCCGCATCGAACCCTTCCAGCGTTTTTTCAGCGCCGTGGAGGCGCTGAACCTGCCGCTGCGCATGACCTTCGATATCGGCAACTGGCAGTGGCAGGCGCAGTCGGCGCTCGATGCCGCGCGTCTGCTGGGCCGGCACGTGGCCTACGTGCACTGCAAGGCTGTGCGCCTGCGCGCCGATGGCAAGCAGGTGGCCGTAGTGCCGCAGGCCCCGGAGCTGCAGCAGTGGGAACACCTGCTGCGGCACATGACTCAAGGACTGACCCGGGCCGTGGAATACCCGCTGCAAGGCGCCGACCTGCTGCAGGTGAGCGCCGAGCAGGTCGGCCTGCTGGCGGGTCTGGGCCAATCGCGACTGGAGCCTGCCCATGTCTGAGATCGATATTCTGTCCTTCGGTGAAACCATGGCGATGTTCGTCGCCGAACACAGCGGCGATCTGGCCCGGGTCGAACACTTTCACAAGCGCATTGCCGGGGCCGACAGCAACGTCGCCATCGGCCTGTCGCGCCTGGGTTTCAAGGTGGCGTGGCTGAGCCGGGTCGGCAACGATTCCCTCGGGCAGTTCGTGCTCGACACCTTGCAGGCGGAGGGCCTGGACTGCCGCTTCGTGCGCCGCGACCCGCTGCACCCTACCGGCTTTCAGCTCAAGTCCCGGGAAGAAACCGGCGATGACCCGCGGGTCGAGTACTTCCGCCGCGGCTCGGCCGCCAGCCACCTGAGCCTCGACGACCTGGCCCCGGCCCTGCTCCAGGCCCGCCACCTGCACGCCACCGGGATTCCCCCGGCCCTCTCGGACTCGGCCCGGGAGCTGTCCGGCCACCTGATGCGCACCCAGCGCGCCAACGGTCGCAGCGTGTCGTTCGATCCCAATCTGCGCCCGGCCCTGTGGGCCAGCGAAGCGCTGATGATCCGCGAGATCAACCGCCTCGCGGCCCTGGCCCACTGGGTGCTGCCGGGCCTCGGCGAGGGCCGCCTGCTCACCGGCCGGGACGACCCGGCGGACATTGCCGCGTTCTACCTGGACCAGGGCGCCGAAGCCGTGGTGATCAAGCTCGGGGCCCATGGCGCCTACTACCGCACCCATCTGGACGCCGGCTTCGTCGCTGGCGTGCCGGTGCCCCAGGTGGTGGACACCGTCGGCGCCGGCGATGCCTTCGCCGTGGGCCTGATCAGCGCCCTGCTGGAAAGCCGCAGCGTGATCGAAGCGGTGCAGCGCGCCAACTGGGTCGGCAGCCGCGCGATACAGAGCCGTGGCGACATGGAAGGCCTGCCCCGACGCCACGAACTGCCCGCCCCGGCAGCGCCCCTGAAAACCGCCTGCGCCCTTTAGGCGCTGGCTTGCCAGCGAAGGGGCCCGCCAGGGCGATGCGAGGCTCGAGGGCCTCTTCGCCGGCAAGCCGGCTCCTACACAACTGCAGTGCACATGCGAACAAAAAACCAGAACCACCTGTTGCGACAAAAACAACAAGCTCAGGAGAACTTTCATGCACAGCCTCAAACTCGCCGCCCGCCGCTGGTGGTACATCATGCCGATGGTCTTCATCACCTACAGCCTGGCCTACCTGGACCGCGCCAACTATGGCTTCGCCGCCGCCTCGGGGATGGCCGACGACTTGCAGATCACCCCGGGGCTGTCATCGCTGCTGGGGGCGCTGTTCTTCCTCGGCTATTTCTTCTTCCAGGTGCCGGGGGCGATCTACGCGCAAAAACGCAGCGTGAAGAAGCTGATCTTCGTCAGCCTGATCCTCTGGGGCGGCCTGGCCACTCTCACCGGGATCGTCGCCAACGCCTACATGCTGATCGCCATCCGCTTCATGCTCGGGGTGGTGGAAGCGGCGGTGATGCCGGCGATGCTGGTGTACCTGTGCCACTGGTTCACCCGCGCCGAACGCTCTCGGGCCAACACCTTCCTGATCCTCGGCAACCCGGTGACCATGCTCTGGATGTCGGTGGTCTCCGGCTACCTGGTGGAGCACTTCAGCTGGCGCTGGATGTTCATCGTCGAAGGCTTGCCGGCGGTGCTCTGGGCCTTTATCTGGTGGCGCCTGGCCGATGACCGGCCCAGCCAGGCCCAGTGGCTCGGCGCCCAGGAGAAGCAGGACCTGGAAAGCGCCCTGGCCGCCGAACAGCAAGGCATCAAGGCGGTGAAGAACTACGCCGAGGCCTTCCGCTCGCCCAAGGTGATCCTCCTCGCCTTGCAGTTTTTCTGCTGGAGCATCGGGGTCTACGGTTTCGTCCTGTGGCTGCCGTCGATCCTCAAGCACGGCGCACAAATGGACATGGTCGAGGCCGGCTGGCTCTCGGCCCTGCCCTACCTGGCGGCGGTGTTCGCCATGCTCGCGGTGTCCTGGGGTTCGGACCGCACCCAGCAGCGCAAGCGCTTCGTCTGGCCGCCGCTGCTGGTGGCGGCCATCGCCTTCTACGCTTCCTACCTGCTGGGGGCCGAGCACTTCTGGTGGTCCTACGGCCTGCTGGTGATCGCCGGGGCCTGCATGTACGCGCCCTATGGGCCGTTCTTCGCCATCGTTCCGGAGATTCTCCCGGCCAACGTGGCCGGCGGCGCCATGGCCCTGATCAACAGCATGGGCGCCCTGGGCTCCTTCGGCGGCTCCTACCTGGTGGGTTACCTGAACAGCAGCACCGGCTCGCCGGGGGCCTCCTACCTGCTGATGAGCGGCGCGCTGCTGCTCTCGGTGCTGCTGACCCTGTTGCTGACACCCGGCGCCGGCGCGCCTCGGGCCAAGGGCCTGCCCCTGCCACGCCGCCTGGCCCACTCCTGAATCGCCACAGAGAACCGTGATGAAAAAACACCTGGTGCTGTACAAGAAACTCTCGCCGTCGCTGATGGCGCGCCTGCAGGAACAGACCGCGATCACCCTGATCGAAGACCTCGGCCCCAGCGGCCTTGCGGCCCTGCGCCAGGCCCTGCCCAGCGCCGACGGGCTGCTGGGCGCGAGCCTGCGCCTGGACGCCGAACTGCTGGACCTGGCGCCGCGCCTGCAAGCGGTGGCCAGTGTCTCGGTGGGGGTCGACAACTACGACATCGACTACCTGACCCAACGCGGCATCCTGCTCAGCAACACCCCGGACGTGCTCACCGAAACCACCGCCGACACCGGCTTCGCGCTGATCCTGGCCACCGCCCGGCGGGTGGTGGAACTGGCCAACCTGGTGCGCGCCGGGCAATGGCAGCGCAACATCGGTCCGCTGCATTTCGGCAGCGACGTGCACGGCAAGACCCTGGGCATCATCGGCATGGGCCGCATTGGCGAGGCCTTGGCCCAGCGCGGGCATTTCGGCTTCGGCATGCCGCTGATCTACCACAGCAGCAGCCCCAAGCCGGCGGTGGAGCAACGCTTCAATGCCCGCTACCGGAGCCTGGAGCAACTGCTGCAAGAGGCCGACTTCATCTGCCTGACCCTGCCCTTGACCGAGAAGACCCAAGGACTGATCGGCCGCCATGAACTGGCGCTGATGCGCCCGGAAAGCATCTTCATCAATATTTCCCGGGGCAAGGTGGTGGACGAAGCGGCCTTGATCGAAGCCTTGCAGGCGCGGCGCATTCGCGGCGCCGGGCTGGACGTGTTCGAACGCGAACCGCTGGACCCGGACTCGCCGCTGCTGCAACTGCCCAATGTCGTGGCCACCCCGCACATGGGCTCGGCCACCCACGAAACCCGCGAAGCCATGGCCCGCTGCGCGGTGGACAACTTGCTGGCGGCGCTGTCCGGCCAGCGCCCGCCGAACCTGGTCAATAGCGCCGCCTGGAACCTCAGGACACGACAGGCCGGTTAACGAATCGCCACCACCACAGCGCACCTGACGACCGTAGGAGCTGGCTTGCCAGCGAAGGCGTCCACCAGGGCGATGCAAGACCTGATGGCCGCTTCGCCGGCAAGCCGGCTCCTACAAGAGGCTACGGGGTACGGCTGGCGGGTTGGGGCGGGCGGCGTTCGAGGAGTTCGCCGGTGCAAAGGGCAATGCGCCGGCAGGCTTCGGCCAGGCGCTCGCAGTCCAGCACCAGGCCGATGCGGATGTGCCCCGCGGCGCTGGGGCCGAAGGCTTCGCCGGCCAGCACCGAGACGCCGTGGCCCTCCAGCAGGCAGTCGGCGAAGGATTGGGCGTCCAGCCCGGTGCTGCGCACATCCACCATGACGAACATGCCGCCGTCCGGGCGGATCGGGGTCAGGCCCGGGCACTGGCCCAGCAGCGAACACACCAGATCCCGGCGGCGCCGGTACTCTTCGCGCATATGCGCCACTTCCGGCAGCTCGCGGTCCAGGGCGACCACCGCGGCGTTCTGCACAAAATCCGGCAGGCCGTAGAGCATGCACAGGGACAGGTTGCCCAGGTGCCCGGCCAGGGTCGGCGGGGCAATCACCCAGCCCACCCGCCAGCCGCTCATGGCGTGGGACTTGGACAGGCTGTTGATGGTGGCGGTGCGCTCGCCCATGCGCGGCAGGCTGCCCGGGCTGAAGTGCCGGCCCTCGTACAGCAGGTCGCAATACACCTCATCGGAAATCAGCCACAAGTCGTGGGCAAAGCACAGCCGCGCCAGGGCTTGCCAATCGTCCAGGGACAGGCTGGCGCCCGAGGGGTTGTTGGGGCTGTTGAGCAGCATGGCCCGGGTGCGCGGGGTGATCCGCGCCGCCACATCCCGCGGGTCGACGCGAAAGCCCTGCTCGGCGCGCACCGGCACCGGCACGATGCGCGCTGCGCAGGCACCGAACACGCCTTCGTAGGTGACGTACATGGGCTCGGCCACCAGCACCTCGTCCCCGGGATTGAGCAGGCACTGGGCCACGGAGAACACCGCGCATTGCGCCCCGGGCAGGACCACCACGTGTTCGGCGTCGACGATCTGTCCGCTGCGCTGCTGGTGGTGCCGGGCAATGCAGCGGCGCAGCGCCAGATTGCCGCGCACGTCCGAATAGTGGGTGTCCCCGGCCAGCAGGCTGTCGATCGCCGCCTGGACCACCGGCCTGGGGGTGTCGAAGTCCGGGTCGCCGACGGTCAGCAGCAACACGTCCCGGCCCTGCTCGCGCAGGGCCAGGGCCCGGTAATGGATGTTCCAGGCCGCGGAACCTTCACCGGCGATCCGTTGGGTCAGGGCTGAGTAGCGCATCGCTTTCTCCATGAAAGATGCCTCAGGCAAAACCCTAGGTGCTGCCGGGGCGCTCGTCGAGCGTCCGGCACCACCGTTGGTGCTCCTAGATCACGAAACGCCCCACCAGGGTGTTGAGGTCCACCGCCAGGCGCGACAGCTCGTGGCTGGCGGCGCTGGTCTGGTCGGCGCCGGCCGCCGACTGGGTGGCCAGGTCACGGATGTTGATCAGGTTGCGGTCCACTTCACGGGACACCTGGGCCTGCTCTTCCGAGGCGCTGGCGATCACCAGGTTGCGCTCGTTGATCTGATGGATGGACTGGGCGATCTGCTCCAGGGATTCGCCGGCGGCGCGGGCCAGTTGCAGGGTGCTCTGGGTGCGCTGGTTGCTCTGCTGCATGGACTCCACGGCCTCGCCGGTGCCGTTCTGGATGCCGGCCACCATCTTCTCGATTTCCTGGGTCGACTGGGCGGTGCGATGGGCCAGGGCCCGCACCTCGTCGGCCACCACGGCAAAGCCGCGCCCGGCCTCGCCGGCCCGGGCCGCCTCGATGGCGGCGTTGAGCGCCAGCAGGTTGGTCTGCTCGGCGATGGCGCGGATCACGTCCAGCACCTTGCCGATGTCCCGACCCTGGGTCGCCAGCCCTTCGATCATCACCGACGTGCTTTGCACGTCCTGGGCCATGGTCTGGATCGCCTCGACGGTCTGCACCACCCGGTCCCGGCCTTCGCGGGCCGTCTGGGTCGACTGCTGGGAAGCCTCGGACGCGCGCACCGCGTTGCGCGCCACCGCCTCCACCGCCGCGCTCGATGAAATGACCGCGGCGGGGGAAGAGGTGGCGCGCAACGCGGTG
>Ga0194135_10002876_pt1 | contig 10507 bp, 11 predicted proteins | sample LitLau_LLRF_2013_FD_134024 | JGI IMG/M metagenome (GOLD analysis project Ga0194135, IMG submission 134024) | Freshwater sediment microbial communities in response to fracking from North America - Little Laurel Run_MetaG_LLRF_2013 (version 2) | ecosystem: Environmental > Aquatic > Freshwater >... | reverse complement strand
TTTCAGAGTTACGGCCTATTGTAATCACATCTGCTGAGAAGAAGTTACCGTACTGGAGAAATGGGCAAAGTTGAGATGAGGATAACGAGAGGGACGCTTGGTAGCGCACTCGCTCTCATTTGTTGTCTAATTCCGCCTTCCTCTCTCTTCAATTTACACTAAGGGCATGAGAGAGCGAGAAGGTGAATAGGGAAAGGAGTGTGACGTCACAGGCTGTGACTCACAGCGGAGAGACGCCTCTTTTATCTCTTCTCCACTCCGACTCCAAATGAGATTTTGCACGCTGGCTTGGAAGGGAAAGCGATGGTGATCACTCTCCACTTTTCAGATTCGGAATTGGTCAATTGATGAACAGTTAATTACGAGGGCAACTTTTCAGGGATTACGGGACAAGGAGAGGAAAAGGGTTCTCCGGTTTCCGACTTCCGTTTTTTTTTAATTTCTCCTCTAGCTATACCGTAACGCATGAAAACATGCCCTCGTAATTAATTGCTAATTATAATTAACCAATTGGAAATCGGAGAAGGGAAGTGGAGAGTGATCATCGTCGCTTTTCCTTCAAAACCCACCACTTGATACATGAACGTAGTCTTACCGTTTGGCCAGTAGTCAAAGGTCTGTAAATATCCACATATCCCTCTCCCTCAGTCAGCGTGCAAAATCTCATGTGGAGTGGATAAGAGAGAAAAGAGGCGTCTTTTCGTTGTGACGAATCTCTAAGGAGCGGAAGTTCAAAAATTTCAATTTTGAAAAATTTACATTAACAATGTCCCTACCCGTAACTATTATTTATACCCTGGGAGGAACTGAGAAATCGGCATCAGTGGTACCACCAACGTTCCAGGAGGTCATTCTTTTTATAATTCTCAATCACAAAAGGATCGACAAGATAAATGATTTTCTGGATTCTGTTCTTGGTATGTACATCGTGCGCCACAGAAGGATCCCCCATTTTTTTTAATTTCAACAACGCGCATGTGCAGACTGATGTGTGGTATACCATTTTGAAAGTCTTAATGTGAGCCAGTGATAAAAATTTCCGTGCTCTGCGCATGCGCGTTCCGGCGTGGAAAGAACTTTAGTGATTTTAAACTTTCCTTATTCTGGGCTAAGATGGGCTTAATTAACTTCAAATTCAACAATTTGTACCACCAGAAATATAAAAAAAAAATGAAAATCATTGTATAATAGCCACGTCTATACGTTCAGTCGCAGAGAACTGAAATTTATATAGAAGACCTATCTTATCTTAATGTGTGCTTCAAAATGGTATATCGCAAATTTACATGCGCGTTGCTGAGCTAATTCTGCTAAACTTAACTTTTGCGTATGTTTCACTAAAAGTGTGGCCACGCCTAAACGCGCAGGCGTATGAAGATTTAATTTTTGTGAGTGACCTAGATTAGTAAGGCATTACAATGGCATATCAACCATAAGTCTGGACATGCACGTTGTTGAGATCAGTAGGGGGCAATCCCTATATGGCACCCTGTACAATAAATAATAAACGCTTCCTGATTGCCGGACACCCGTGACCCTGTCTGCTGGAATACTGATGGATCGGGTAATATATGGACGGAAAATGGAATGAATGAAAAACCGCAAATATGGATCTAGCTAAATCCAATTCTTCCCAAAGTTTTCTTTATTAATTTATCAGTAATCGGATGTGTAGCTTTGTAATTTGTCACTGCAGTAATAAGGTCGAAGAAAAAGAATTAGAAGATTTATTACTTTTTAGTCCGCCTCTCTATCCCGCTTACTTTCTGATCAAGGAAAAAAATTTGGGAAATGATTTACCGCATTTTGGATACTCTTGGGGAGACTCGCTTGTTGGTCTCCCTTCTACCTCGTTAATTGCGTTGTACATTTTCACGCCCTGCTGCCAAGAGTTGGCACGTTGGTCGGCTTTTATCGTCGCAACAGTTTTCGTTCTCTGCCCAGAATCCAATTTGGGGTGATGGGACTAGGGAGCAGGACACTAGTGGAGAGTCCATGAGAAATACGTCCCTCTTTACATGGGCCAGACTGTCACCCGTGTCACAGAGAATCTTAGCCAGCATGGTTTGTCTTAACTGTGTCTATTGCTCGGGGCGAAAGACGGAGGGACTCTCATACCAAAATCTGATCATTCAAAAAAGATGATAATTTAAAACAAATTGTTGAGAAACGGACTAGAATTTAATTTCGTCTTCTCTTACCTGTCCCCATCTCGGAGACGTCTAAACTTATCCACCAGGATGAACCTGAACGTTGGGCCAACAAGAGCGTCCTTGCCTCCCGGTTCCTCCGCAATCCCACCCACCCATAAATCCACATTGTCTACCGCCTTGTAAACTGATTCAAGTTTACCTCGGAGACCTTTTGTTTCAGGGATACAAAAGTAGACAAAGAATGTGTCAATGACGCAGGCAATTGAAAAGATCCACAAAGTCCAATTTCTTCCAACTTCCTCATTCAAAGTTTCAAAGAATCGTGTAATTAGAAAAACAATGCTCCAATTAAAGCAAACTGTGAACCCAGACACAATACCTGGGGAACAATTCATTTTACATCAATTAAACTTGCATTTAACCCTTCATCTTGCTACCATGTGTCAATTGTATTTACTGCTCTTTATTATTTCCAAGACTCACCCACTACATGTGTTGGCACCACTTCCAAATAAATCCAGGGGATTAGACCCATCCCAATGGCAAATCCAATGGAATAAATTATTAAACTCAGCAGCGGGTTCCATCCCAGCGTTTCTGTTGTGCTTCTATCGAATTGACAAAAGTAAAATAAACCGCAGAGTACGGACATGGACAGGGCCATTGCAATCTCCGAGGCCAGCAGCAGTGGTCGTCTTCCTAATCGGTCAATTACAAACGATGGGAGCAACATCGGCAACAACTTGGACAACTCCAATCACAACTGATGAAAGGTTCGGACTTATGTGGGTTCCACTAGCGTGGTAAATTGTGTAATTATTGCATTCGTGATGACGTCATATATGATTTATGGCCTAATATTTATACTAGCCGGAAAGCTAAAGATTGTACAAATCTTCCACAATATTTGTTTAATTATATTAAAATCCAATGCAATGTGTAACTTTGTAACTTGCGACTGAAGTAGTATAGACAAAGAAAAAGAATTGAGATTTTTATTACTTTATAATCCTACTTAAGGGACAAAATTTGGGAAATGAGTGACCGCATTTCGGATACTCTTGGGGAGACTCGCTTGCTGGTCTCTCTCCTGCCTCGTTGATTGCGTTGTACATTTTCACGCCCTGCTGCCAAGAGTGGGCACGTTGGTCGGCTTTTATCGTCGCAACAGTTTTCACTTTCTGCCCAGAATCCAATTTGGGGTGATGGGACTAGGGAGCAGGACACCAGTGGAGAGTCCATGAGAAATACATCCCTCTTTACATGGGCCAGACTGTCACCCGTGTCACAGAGAATCCTAGCCAGCGTGGTTTGTCTTAACTGTGTCTGTTGCTCGGGGCGAAAGACGGAGGGATTCTCATACCAAAATCTGATCATTCAAAAAAGATGATAATTTAAAACAACTTGCTGAGAAACGGATTAGAATTTACTTTTGTCTTCTCTTACCTGTCCCCATCTCGGAGACGTCTAAACTGATCCACCAGGATACACCTGAACGTTGGGCCAACACGAGCGTCCTTGCCTTCCGGTTCCTCCGCAATCCCACCCACCCATAAATCCAAATTGTCTACCGCCTTGTAAACTGATTCAAGTTTACCTCGGAGACCCGCATCCGGTATCTCATCCTAAGTTTGTTCACAAGAAAAATCATACAAAACAAAATTTAGTTGACTGCTGATACGATTTGATAAATAAATTGGATTTGGAAAAGCTAACCTTCAAATCCTCAAAGGATCGAGCTCGGCTGAGGTTACAGAGGACCCGATACTCATTGTACGACGGAATCCCATGGTCTCGCCCCCTTTGAATGTTCATTGCTGCCAAATCCAAGGCGACCAAGTGGGCATGCGTAAAAAGATCTTCCGTCAGGTGGGAATTCAGGAGTTCGTTCGGTCGTTTAAGTTTTGCTGGCGTGGCAAAGAGACCCCTCATCAACGGGTCTATCCCTCCTTCCTCCACAAGACGCCAAGGAGAAAAAAAGGCTTGGCGGAGGGGTAAGTCTCCTTCCGGAATTGATTCGAAATTTCCATCCAACCTCCTTAAAATGGGATTAATGAGCGTATGCCCAAAACGCAGGGCCGCAGTTGCAAACTCAGTTGAAATCATTGGATTCACTGCAAAGTGGACATACAAATCGGTGGAATATTATCGTAGATTCATTCTTCCTGAAAACAGGAAAATCATCCTTAAACGCTTTCTTCACAAATAGCTCGAAACAAAACAAATCTTGTAAAAGTGGGAAAATGATGTCCCAAATAAGGAACCAAGAAGAATTAGCGTTATTCGCAGATTTGGCTGACAGATTTCTCAGTATGTGGTACGATTTAGCAGACAATTTCAACGTTGAATTTGAAACGACAATTTTTCAGAGGAAACTCGTATTCTTTCGTTAGAACCCCAAGTCCTGTTTGAATTCTACAAAAATATAGCAAATTGGCTACAAAGTTGAGATGGTTAGAAAAATGTTCAGGTGCAACTCGCGATTTGATTGTTTCAGATTTTGTTTCGGATTTTGTACCTGTAGGATCGTATCCGTGGTAAGTTCCCAGTTCCTCCATACCCTTTTCACCAATGACATGAGGGAGCCAGTGGTCGTAAGTGACATGTTGCATTTGGGCTCCTATTATTTTTCGGGCCTCTTGAAAGACAACTTCATCCAACCAGGACGGGTTGAGACGTTTTAGTTCCCCCGCCAGGAAATTATGCTGGCGGAACCACACTGTGTGCATTGCCAGGAGCCCCATTTGTTCATTCGCTCGAATGTCTCCACCAAGGAAACACCCCACGTCTGATTCACGAAGATTCCGTCGACAGTCCACCGGGGTCTCATCCGTAGCGAAGGGCATGAGAGGTTTGTTGGGAAGCATGTAGATTCCTTTTCGAAGAAACTTCCGCTCCGTCTGGCTCTGGAGACTCAGGAGCTCGGGCACGGAGGAGCCGTAGACTTGGGATGCGTCAATGTAGGCAGTGAGCTGATTGATTTGTTCCCGCTGTTGAAGGGCTTCACCAAGGAGGGACGTAATCCCAGACCCACAGATGGCCCCACTCCGTGTGAATTCCATACACTTTCGAGTTCGAACTCGAGCATCCCCTTCCGGAGCTTGCATGGGGAAACAGGGGGCAACGTTGGAACACGTTCTTCGACAACTCACTCGTTCCCCGTACGACTCCACGCTGAGGGAAGGCAGGGCGTGATCGAGGTCATGGTCCAAGAACTGGCCTGCAATTCATTCGTTCAAACTTTCAAGATAACTTAACACACGCCTGTCGAAGATCTAAAATTCCGAGACTGTTAGTCTGAAACGAGTTTCTCTTACCCCATTGCATTAGCATGTGAGTGACGGTGATGTCAGGAGTGATGTGATTTGTCCGCACAATCTCACTCGAGATGTGTCTTGCCAGAGGTTTCGGATGCCCATTGTACAGTTTCTCTGGTGACCAACCTATCAGATGACATGATGCAACTTTTACTTTAAATAAATAGGCAGACTCTCTAGAGTTTCATCGTCAATCTCTTTTTTCATAAAATAATTTAACATGTATTCCTTAATTTCGGCATGATAAAGCGAAAGTTCTTCACGACACAATGTTTTCGCTCCACCTTCGAAGTTCGAACCCTTCAGCGGGTCTCTGCTTTCCGTCGGTGGTCAGGAGCAACATATTATGAATTTTCGACCCAAGGTTATCCTGGAAAAGGACTATAGCTTTTTTTCGCTTGCAAAGTCAGTAGGGATGTGGAGCTAATCACACTCAACTGAGAAAAAGCATTTAAATATTGCCGTCATAAAGGAAATAGCGCGAGTTGGTAAGTTGACGCAATAAAAATGTAAACTAAACCTGTTGATCCTTACCAATGGGCAAATTGAATCCGTTCTCATACACGGCAGGCAAGAGTCTTTGAAATGGCGTATACGCAGTTCCCCAAAGGGGTTTTCCCAAATTATTACACGAGCCGTCAATCGTGCGATACCGACTGTGGAAGCACATTTCGAGACTACAATTATTTCTCGGGTTCTGATGCGGGATGCATCCCGAGAATCGACTCAGGAGCTCCAACTGAGTTCCCGTCAGCAAACTCTGGGCACTGAATTCATCTGTGAAATTTTTGTAGAAATTGATTACGCATTACCAATACCAAAAGTATTAAACCAGGCGTCACACGAGTCACGAACTTTTGCATAAACTTACTACCAATGTTAAACTGCATTTTCTCTGCATGATTTGAAATGAGGTAGAGCGCCCTCTCGTAGATCTCGGCTGCTCGTCCAATATCTCTTCCCTCGGCCTTGGGAAATCGCACCAACCGAAACAAATCAAAAGGAGACCGAATTTCTAAAACAACCAAAAAAATTACAGGCTCAACATTTCAATATTTGTTAATGGTTTCGAAATTGCGAATGTGCAAAACTTTCCCTGACCTGCTTTTGAAATGTTTCCGAAAAGGGCCTCGACCGACTCCTTTTCAGCCAAAGTAACTTCCCGCCTTGCCTGTGAGATGGCGTTGATGACGACCGAGTTGTCTAGCGTGTCCCTCTTGAGAATGCGCATTCCGTCCCGTCCCACATGGACCGCGTCCGAATGGATGATCCCAAAATCGTTAAAAGCAGAACAAGAGTATAGGCCGGAATTGTGAGCAGGACTAAATGTGTGGATAAGGAGAGTTCCGCCAGGGAGAATGGAGACTCGACCACTTTCGGCAACCGGAAATCCATCTTTTCTCCAAAGGATTGTAGGCGGAGGGACGCCGGTAGCGGGACATTTTAAACGAACAGTTGGTTCCTTCCTAACCATAGTCAAAGAGAATAAAAAAAATTACAAACTTATAACAAGTTGTAAAACAAAAAGCCACAAAGCATATTACATGGAAGTGTTGGTGTAGATGGGAGTTGAAACGAAGAGCGGCGGTGATCCTGCGATTATTCTTACATTTGCCACAGTCTCGAGAAAGCCTCCTCCATTCTCTGCACGACATCCGAATTCACCTTCATCCTCTTGCAAGGTTGACTTGAAAACGACTTGAGTCCCTTCGGCCATTAAAACAATCCGATGCCCATCAGGAAGGAGGGCTACTCCGTTATGGGTCCAACTTATAACCGGTTTCGGTTCGCCAGATGCCTGGAAAAGCAAAAAAAAAATCAAACGCTAACCAGTGAATTAGATGGGCTATTTCCTCTATTTTTGTTTATCGTCAAACAGTAACACCGCTCATTATCCCTTGCTTTTGAATTTGAAAAGCCGAAGTTTCTTATGAGATTAGAATATAATGAGATTAGACGCTCATGCGTCCTGGCCATTTTGTTTTCAAATTGATTTAATGCAAGAGAATTATATTGTTTTGGCACTTGAGAAAGCGATGCAGTCATCGAACCACGTCGCCTGTTACGGTCAGTTTAGAATATTGTATCTTTAATTCTATAGTTGACCTCTTTCCATGCATGTTTTACATAAAATCTCAAATTCTGCTGCTAAAATGTACCGCCGTTTGAAAATTTTAATTTAGAACGCCAATTTGTTTTACGTGTTTTCGGGAAGGAGTCGGATTCGTTGTTGGGTCGGAATATTTTATTAATAAAAGTAAGCTTTCAGGGCGAAATAAATTTATCTGGTAAGAAACTTTCGCATTCAGAAATCACGATGAGCGTAATCGATCTTTTTCGGGAGAATTATATTACCTCGCAATGCAGAGAGAGCAGAGTACCCTTTTCCACAGACTGTTCCAAGGGAGTTACAATCCATACAGGTGGCACTAGAAAAGACACACAGTAGGTGTATATGAGCAATTCCAATCGAACGGCAGGGAGAACGTGAGAAACTTACTGAGCACGTTAACTTTGGCAATTGCAGAGATTTTCCCGAGCGGATTTGTGGCTGTGCACTGGAATATTCCTCCATCTTGCCTCCCGGCTGCCTCAACCCTTAGTCCGCCGAGTCTACTTCCACTCCGTCGTGTGTCGTTGGAGAGAATGGGAGAGTCATTGAGGAACCAGGTGATGTTTGGGGCCGGGGAGCCAATGGCGGAACAGTTGAGGATGAAGGGATCCCCCTCCTTGACGTCGGCATCTTTTGGGAGCTGGACGAACCTTGGCCGCGTCTGAGGAATGATTGGCCGCCGCGTCTCCATGTTCGCTCGACTCGATTTTGCTTCTCCGGCGAGACTCTTGGCCATGCACTCATACGTTCCTCCATCTTTCTCTTCGGCCTTGACAATCATCAACGTTCCATCTTCAAGGACGGAGTAGCGAGGCTCATTGGTTTGGCTGATTTCATTGCTGTATAGAGACACAATAGAGAAAAACATGAATCCAACCAGTGCGCCTACGCATGCCCAGTCACTCTGATTTTTTTCGCTAAATTTTTTTACGACTTACTTGTTGTGGAGCCAAACAATGGTAGGTGCAGGATCACCGTCTGCCCTGCATGCGAAGTAGACTGTCGTCCCGAAATTGACTTCAACATCCCTTGGCCCGTCCGTTATGGTTGGTTTCCTACAGCGGAGATTCATTTCCGATAGATCCCGCACTTGTTTCCCCTGCATTGCTCCGCCCGGATCATTACAGTTTGCTGCAGTTTCCATTTCGGGGTGACCTGCTACCATTGAGGCAAATTCCAGCATCCCACAGTCACAGATGAGGGCATTGCTGTCCAGCCGTCTTCCAAAGAAAACCGTGTCTTAGATTTTGTCTCAAACCAGCCCGTAATTAAGTGATAAAATACTAAATTATTTTTTTAGAGGGAATAACTTACAATCTTTTTAGACGCGGCACGTTTTGAAATGGTTCCGGCGGAATCCTTTGAATTTGGTTATGATGGAGGAAAAGGCGTTCCAGGTGAGGCAAATTCGAGAAAGTCGAAGAGTGGATTTGATTAATTTGATTTGAATTCAAATACCTACAGGAGTACAAGAAATAAATCTTTTAACATGAGGAACAGGTAGGACAACTATCACTCTTTTCTATTCCTCCTGCTAAAATGTAGCTGTAATTCTTAGAAAATATCTAAAAAATCCAAACAAAATTTCTACTAATAAGAAAAATAATCTTTTTAAAACTACCATCTTTACGAACTGGCTATGTTAATAAGTTTTTAGGTAAAATTACTTACAGATGAATAAGTTTTTGAAGTGGTACAAACGTGTTTGGGTGGATATGACGAATCCTATTTTTCTGCAAGTAAAGGAACTTAAGGTTGACTAGTCCATTAAAGGCTCCTTCTTCCAACCCTGCGATCTGGTTATCATTTCCTAGACTAAGGCAAATAAGAAATTAGTTTTAATTGAACGATCACATGCTTCTCGTTTAAAGGAATGAATTTCTGTGCCTTTTGCGTTCGTCTATGAATACAAAAGGGGGGATTGAAAATTCAAGCAAAAATTGTGCGACACAAAAGATGATTATGTGTAATCCGCGAAAGCAAAGCCACTTGCAATGTTTCCAAAATTTGGAGTTCAGCAAGAGAGTTTGGTAGGATCTGACGGATTCTGTTGAAACGGATGTCCCTGGGAAAAAAAGAAGAGAAATTAGAATTGTTACCAGTTTTAAAATGCGGAAATACGATTTCAGACTAACAGAATTTGAGTATTTTGGGGAACGAGTGGGATGTGCCCCAACTGGATGTACATGCAACGAACTGTGCCCTCTACACAGAGACACCGTGGAGGGCATGAAGCCGGGAGTGGACTCAGAAGGTCATTCCTCACTTCCTCCTCCTCACTGCCTCCTGGAGAACTGAAAGTTAATTGGGCCTTTACAAAACACGGAATCCAACAATTGAGGAGGAGGATGAGGAAAGTCAACAATATTCGTTTCATGTTTATTTCTTACTACTGTGCTCCTTTAACTACTAGAAGCATAGTAACAACTGACTGTCTTTTGCGTTAGTTTCACTTTGACAGAAAAGTTTACGGCGTGTATTGGAAGTGTGAGACTTTCTGTAAAGTTGTGATAAGTTTTTGGCACTCGAAGAGCATGGATGTCGTTTCTTGGGGAGGATGCTCGGAAGACATGAGGATGTTCCTAAAAGAGTGTGGATGGAGTCAAAATAAAGATTAGATAGGTCACGGTAAGCCTTGTCGAGGCCAGCGTCTACAGAGTAGGAAAGAAGTTAAAAGAAAAGCAGAGTAGAGGAAGGAGGTGTTTGGGGAGGCTGTGTTGCTCTGATTAGATTCCAAACAGGAAGCGTGTATACACGAGAGTTTATAAAGGAATTTTAATAAAAGCAGCAAAAAATTCTACCACTAATCACACGCGTACAGTTCTGGTTTTATCCGATTCGCTCTCAGTTTAAAAGTTTGCAAGAAATTGCATTTCTGGAATCCGCAATTATATGATCTACGCGGTTAATTCCCTTGATATGCA
>Ga0194135_10002875_pt1 | contig 10509 bp, 6 predicted proteins | sample LitLau_LLRF_2013_FD_134024 | JGI IMG/M metagenome (GOLD analysis project Ga0194135, IMG submission 134024) | Freshwater sediment microbial communities in response to fracking from North America - Little Laurel Run_MetaG_LLRF_2013 (version 2) | ecosystem: Environmental > Aquatic > Freshwater >... | reverse complement strand
CGATCACCTGCAGAGTTCATATTATACTCTTGACTGGCATGTGTGTACCACCGTGTGAGTGAGTGTTGGAGGTTTTGATGAGAGAACGGGCATTTTATTTATTCACTGGAAACGGGTTGTGCAAAGAAACTCTTATGAAATGCACTTTGTCGTAAATAAATAAGAAGATCGTAATGATTTCGTGGATTGCCTTTTGATATAAAAATAGAGAGAGAGAGAGAGTTTCTGGTGTAGAGAGCAATTGGGTTGGGTTTATGGGGAGAGTGGACAAAGTTAATGATGTTACATTGAATTGAATCCTTCTCTTCTTCTTTTTGTGTGGTATTTGTTTAGGTGCTTGATCTGTCAAACAACCAAATCGGGTACGTCCATGAGATATCTTTTATTAAGAACCACAAGCTGACGTCATTAGACTTGTCTAAGAACACGATTCGAACTCTTCCGAGAGATTCTTTGGTTGGAAGTCACATAGAAATCCTCAACTTGAGTTCAAACCAATTTGTGAACTTACCTGTCGGAGCTCTTTCACAGGTACGTTAAGTAATAAAGCTAAAGCTGCTTTCCTTTGATCGCGACAAGGATTTCCCTGTTGATTAAGAAGAGTGCGCGGAGGAAGGTCCACACGGTTGTGTGCACACAAGCAGAGATAATAAGTATTGAGACATTGAGACTTTCTTTTGCTTTTTGCTTTCATACAGATTGCAAGGAGACTTAAAGTGCTGGACATGTCTCGTAACTCACTTGAGCATTTAGACAGCACGATGTTCGAGCATCTTCCAGGAATTGTGGCTCTGAATTTGTCCCAGAACAGACTGAATATCCTTCCAGATAATGCGTTTGCGAATCTCGGCTCCCTCAGAGAATTAGACTTGAGTGGAAACCTGCTGACTGCAAACTTCAAGGTGTGTGTGTGTGTGAGACTCTGTGGGGACTTTGCCATTAGATATGGATTAAGATCAAAGATCAAGACAATATTGAAATGTGTTTTATTCTCTCTGTATACACGCAGGAAGTGTTTCACTTTGTACCTAAGCTCAAAGTTCTTCGCTTGAGTGGATGCGGACTAAGAGTTCTTCCAGCTTTGCCACTAGCTCATCTCGTCTCTTTGGATGTCTCTCGGAACAAAATGGAAGAGATGAAAATGCAAAGTCTGAGCTCTCTCGCGAGACTGAGGAGTCTTGACTTGTCTCATAATGAACTGACGGGGACTCCAAACTGGACTCCGCTCCGCTCCCTTACTTCCTTGAGAGTTTCCAGCAACCCGATCAAAAGGTAGGCACATAGGCAGGTTATATGCATGTGTGTGTAATTTTATTCCACTTTGATCTCCTCAAGAGAGAGCCTTTCCATTCACACTCACTGAGAGTATATATTCTTTTCTCTTATTATCTCATCTAGCCTCACGAAGGACACTTTCTTTGGTCTAAGTCGTCTGGAGACTTTAGAAATGGTTGACATGGCCAAAGTAGATCGCTTTGATTCCGACGTTCTCAGTGGACTGAGAAACCTGAGGAGCTTGGCTGTAGAGACGTATCCGAATATAGAAAAGTATAGATTTAGATTGGGAGCAGTTCTATCAGGGATAGGGAGCCTAGAAGAACTCCGCGTGAGGATAAGGGAGCCAGTACTCTCGGACCAATTACTCGGAGGGATTTCACCTAAACTTCGTAAACTTGTTATTGAGGGTGAGACACTCACGCGAATTGAGCCGCTTGCCTTCGACGGACTCCAAAACTGCCTCCGCATGGACTTGACCATCTCTCACACGGCTGTCGATGAAATCCCTTCCAAAATATTCCAACTTCTTTTAAACGCTCAATGGGCTCGACTGGATTTGAGTCACAACCAACTCTCTTCATTCGACTCTACTGCTCTTTATCCCAACAGGACTACCTGGTACACAAAAGGAACCAAGCTGCTCCAAGGTCTGGTTAATATTATTCATTTCTCCTGCAGATTTAAATCCTACCCACTACAATGCAGACTGTGTGCGAACTTGAATACACACATACATATTATAGATATATACAGGGTACATACTCATCCACAAGTAGCTACGAATGAAATGCAACTCTCACAGAGTATTCCTCAGAGACACCAACGACGAACCTTTTCCTGCTTCTTCTCAGGAAGAAAGCAACTTTCTCCTTCCTTGAGAAGATGGAATTCTTACATTGCCCCAGAATCGATCTTTCCCTATAAATCTCTCGTTTACTCTTGGATTTTGAAAGTAATGTTATTAGTTAGTGATGCAACCTTCTTAATGTCGCTTTCTCTCTCTCTCTAACTTTAACGAGTAAAATTGCCCTTGACTGACCGAGTGTTTTGATTACGGGAGATTCACATCATCCTTATGGACTCTTTACGTGTACAAGTCTCCCTTTCTGTACTTCTTCACTTCACACAAGTGATGCTTAAGTCTTAGAAAGTGTCTGACTACTAACTTGAACTAATCCTGAAAGAGAAAGTTGATGGAGAAAGTTGGATTACTTTCCAAGACTTCTTAAGTAGAGATACAAGTATTTTGTAATTCAATACGACACACACGCACTTAAAGAACACACACTCTGAGATTAAGTATATATGAGTGAGTGTGTGTGTCTGTGTGAACGGTATATACACTTAAGAATTGTGTATTATGAAATGACTGAATGTCTTATGTGTATAATTTTAAGGTGGACTATCACTGGAAGGAAACGAGTGGGTCTGTGAGTGCAATTTGGTGTGGATGGGAGAGTGGCTTCGTCGATGGCTGAGAGAAAGTTTCGAATCTCACTCTTCGTCTATTCCATCCGTCCACTCGACCTACGAGTCCATCCGTCGTCCGACATGTACTCATCCAAAAGGATACTCCATTCCACTAATTGACCTGTATCCTGACATTCTATGCCACGCCAGTGCGCTCAGCAGTGCCCCCACCCCTTCCTTACCTTTCAATTCATTCTTTGGAGTAGGCTCGTCGTCCCTTTGGTTCCTTTATTCTTTTGTAGTACTTATCGTCACCTCCACGTTCCAGTCCTTATTGTTATGACCCGTCTATAGTGAGGTAATATTTTATGCTAATTGATACCGAATCTCATGTACATATATACCTCATTTAAACCTGTACAAAGTCCTGGACTCATCCCTTTTTGTCTTTTATTATATATATTGTTAGCTAATTTTTCTTCTGATGCACTCACGAATTAATTCTTCTCTGTAATATATACATATATATGTAGGCGGAAAGAAAAGCGCTGATGTGAAAACTCTCTCAAGTTGTAATTAAAGTTTGTTAGACGAAGCATAATTAGTCTTGATAAATTAGAGCAAATAAATAAGTAGGTTTATTAGGTGTACAATCTAAACGAGATGAGTGTCGGGGAGAGATGTTGAGTAGAAGTAGAGTGTAATTGGATTTTGGGAAAGTCTGGTCTACTCGTACACATACTGTATGGCTGTATATATGTAGAGGCTCTTGAGGAGTCTGTGGATTGATTAGCAGTGAGAGGGACGCCAGAGAGAGAGAGAGAGAGCGGATGGATTAGTGATACTTAAGTGCATAGAGAGTAGAGAAAATCTTGTTACATATCAATTTATGGCTTCCATTGTATCATTCAAAGATATCGGCCGTCAAGTAAGACTAAGCTTACATGCAGCAGGAGCAGCATCAGTAGAAGAAGTGGGAAGGATAGAAGGAAATGGCCTTTTAACTTTCCAGGAAGAATCTCACCGGAACTGTGTGTATGTATGTTGCAGTGTGTGATGTAACGATGTACACTTCCAACTTGTCTGTCTGTGTGTGTATGTGCGTGTGGGTAACATGGAGGCTTTCTTCATCATCCGAAGAGGGTTGATCCGCCAACAAAGTCTCCCTTCTAATATTTTCTCCCGGTAGTCTTTGTGCTTTCTCTAATGTTAATAATGATAGTGGTAGTGGTAGTGGTAGGCTGCTGGTGGTAGTATAACAGTAAGGAAGAAGATCACAATGAGAAAAGGTACAGATAGAGAGAGTCCAGCTTCCTTTTTGTCTGTAGAGAAGTCCAGTGTGTTATTTCCCCTATTGCTTCTTCTTTCGATTACTCGAGGAGATAAAACCTTTCTGTGTGTTGCTTTTCTTATTCCTTAATGCATCTACAATCCACAGACCACTGAGCTACGTAATATTTTAGGCGTATCACTAGAGAATAGATTGGGAGAAAGCAGACGCATCTTTTACACTCCTCTGTAGGGAAAGTCAGGTTTTTCTTTTGGGATACAACAATTAAATTTGTTTTTGTGGATCGATATGATACAAGTAAAGCGTGTGTTTATTGCAAGGTCCGAGGTTTAGTGTTCCTTCTTGTTGTTTTGTGCTCACTTTCCTGTCTGGAGAGTTGCATATATATAGATGCACGCAAACCTGGTGGTAGTGGTGGTGGTGGTGGTGGTGGTTGAGGTTCCACTGTACCCCTTTCACTTTCGAGCATAAGATGATGATGACAGTCAATCCCCATCCGACTCCTTTTTATCCGAGTTGATTGAAAGGGAAAGTTGTTGTATTGTTGTGTGTAGAAAGCGTGGACGCAAATGTTGCTCATCTCTCTCTCTCATGTCAGATTAATGCCAATTTACTTTTAAACAAATCTTGATATCATCATCGTCAGCCCTCAAAGCTCTCAACTTATGTAAATTATAGTGAATAATAGAGTATATAGATATGTTTAGTTATCGTTCTATCTCCATATTCGAAACTACGTATATATATTAATCCCCGCGCAGACAATATATGCCTTGCTAAAGTGCCTTAAAACCCAATTACTTTGTGAGTAAACGGGATATCTTTTTCTTAACCACCCATGTAGCACTTCAGTTTAAGCATCTTTCATTACTCAAATATAGATAATTCGTAATTATCTTGAGTACAGGAAATTATTAAAATATTAATACAACTACACACATCTTCTTCACACTGTGGAGACTCATACATATCTCTCTGTAGGATTATTACACTGAAAATTATATACAACTAGCTTTACATTACACTGCTATATAACTGATCTCGTCTATAAATTGTAAAAAGGTACTATATAATCAATAGTGGGGTAAGTATAGAGCGATTTCTAACTGTACACATATACAAATATAGACACACGTGTGTAATCCGTAATTGTGCGTACACGCGTTTAGATTTTACAGTGTCAACGATGACAATTTTGTATTCTGAACGATTATTATTGTAATTACCGATTATTGCGTGCGTGTAGGACACGACGGTGCTCCCAAAAAGCAGCAAAAGGAAATAAAGTTTCGATTGTGGTAATGTCGGAACAAAAAGAATATTGATTAGAACTAGTTAAAAATGTAAAATAATTATCGAGTAGTTACTACATATATTGTCATTTACTTTACAGTTTACGATGTCGCATATATGAAGCAATAAATGATGAAACTACAAATGTATTTTTGAAAGAACCTTGTGTGAATGAATTGAATAAAACTTTCTCTTTTAAATTCTTCAGTGTGTTCTTATTTTTTCTTTTACAAGCTTTTGCATAATACTACCATACAGGCATGAACTTTCAAAGGTTCAGAGTGGCAAGTGGGTGCTCTAAAAGAAATGAGGACTTATATAGTGTGTTTTATTTTTCCCACAGAACTATCAAGATTGACAGTATATATGTTGTTAATTATCCATCATTTTAGTGGCCAGTGAGGATTTCACTCTTCTACTGAAGGTTTCAACTCTTATGGTCGTGTGTGTATATAGATTTGTTTGAAGTGGAACTTATAATTAAAGTCTGTCAGAGTATTTTGAAACCGTCCTTCGAATTCTTACACGTAGGAAGGAAGGAAGGAGCGTGCTGATATGCATGACAGGTCTACCTATACACTTGAACGAGGGAATTAATAAGCAAACTTTGCTCAACAGAATTGCAGATCCATCAATCCTATTTACACAAAAACAATTTTAGAATTCTTTAACATTCCTCTCTCTCTTGTGTTTTGGCCATATACAGTCTATAGAAAATACAAACGGTTCAACGAAACATAAGTTAGTAGTATTCACAATAAAAGGATTTTATCTGTGTGCCATTTATACAGTCTGTCTGTATATATACAGAGTATGCAATATGCATTATGCTGTCAGTTGTGCAAATCCCATTAGAGTCACGAGCAAAACTTGTTGAAGGTGAGAATAGTTGATTCAATAAGAAAAATCGATTTGATCCTGTCATAAATATTGGAAGGTAGTCAATTGTAAATGAACATATATAAGTATACATGAGGGTTTGCCATTTTAAGTTTAAACATCAACAACTCTCTCTCTCTCTGTTTGCTGTTTTAACCTTTCGTAACTCATATGACTTTTTAAACACTTCACAGAACAATTTCACAAGTATACGAAACTAATAATAGTTTTCAGTAAAGTCAAAGCTTTGAAAATTGAGACAGAATTACCAAGTAAAGGAATATTGATACTCTGTTTCTTACTTCTAGAAAGAGAGTAGAATTACATGCACAATTCCGTGGTACAATTGAGGAATGAAGGGATCAAGAAACCGGAAGTTGCAGTTGTACATTACTGAAATATAATATTTCCTCCATGTCATGTGACCGGAAGACTTTTGCTTGCTCGGTGCATAATAGAATGAACGGAAGTAGTAGTAGTGAATTTTAAAGTATCTCTTCACTGCTTCGTGTTCTTGGATAGTGTTCATATTCTTCATATATAATGAGAGTTGAGTACTTGTTGATGTTCAATATTCTGGAGCAAGGAACGACGACCTAACTCCCTATTCTTCCAGTAGAAATGTTTTTGAAGAGGAAGAGGTTTTATGCAGAAGAAGAGCCCACAATGGATATATATACGTATATATATATATATATATATGTAGGTAGTGGTGGTGGTGGTACTTCTTTTGTCTTGTTAATTATTAGGAGACACGGGCACAAGTTGAACTACACACTCTCTTCTTGGTTTGTTATTACTTTATGATTTGTCGCAGACCTGAAGTTAATTAACACTTTAACTCTGTCTAATAATGATGAAGAAACTTTTGACATTTTTCATTTCATCAAGTACTTGTCAGAGACTCAGCTTAGGAAAAACTTGCACTACTCACCTATTACAAAAGTACTTTTTGGTATACACAGTGTGTCCTCATAGATATTTATGACATCATTACTATCAAATCTGGAGCTTTGCGGGGAGCTTCGAGATTGCGTCTCTGTGAGATTTTTAAGAACTTTGTGTGGAAAGTAGGTGAAATCAAGATGAGACTGGTTTTTGTCTGTTAAAAGAAAGCACAGGTTGCTTTGCCAGAAACAACTTGGTAATTCCGGTGGATTTGCTCTTTTTTAAATATATTACCTGTTCTTTTAGGTACCCATATTATAATATGTGAATGTAGTTCTAGCGAAATGTCGACTTATAAAGTTGCTAAAAACATTAGCAGGTTGTGATTCATTTATTATATTGGCTGCGGCAACATTCTAAGCACGAGAATTTTCCATACGAATGGAAATAAACATTGTCAGCATTTGGCAGTTAGTGTGATTAGTCATCAACATAAGATTCCACTTTAATCAAAAGTCAAACACAACCTTGTTTGTACACTTTGCTTTTATATTGCAACCTACCATTATACTCTGTATGATCAGATGGCTCATTCGACTAGATCTCTCTCCTCGTGTAATAAAGAAACAGAATATTTTCCAAGGATCATCTAATGAGTCTTTAGAGGGCTGTCTGAGAAAATCGCGTTTTAGACATTTATCAATAAAAATTAGTCTCTTGTGACATGACTTGGAATGAACTCCTTTTAAGAGATTATACACAAAGAGTAGTATCGCTGATCGTTACAAATATTATGTTGCAAATAAGCAAGCGGGATAAAAAGAACAACACAATACACACACGCGACAGCATTTATATATATATACGCATACACAAACTGCTAATAATTTCAAAGGAAGATGACCGGAGAATCTCACACTCCCAAATGCCATTCACGTTGAAAGCTTTTAATAAAAGTCATTCTGACAAAGTTAATTTCTCACGAACACACAGTTTGGAGAATTCCTTTAGCCAGACATTTCACAGCTGTAGGCAAAAACGCCTCGACGTTTGCTCTGGAATTAGCATGAGAATGTTGTAATTTATTTTTATAGGCAATTACATTTTGGGCATGCTTATGGCTTGTATCAAACCACAGAGGTGAGATTAGACCTTCCGGGACGACCTTTTCTTTAAAACGACGACGGTCAGACATATAATATACACAACACATACATACATGAAACTACGTGTATACCTCACTAACCGCGTGCCCTTTCACCACGCGCGTCTCAAAAAGTCAAGAGAGATACGACGACGTATATACAATAACTTTCTATATATACACCCAACTCAGGAAATATTTTACATGAAAGAGCTCTTCACAATCTGAAAGTGGAATTCAGCGAACCTCAAACAATAAAGTTGGTGTGAGATTCTTGGAATTCTTTTTCAAAACTTTCACCCACAACAATGACAAGGCAAACCATTCGTGGAAGTCATGCACCCAGAGTCTTCTCATACTTTTCCCCACTTGTTTCCAAAAAGTATCTTCTCTCTGATCTCGTTTGTGATTTAGTTTGGCTTGGCTCTCCGGAGTCAGTTTCGTTGGGATTCTGTTAGAAGTATTTTTTTGTAAATGTTCTGCTGCTGCTAATTGATTCCAGTAATTTTATAAAAGGTTTGTCAGTTCTTTTTACTAACACGCTACTTTGAATTCTACTTATTGTTAGTGTGGTATTTCTAGAATACTTTTAAGTATCATGCCAAGTGAGCACACACATAACTTGGAACAGGGAAAAGTTGTAGAAACCTCAAGCAAAAGTACAAAGACTACCACCACCGGAGGAGTGAACATAAGGATTAAGGTTTGAATCACATGCTGTGGCTTGGGAAAGTTGACAGGTGGAGTAAATATTTCCCTTATCTCTCTCTCTCTCTCTTAAATCTACCTTCAGGTGAAAATATTCTTCCAAGAATGTTTTGATTTGAAATTTACACTCCAAACAGAAACTCTTATGTGTCCACTTACACAACTCTTGGAAATACACTCAGCATTTGAATTAAGCATTATATATACGCGTTTATATGTACCGTGTGTGTGTGTGTGTGTGTGTGGATAAGAGAGAAGGTGTGGAATTGCTCCTATTAACTTGCTCTCCTTTGAATTGAAACTACAAGTGTATGTATCTAGCCAGCATTATACCTTGTGTGTATGTGTGTTTGATGTTAATGTAGTTTAGTCTCAAAGAAACACATTTCAGTGTAAACTTGGGAAGGCAAAGTGAAAAGAAATTAGAAAATAGTGAGTGAAAGTGGGGAAAGTATGAGAAGACGAAGAAGGAGCAAAGAGGGTTTATATATACAAGTGAGTGTGTAACATTGTACAAAAGAAAGCACTTTCATCTCATCCCACACACACCAAAAGTTTCCTTTACTGATCGTCGTGCATAATTGATCAAGGAGGAAGCTACTACTACATAGACACTCGCTGTCTGCACTATATAGATATACATATGTGCAGTAAAATGGCTTCTATCAATTATTCATTGTTGCACTAGTACATAAATTACTCGTCATTTCTACACCCCGTGTGTCCCTCCGACTGTGACTAACTCTCTCTCTCAAAGTCCAAAGGCAGAGAAAGCAGATCGTGCACACACACACACACACCGTTGTATGTTTTTCCATTTGAGACTGCGATTTCTCAGGAACATTTCGAGATTATTACGAGAAATATTTATGCTTTATGTCTCCATTATTCTTGCCTTAACGTTCTTCCACACACACACACACACACACACGGACACGTAAAGATATTCGAAATTCCAATGAGTTCTATATGGATCTTAATGTATTGTATGTATTGTATTTGGGAGAAATCCTGTCAATTAGTCTTTCCATGCAGAGCCTATCAATCTCATCAGAGGAGCTCTCGTGTACATTTTTATTACTCTTTTCACCTCCGAGCGTTTCTTTCGTATATACTTATGCTTGGGATGTTCCAGTGTGTCTAATCTCGTACTTTGTGTGGTTTTGTGCGAATGTCGGTTGGAAGAGAAAGTACAGCATTGCAGAGAGAGAGAAGTCTCTTCTGTCTATGAATTCCCAGAGATATTTCTTCATAAAGATAGAGAATGTGTGTGTGTGTGTGTGATAGAGGTCTAATAAAAAATTGAGGGAATATTTTGTCGTCGTAAGGATGCATGAGGAAGAAACCATTTTGGACAAAGTATTATTACATTTGGCACGAGTGACGAGAGGATGAGAGACACACAAACTGAATCTCTCCCTCAAGCAATGCATATGTTGCGGAACTCACCACAAGGGAAGTGATTTACTCTCTTGAGCCAACATTTTAGGATGTTTTGATATGGACTCGAGTCTTGTCTCTCACCCTTCTTTGCCTTCTTCTTAGGAACAATCTCTTGCCTATCCATATGACACGGAGGAGACTTAGGGAAGAACCTTTCTGCCTAAATCTGAACTTG
>Ga0194135_10002874_pt1 | contig 10510 bp, 5 predicted proteins | sample LitLau_LLRF_2013_FD_134024 | JGI IMG/M metagenome (GOLD analysis project Ga0194135, IMG submission 134024) | Freshwater sediment microbial communities in response to fracking from North America - Little Laurel Run_MetaG_LLRF_2013 (version 2) | ecosystem: Environmental > Aquatic > Freshwater >... | reverse complement strand
TTATATCCTCCTGATTGTCCTCCTTGAACATTGCTCACTTGTTGCGACTTGCTGAAATGACTTCTATAGTCGCCACCTGGACGGATCTCATCCACGTAGTATTGTGAGGATGGAATTGGACTGATGTCATATCTTTGATAGTTTGCACTTTCAGCTCCAGTCACGTTACTCGCACCTCTGTAACCAGTACCTGAGAGGAGTTCTCGGGCGAAGGAGCTTTTAGGCAAATCTTCATCAGGGTAAGTTACGTCAGAGGACTGGAAGGACGAAGAAGCATCAGCTTGGGTAAACTGGGGTCTGAAATAGGAGCTCTGTGGAACACTGTCATACTGGAGGGGTGAATTGTAAGACACTCGAGAGTAAGTTTTCTGTGGGGGGCTGCTAAAGTAGCTTCGACTGTAGACAACTGGAGGGGCACTCTCGGCAACTTCTTCGCCTTCATTTTCATCATGGACAAGAGTTAACTTCTTGTCACCACTTGAGGGAATCTCCTTATAACTTCCATCAGATTGAAGTTGGAATTCTTTATGAATCATCACTCGCAGTCGACTTCCACTTCTACTGGAAGACTGACGGATTCTTGATGAGGACTCATCTTGCACAGATTTACCTGGAGAGTGAATACGAAAAAGTATGAGTAAATACCAATAGATATATTTCACGCTACAGTGAAGTGCTAACGATAAAAAGCCACCTCGTTCAATGTATCATAATGCCCCATAAATGTATTTTATTCCTATTTTTCACACACTTTTAATTAATTCGCTAGTTATGAAGTTAGTGATGGTGTACATTGAAAGAAAAGAAAGTAATTTTAGGGAAATTTAGGGAAGTTTCTCATACAAGTGTCACTTTGAATTTGAAGATGACAAGAAAGCTTCAATTAGAAGCATGCAATTTACAAAAAATTGAATGGTTCTTTATTATTATAGGATTAGTATTATGAAATATTATTTAAATTAGCTTACTCCTAACAAGGAGTGGAGGATAGTTAAGCAAGTAATTTATGTAATTAAGTATTTTTACTTGTAGTAATTATTATTGTGATTAGTTGAAGATAAGGAAATATCTAGTTGCAACTTTGCATTTGTTGCCTTCAGGGTTTTGGAGCGTGAAATAATAAGGCAAAGGAGTTTATAACTAAATATACAAATGCAATCTAAAGCCAGGAATTAAAAGATCTCAACTTGTTTTACATGCTTACGTTGGATGAATACACTCATACTACAAGAATATCTCAAATCTCCAACATCAGACATCTTTTCCTACAACTGAATTCGATACGCTACGAGTTATTAGCTAATCCGTGTGTGTGTGCGGTTGTTGTTCACTTTGATCTTAAAATGGATTAAGTTTGCCTCTAAGTAAATTATTAAGAACTTCCCTGAAATACTGGTAAATAATTGCTCTTTCCGTCAATACGTACTATAATCATTTACTTTACATGTCTACACAGTAATTAAATTCCTTGTTAATTGGAAGTTTATATTGTTATTCAATAGCAATTCACGATTTCATATGTATAGCAGCTTCTTTTCAGTTCACACAGTCTGGTAGAACGCCACGATTTACGTATCAACTATTCAATTATTCATTCAAACAGTAACGCGTGCGAAATTATAAACAATTATGCGTTTTTAATTGAAGAAAGTATCCGCTCGCATTCCACAAATCCGTTGTATGCATCTAAAAATGTGTGTCTGATGTTTCAAGTTTTTTAACTATGGATAATATACCATTCTGGTTTCCAATTCTTTTTGAAAGAAACAGAGAAATAGAAATAGAAGTTGGCAAAACCACTATACCTTGAATGAATGTCCCAGACAGCAGTAGAAGTCCAATAAGAACTGTCGATATGTTTCCCATGATTGTGAGCATTTTGACTGCCCGAGTACGAGAACTCTCTCGACAAGCCCCAGAAATTAAATAAACAAAGGTTTAGAATTTGACTGGGATGTGAGCACAAGTAAAATCACAGAAGCTTAAACACACATTTAGTCAACACTACAAAACTCGTATGAATTTGCCGAAGGGTCTCTGCACAAGTATCAACCGATCGTTGAGATCACTTAAGACGTACGAACTTATTCAGGAGCCCCGAAGCGCTTTGCTTGTAGTTCAGTTCAACAAGTGAGTTGTGGATTGAATGAGGACTCGGCACGCGAAGGGTTTTCCTTTTGTTAGGGGATCAATTAACGCAACTTATCGATTGGGAATGATTAAGGAACTCGAGAGGAGTCTCTGAAAAAGAGGCTGAAGTGCAATATGCTCTCTCTGAGGGATCTCAAGTCGCTGTGAAACAATTGTAGCTGTTGAGATGAAAGTAATGGTAGTGAAGTAGCCTTTCCGTATTTGAGTGCCTGACCGGCCACCTCAGACATGACATAAAGTTGTAAGGTATTTCGTGCCAAGTATCCCTTGATATATACAAATAGGCAAACACCTCGTCCATCCATTTATTTATTACGACCCTTGCTTGTTACTCACTCTCATTGTTCTTCTGTTCGTGTGTGTAAGGAAATCCTTTTTCCTACTTTTGCCACAAACATCATCATCAAGACGCCCTCATCAGAATACACACGTACATTCATTCCCTTACAATCAAATGTCTCGTTCACCTAATATGTAATAATCACTTTCAGTATTACTCAATGCTCCACATCAGATTACACATTATATGCTTTATGGGATCTTCCATCAGTTAGATAAATAGATTTTTTTCCAACTGAAGTCACACTCATCTTTTTATACGAATGATACAGTTCGAAGAAACAAGAAGGAGGTGATTGCTATACTACGTTATGCAAACAGATGAAATAATACGAGAATAAAATTTGATCTAATGAAAGTGAAATTGTTTTTTGTTTCCAAATTCATTAGAATCTATTACGACCTAGTGCAACCTGATAATAAAAAAGACTAACTACAGCAGATTTGATTCGACTTCGTAAACGCAATATATAGCCATTTTTGAAGGACGTGAAAACGTGATGTGTGCTCTGTGTATTCAGCTATTAATTTATTTGCCGTGTTTGCATCAGATACATCACTACTGCTACAATCCCGTTCTGGTCCTTGTATCATGTTCAGTTGTTGTCACTTGCTTGGTGACTCAAGAATTGCACACACATGTGTGTAGACTGTCAGTTATGCATTTACAATCTAGTATTGTATTTGTCAGACGTTCAGTTGTATTTTTTGTGTGGAGACTCGCCAGTCGTCAACCACCAACTGACCAAATGCAATTTACGGAATCACCGCAATAATTCTACCGGAAGCTTAACACAAAACGATGACATTTAAAAATTGAAACGCTAAACGAGGAGATGACCTACTATTTATTAGGAGGGACTGCATAAGAGCAAATAAGAGTGCTGCTGTCGTGTAACTTCATAATCTTAAACTATGTTGTAAGTAAATAAGCACAGAATTAGCCTTTGCCCAAGACTAATTAGTTATTAGCAGTCTTTCATCAGGCTTACACAAACATTTAAATTTCTAAAAACTTTGAATAATAATGAGACAAGAACAATCACATTCTTTTTTCACCCAGATCTAAAATCGCCTTCCTGAGGGTAGTTTGATTAGTAGCTGCCATGAATAATATGCATCCTGATGAACAAATAGAATGCGCGTCTCAGTTACATACACAAACACAATGGACTGGATTATGAGCCAATGTAGTTTTTACTACAATGTTCAATGTGCACCCTATAAAATGCCTCCTGGGATTATTTTGAACTGAAGCAGTAGCAAACCAGTTTCGAATTATGGTAAATTCAGATGAAGATCGGCAGAAAGAAGGATGATCACACAAATGAATATGTTTTCAGACAATTTTTATTTGAACGAGCAAACACCAGAAGCCAATCATGACGCATCGGAAGCTCCAATAGTTTCTTATACGCTTCTCAGCATATATTAAATTACAGTCTCTGTCGTCACTTCTGCATATATACGATCAAACTTATTGGCATTCGTGAGCGATCAACTCTTGTCGTTACTTGAGACAATTTCAATTGAAAAGGAAGAGACTTTTAATTGGACTATTACTTAAGGGACATGTAATTAACTTTGTAATGACTGTGTGTGACTGAGACGTGAACTTTAATGGAAGTACTCGTGTGATTGCGAATCGCAATTTTTGTAAAATATCACGTATACAATAAATGGCTCGATTGTTAGTTGACGCACTTTTCACACCGCAGCTTACGCTTGCATGATATGATATTTAATTTGAAATATTCCAATGATGCATATCTAGAAGAATAATCAAGAGAGAAATTTGTTCGTAGACAGGAGTGACATGTTCGTTGTATACATTCATATTATGATCTTCCCTTCTGATCCTTATTTTGATCGATGTTCTAATCCATGTATATTTCAACTTGTGTGCATCTCTTACAGTATTTTTTCTCACTGAATTTTAGTAGCTTAGCTTTCGTTGATTGAGTTGTAGCTGATTCCGATTGTTTTTTTACTTTTCAAGATCTCTTCTATTAATAAGCTTTTTGCCGACAAAATGAGCATCGGCAGATTGAAATTATCTTTACATCAGCATTGAGTTTGTATGCATACGTTTTAAATTGCTTGCCAGTTAACCATCAAGAAATATTTTTGAACACACACTCCATAGAATAATGTGCGTATTTATTCAAATGTAACGAGAATTATTTTTTGTACCTTCCTACGAATAAATGGCAAAAGATCTAGTGCAGTTACAAGCTACATTCCAATTAGTGTGGTGAAAGACTTCATGAAAACCAAGTCTAGAACTTGAATGTAAATGATGGACAATAAGCGAATATAAAGACGAAATGTGCGTGGAAATATTGTAATTGTAGGTACTAGTTTCTTGGACTGATTATTTTACAACTCTGTTGTTTGATGAGTTTGAAGTAATAGGTTAACATAATAAAATGATGGTCTCATAAATTCATTCATATAAGCGTCATATTGGGTGAGTGACAACATATCCACTACTAACTTAAACGACAACAACAAGATCAAGAGCCCCCAAGAAGTTCGTTGAATGTCAACGATAAATGATTTTAATGTTATGAAGATATTGAAGTTGTCAAACTACTGTCAACCATGTTTGGGCGATGAGATTATTGAGAGAATCGAATAAGTTATGAATAAGAGCTTTCAATTAGAGCGTTCAAAAAAACTAAAACGATATTCGCAATGATTTCACATTAATAATTGGATTACCCAATGTGATGATTAAAATTTGACAATGAGGGAAATGCGATACGCATAAAACTTGGTGCGTATCGAATTTGAATTGACTTTTAGTGAGCATATCTTAATTTCAATTATGCGTGGAATTTCTCTCACCTGCTCTCCTGTCAAACCAGACACGAATCATCATTCTCTTGTCCACTTCCAAATGTTTTATTTGCTAAGCATAAGAAGCAGCAGGTTTGTAAAGTAGCCTGATGATGATACTTGTAATCTGTCTACTTTGAATTCGACTGATCATATTTAGAATGATTGCTAATTGCAATTTGCAATGTGAACCTTTTATGTATATTTCGCAAATATAGTCCAATTTGAAGACACAACTGTAGAAAGTGCCTATAAGTTTTGCACCTGATTGTAAGAAATTATACAGAAATCCGGAATCAAAGTCCATAACAGGTGGGAATTTCACAACACTATAATACGCATTGTTATTCGCAGCTTGAGAAAAATAGGCGTACAGAAAAAGTTGTTATTTTGATTTACTAATTGTCGATAAATTTCAAACCTACCTACAATATTCAAGTCACAAGTATAGAATCTAACATCAACCAACTTAGGTACGTATGAGCTTATGTTTATCTTGAATTACATCAGAGTAAATAACATCCTTAGTGTCGATATGCGTAATTAATTTAAAACTATATCGAAGTCTTGTTTTGTACTAGTTTCTAGTGCGTGCACATACCTAGCAGTGCACTATTAATAAACCTTTGCTTTCCTCTGTACACAACAGCGACAGGAGCTGCTAGCGTAATTAACTTACAGTCTATAGAATTTTAATCATAGTGGCTAAAATCACACCTCAATAGTTCACATACGATGAAATAAAAAACTACACAACTCTCGAAAATATTGTTGTTACAGTTCTCGCTCTTTGTGTTAGTCTTCTTCCCTTACTAGTACTTCAATCTTCATATCTGTACTAATAATTTACGCTTATCGTTTTCTATCAACTTCGATCGAAATGATGACAATGCTATCCGTTTTGCATGGTTGTTTTTTTTCTTTAGTGATAATCAGTTTCATATTATTAATATAAGGCTGAACTTTTATTTCAACCACAATAAAGACAATGTAAAAATATGTTCAATTTTTAATCAGTTTTTACTGCCCAGAGCAGCAAAGAGCAGCTCATAAATATCATCGCTTTAAAATGAATACACAACTTTTTCGAAAAAGCACTCGCGGAATGCACTTATATTAATTGGTGCATCAACTCGATGAGACTAAAATTTGATTAGAAAAACACTGCGGAAGTAGTTCTTCGTAAGTTTTCCTGCATCTCTTTCTAAAACGCACATTATACAAAAACTAGTTCATTATTTGTTTATATTGACACAAATTATTAAATATAGTTGTTAAGTAAAAGCTGGATGAATGCATGTTAACACGCCAGTCGAATAAGATTGCAGGTTTATGAACATTTTGGTGGTTTCATTTAGTCTAATAAACGTCCAATTCAGGTTAATATTATTCGAAAATATTTTGTTCACACACACGTATTGAATCTATCTATTGCATTCATATATTCTTGTTTTGCGTTTTTAGGTATTCGTGAATAATAAGCAAGCAAGATCTTCCTATTTCTCAGGAATAAGTAACTATCGAGGATTTACATTAAGCTATTCTAGTAATTTAGTATACCAAGTTAAAATTATTTGAAACTCTCATGTAAATTTGCGAGACAATTAATGAGTGAAACGAGCACGACAGATAATTGGAGTGAGGACCACAAATTTTAAAGAAAAAGCTAAAGACGCAAATGAAGTGATAATTTATTGTGAAGAGAGAAGGTGGAAAAAACTCGATACATAATACCTAGCAAGCTTACAAGTGTAAACGGGTGTATGGTGGAGTAATAATGACATTTATTACAGTATTTCTACCACCGAATAAATAACGTGTTTGCTGCCTCATCGGTTATTAATTTAAATAGCCATTCATCCGTATGCACGTTGCATAAATTAAAAGAAATTAGTCGAAAGGGAGACTGCATAGAAGGTTAATAACACTAAAGAGCAGTGTGAATGGGTGTAAAGACGAGCAAAACAATAAATTCTTATTTGTATTTTGTATCTTTTTTTTGTTCTCACGAGCAATCGGACTAATGACGACTCACTATATATGTTGTTTACGACGGAAAGGGAACTAATTGTCATGTGGCATGAAGGGAGAATTATGTTATCGCAACGAAGGAACATAATCTTGGTAATCGTTTTCTTTGAATCAAAATGATTCCTCCGCTGATCTCTTGGCTTCCTTTGCGTGACCATACCTCTAATTTTCCTTATGTAATCTCATACTCTGTACTTATATTGTGGCTGCAACTGATAAAAGGAACAACAGTAAGGACTTCGCATGCATTTTTATTCGTAGCAAATATAAAAGTGCAAGTCTTTGTGCATTTACTGTAACTTCTAAGAAACCTTCCATTCACCTCTCCTTCCCATAAATAATCGACGCTTCAGTTGCTAGAAGTGCAAATTGCAATAAGACTCCAAAAAGCTACTTAAATTAAATAATTTTTTCATAAAGTATGACTCCCATCATTTCATGCAGCCAGGATTGCTGCCAACATTTTTTTCTTTTGTTGTGTTAAAATACTCCTTTTCAACTACGGCAGATTATTTTAGAGATTACAAGGGCTAAATGAAAGGTGAAGATTTGCAGCACCATAATTTTAAGGCAATTCTGAAAGTATTTCTATTTTCACTGTCAATCTGATGCTACTGAAAGAAATAATTAGAAAGTTTTGTGACCTCTGCAGATAGAGGCATGTATAGTTTCTTTTGAACAGACTTGTTCATAGTTTTTATATTCTGCGCAGCTCATTAGAGTTGGAGAACTCCAGACTCCTTCTTCGTTGAATTGTAAAATTCATGCACGTCCTGAAAATAAATCATCTGATTCGTACGCAACACCTCTTACAGACTCATAAAGAGATGAATATTGATGTTCACTCGTGCAATTCAGTTCGGACGCACGCTGTGAGCTTGCAATGATCTTTATGATCACCAACTTGGTCACACTTAATACCCCCGACCTTGAGATCTCTGACAGTTATATAAACACTTCATTCCACATGAAGTATAGATGCTCCTAATAAGCCAAAGTTTTAATGAAGTTTACCTGACTGACGAGAGCAGAGACAACAACAGGTGTAATGTCCAAGCACACATTAATGTAGCTGCCCATAGGTTACAGATATCAAGCAACAATTTTCAAAGAGACTTGTTAATAATAAAAATGGAGAGATGGAGAAATCGAGTGGCATTGGTGACAGGTTCCGGGTCAGGAATCGGAGCTACTATTGCTTTCAATTTGGCAAAACATGGAATGACTGTAATTGGATGTGCACGAAATATCCAACCCATTGACGTAAGATTAAGATTGTTCCATTATTTATGTGTACGGTAACAAAAGCACTCTCATGTCAATCTGTTTCTCAATGTTTTGGGTGGTCATCCTAGGAATTGGTGGAGAGATGTGCAAAAGAAAGCTTAGCAGGCAAGATAATTTCTTATCGCTGCGATTTGTCACTCGAGTCAGAGATCGAGAAGATGTTTGAATGGATCCATCGGACAACCCAGAAAGGTGTTGATGTTCTTGTGAACAACGCAGGATACGGAACAATGACTCCTTTGCTTCGTGAGTAAATTACATGAGCTCACACTGACAAATTACTTGCTACTAATTTATCGACTTACACTTTAAACGGCACAAGTGCTAATCTCTTCACATGTACCTTGCCGTCCTTTAATGACGTTTGGCTGCGCGCACAGACATGCATCAAACTAATTATGTGGCCTTTTGCAGAGCTGTCGGGAAAGGAAATGGTCGACATGATGAATGTTAATGTGGTTGCTCCAATCACTTGTGCTAAGTTGGCTGTTCATTCTATGACGGAAAGAGGAATTGATGATGGCCATATTTTTAATATCAACAGGTTTATTACCAATATTCACAAATCAAAGATATCAATAATATCTACTAATACATTTATTTTAATAACTAGTCTTTATGACTTATTTTACTTTGTTGTACGTAGCATGTTAGGCCACTCAGTGGTAGGAATCATGCATTTCTATTCAGCTACAAAATTCGCACTCGATGCTGCAACACAAGGTACACTCACTTATTAACAACAATTACAATAAAAGATTCAATGGTTTTCATAGTCGTTCATGTGTCTATATATTGTAATTCCTAAATTACTACATTCTGATTGGAATAAGGGTTGAGGAAGGAGTTGGCAGAAATGGGCTCTAGGATAAGAGTCACGGTAGGCCCGTAAACATCTTTCATTTTTATCAAGTATAAATATTATGATTAACTATCGGACATGGACATTGAATAGTCATTAAGTCCAGGACGTACTGAGACAAAGTTTCACTTCAATAAGAGCGTGTTAGGAGATCGAGCTGAGAATTTCTACAAAAATATAGAAAGTCTAACTCCTCAGGATGTGAACGATGCTCTTATCTACGCATTATCCACTCCAGCTTCCGTTCAGGTATCTAATGACATTGTCGCACAAGATATTCAAAATCAAAAGCAATAAAATAACAATATGTGTGTAGGTTTATGATGTCAAAATTCAACCTACAAATCTGGGGAACCTGAATGCATACAAGTCGTCATGAATTGCCCAATCGCCTATTATAAAGAGGCTATCAGATTATATACTACCGACATATTATTCACTACACAAAGTCTAATCTTGTCTAATATCTTTCTTAATCTTCTCCAACTGGTACTACACTCACAACACCATAAAAAAATCAAATGCATATCGCACACTAATAAATTTCCTGTGCAAAATGTTAAGGTTATTCATGTCTACTGTAGTACTGCATGTGTTTGCTCGATTAAAATAACAGTTTACTGGTGATGATAAGGCAGTAAATAGCTCTGAAAGCAAAAAACGTACTCTATAAACTCTAGGCACACAGAAAAGTAATACAAACGAAAAGCAAATTAAGTTGTAAAATTATTTGATTAATCCGTCTGTGTAATATGCAACCAAAATCAACAAATAATAATATTTCCTGCAGTGCAACGTGTGTAATTATTAATTTATTACAATCAGATTAGATTGCTAGATGACTTCGTTAAAATCCTATTAAGCTCAATAACTCTTTCCATTATTTCATGCCCTGATACTTTCTCCCACATCATACTTTGATCCTTCAACCTATTTGCTTTGTGGTCAAAGCGTTTGATGACTTGCTGCTGCTCCCTGCCTACCTATTCACATTATCCT
>Ga0194135_10002873_pt1 | contig 10513 bp, 9 predicted proteins | sample LitLau_LLRF_2013_FD_134024 | JGI IMG/M metagenome (GOLD analysis project Ga0194135, IMG submission 134024) | Freshwater sediment microbial communities in response to fracking from North America - Little Laurel Run_MetaG_LLRF_2013 (version 2) | ecosystem: Environmental > Aquatic > Freshwater >... | reverse complement strand
ATTCCTGGGCCGCGATCGGCAGCGACAACGATCTGAACGCGGCCACGCTGGACGATGTGAAGGCCTGGTTCAAGCGCTATTACGGCCCGAACAATGCCGTGCTGGTGATTGCGGGCGATGTCCAGACCGAAGCCGTTAAAGCCAAGGTCGAAAAGTATTTCGGTGGCCTGCCGCCGGGCCTGCCGTTCACGCATGCCAAGCAGTGGGTCGCCAAGATGCAAGGCGAGAAGCGCATTCGCGTGGACGAGAACGTCCCTCTGCCGCGGCTCTACATGATCTGGAATGCGCCAGGGGATGGCGAGCGTGACGCCGTGCTGCTCGACCTGCTGTCCGACATCATGACGGGCGACAAGACCGGCCGGCTGTACGAGCGGCTGGTCTATCGCGATCAAAGCGCGGCCGGCATCAGTGCCTCGATCAACAGCGACGAGATCGCCTCGCAGTTCAGCATCGTGGCCAGCGCCAAGCCGGGCGGCGATCTTGCAACGATCGAAGCGGCAACGAAGCAGGAGCTTGCGCGCCTGCTCGACCAGGGCCCGACGGCGGAGGAACTCAAGCGCGTGAAGACGCGCCGCTACGCCGATCTGCTCGGCGGTTTCGACGGTGTCGGCGCGAAGGCCGGCCTGCTCGCGGCGAATGCGACCTTCCACGACGATCCCGCCTCGTACAAGCAGGAAATCGCCTGGGAGCGCGATGCCACGCCACTCGACGTTCGCGACGCCGCGCGGCGCTGGCTCGCCGATGGCCGCCTGACCATCGAGGTCCAGCCGCAGAATGGCCTGAGCGCCGGCAAGGACACCGTGGATCGCAGCAAGCTGCCGGTGCCGGCGGCTTCAGCCGAGCTGCATACGCCGGCCGTCCAGCACGACATGCTGTCGAATGGACTCAAGCTCGCCGTGATCGAACGGCGCGGTGTGCCACGCGTGGAAATGGGCCTGATCGTCGATGCCGGGCGTGCCGCCGATGGCGGAAGCCAAGGCACGCCTGGGCTTGCGTCGCTGACTTTCGACCAGCTCGACGAAGGCGCGGGCAAGCTCGATTCCCTGGCGATCTCGCAGCGCGAATCGGAACTCGGCATCAGCATCGGCACCTCGACGCAGCGCGAATCCTCGACCGTATCGCTGTCGGCGATCACGCCGAACCTGCCCGCTGCGCTGGATCTCTACGCCTCGATCATCCGTGATCCGACCTTCCCGGAAGCCGATCTCGCGCGCAGCAAGCAGCGCCTTCTGGCCGGAATCACGTCCGAGAAGGCCTCTGCCGGCGGACTGCTGCGGCGCTCATTGTCCAAGCTCGTCTACGGCCCGGATCACGCCTATGCCTACTCCGGTCTGGGCGACGAGAAAGTCGTGGCCGCGATCCAGCGCAAGGATCTGGTCGCGTTCTATCGCAAATGGCTGCGGCCCGATAACGCCACGCTGCTGGTGGTCGGCGATACCTCGCTCGCGGAAATCAAACCCATGCTCGAAGCCCGCTTCGGAAGCTGGAAGGCTCCAGCCGAGCCGAAGCCGGTCAAGAACATCGCCGCGGTCCAGCCGGCCACCGCGCCGCGCGTGTTCCTCATCGACAAGCCGGGCTCGACGCAATCCCTGATCGCAGCCGCCAACATCGCGCCGCCCGGCAGCGACCCGGATGTCGAAACCATGGACACGGTCAACACCATCCTCGGCGGCCAGTTTATCTCGCGCCTGAATCTGAATCTTCGCGAGGACAAGCACTGGAGCTATGGCGCCAGCTCCAGCGTCACCAGCGCGCGGGGGCCACAGGTATTCCTCGCCCAGGCTGCAGTGGAGCGTGACCAAACGGCGGACTCGATGGCCGAAATGCACAAGGAACTGGTCGGCATCACTGGCGCGAGGCCGCTGACGTCAGAGGAGATCGACGAGGCCAAGCGTTCCGATGTGCTGGCGCTGCCCGGCAGCTTCGAGCGGGTGGGCCAGCTGGCGGCGGCGTATGCCGGGCTGATCGAGATCGGCCGGCCGGACGATTACTACAACAAGTTGCCCGGCGTGATCCGTGATCAGACGCCCGAGCAGCTCGCGGCTGCGGCCCGGAAGATGGTCAAGCCCGAAGCCCTGACCTGGATCGTGGTCGGTGATCTGTCGAAGATCGAGGACAGCGTGCGCAAGCTGAACCTCGGGCCAGTGCAGGTGCTCGATGCGGACGGCAAGCTCGTGCGCTGAGCGCAAGGCACCGAGTCGATCGGTGTCGGACCCGGAAACGCGAGAAGGCCGCTGATTCAGCGGCCTTCTGGAATCCTGCAAGCTGCGCCCGGCTTGCGCGGGGGTGAAACCTCGTTCGAAGTGTCGAGCGAGGTTTCAGTTCACGTCTTCGCCGAGCGGGCGCGAGAACGTGTAGCGTGCCGGCGCCACGACCAAGCTGTGCGCGGGGTCCGACACATTGCCGGCCAGCAGCTCGAATGGCAGACCGGCAACGAAGACGACCGTACCGAGCAGCGTTGCGACGAAACCGAGCGGACGTGCAAGCACGAGATCAGCCGCCATCGCGGCACCCGATGGCGCGTTGTCAGCGCGATTGTCGTAGTCCGGGTTGGTACCCTCGGCCGACGCAGCGGCGGCCGCAAGCAGCAGCACGGCAGCCGACAGAGACGTGATGCAACGAGTACGGATCGACATGAAGTTCCCCGAAAAACCAGTCAATGGAAGTGCAGGCAGCCTAGGCGCGGCTCCGGACAGTGTCAACGCGGGGTGCGCGCAGCCATGATCCAGGTCGCGCTGTACCAGCCAGAAATCCCTCCGAATACCGGCAACGTGATCCGCCTGTGTGCAAACAGTGGGGCCTCACTGCATCTCGTGCGGCCGCTCGGGTTCACGCTCGAAGATGCGCAGTTGCGACGGGCCGGGCTCGACTATCACGAGTACGCCCGGCTGCAGGTGCACGAGGATCTTGCCGCCCTGCGTACGGCGACCGGCCCGGCCCGCTGGCTCGCGTTCAGTACCCGTGGCATGACGCGATTCGATAGCGTGCGCTACGAGCCGGGCGACGTGCTGCTGTTCGGCCCCGAAACGCGCGGCCTGCCTGCAGACCTGCTGGATTCACTGCCGCCCGAGCACTGCGTCTACCTTCCGCAGCAGCCCGGCGTGCGCAGCCTGAACCTGTCGAATAGCGTGGCCATTGCAGTCTATGAAGCCTGGCGCCAGCTGGGTTACGCCGGCGCCCGGGCTGCCGGACCTGGCACTACCGCGCCCAGCACCTGATCCACCGCATCCAGCACGCGCGACAAGGGTAGTGTTTCGAGGCAATCCGAGACACTGCTGAGATGCCGGCCGCAACCTTCCTGCAAGCAGGGAATGCAGCCCGGCCAGCGACCCATGGCGCCTTGCAGAACCGTCACCTTGCCGATCCGCTGAACCGGCGCGGTCAAGTGCCAGGGACTGTCTTCGTCACCCGACCAACCTTGCGGCCAGGGCGCCCAGGCCACCGGACTCGACGGCCCGAACAGGGCGATGACCTGTGTGCCGCAGGCGCTGGCGAGATGCGTGATCGAGGTGTCCGGGCCCACGAACACGGCCGCGTGTGCGAGCACGTCAGCGAGCTCTCCCAGCGAGAGCTTCCCGGCAAGGCTGGCCAGCGCATCGCCCAGAGCGTCGTTCGTTCCGCGCGAGACATCGAGCAGCGCAGCGACCAGTGCCTGCTCCTCGGCACCCGGGCCGCCGCTCAGCAGCACGCGCAGGCCGCGCCGATGCAAGGCCTCGATCAGGTCGCGCCAGCCGTCGAAGGTCCAGGCCTTGTAGCGGTACATCGGTGCCGGATGCACGACCGCGAAGCGCCGCGCCGCCCAATTTGCACCGAGCAGATCGACGATGCGCGCATTGCTGCCCGCGCGTGGCGGCACCACGTCCGGCACCGTCGCAACACCCAGCAGTTCGGCCAGCCGCAATCCCTGCTTTACGGTATGCAGGCTTCCCGGCGCGTAGGTCACGCGCAGCGGGTTGAGCCAGGCGCGCTCGAACCCGGCTTGCACGGTCACTGCACGGTGAGATGAAGCCCACACGGCCAGGAACTGCGCACGGTCACTGGCGGTCACGCTGACGGCGAGGTCGTAACGCCGGAACAAAGGCCTTGCAATCCGCCAAGTCTGGCCGAGCCCCGCGTGAGTCGGCCAGGCGATCACCTGATCGAGATCGGGATTGCCTTCGAGCGCGGCGGCCGTCGATGCGAACACCAGCGCATCGATCCTGGCCTCCGGATAAGCCGTTCGCAGACTGCGGATCAGGGGCGTCGCCAGCAGTACGTCGCCAAGCCTGCGCAGGCAGATCACGAGGATGCGACGCGGCGCAGGAGAAACAGGGATGGGTTTGTAAGCAGCCGGAAATTCTGGGGCAGGCATAATCCTAAGTAAATCAAAAACACGCTGCTGTTGCTTGCGCGGCGACTCGGGGACTCTGAATTTTTTCGTGATTGAAGGATCTGAGCCCTCGCCATGACTCTTCGCTTTTCGGTCGTCATCAGCAGCTACAACTACGGCGCCTTCATCGAAGAAGCGGTCGACAGCGTACTTGCGCAGCGTCATGCTGCCGCGCAGCTCATCGTGGTCGATGACGGCTCCAGCGACGGCACGCTGGCGCTGCTTGCGCGCCGCTATGGCGACGATGCGCGCGTCACCGTGATCGCGAAGGACAATGGCGGCCAGCTTTCTGCATTCATTGCCGGGGTTCGCGCCGCAGACGGAGACATCGTCTGCTTTCTCGATGCCGACGATCGCTGGGAGCCTGACCACCTTTCGCGACTCGCCGCAGCCTATGCCGATCCTGCGGCCTTCGATGCCGTGCATACCAACCTGCGCTGCTTCGGAAACCGCGACCACCTCTGGCATGCCGATACCGAAGACCATGACCTGGGCCTGACCGCGCTGCAGACCTGGCGCTTCCGAAGCTGGCATGGCAGCCCGTCCTCGGCCTTGTCGATGCGCCGCGAACTCGCCGTGCGGATACTCGACCTGCCACAGGAAATGATTGCCGACTGGCGCGTGCGCGCCGACGATGTGCTGATCTTCGGCGCTTCCCTGCTGGCTGCCCACAAGGCTTACCTTGCCGCGCCCAGCGTCGGCTACCGCGTCCATGGCCACAACCACTGGATGCAGCGTTCTTACACGGCCGCGCAGTGCCTACGATACGAATACCGACTCGGTCGACTGATCGCTCACTTCGTGCGCGCGGGTGGCCTGACCACCGAAACGCTGCGGCTGACGCGTCGCGAATTCGAAACCCGATCGCGGCCGGATGCCGGTACCTTCCGCCAATATCGGCAACTGGCCTGGAGTGCGCCGCTGCCGTTCGGCAAGCGGCTGGAACTGGTCGTCGGTATGCTTCGCCACTACCTGAAAACAAGGCACACCAGCAAGCGATGACGGCGGCACCGTTCATCCTGTTCATTCCGTCGTACGGCCAGGGCGGCAGCGGCGAGTTCGTTCGCTCGGTCACGCTGGCACAAGCTGTTGCAGCACGCTGGCCCGCGATCCGCATTGAATTCCTGCTGCCCGGCGGACCCGGCACGCGGCAGGACGCGCCGTTCCCGAGCACCTGCCACGACGGCCCCGAGGACAGCAAGGGCGCGTTCGACAACGAGCACCTTCTGCGGCTCAAGCCGGATATCGCGATCTTCGACTCCGGCTGCCGCACCACGAGCCTGCGCCTGTGCCGGAAGCTGGGCATTCGCAGCGTCTTCATCAGCGACCGCGCCGGCACGTGCCGCAAGGCCTTCCGGTTGGACTGGCTTCGCCTGCTCGACGAGCACTGGCATCAGCGCGAGCACTACACCGCCGCTGCGTTCACGCGCAGACAGACCCTGCGCGCGCTATTCAGCAGCACCTATCGCCTGAGCTTCGACACCTATCTGGCCGAGGCGCCGATCTCCGATAACGATCTTCCGGCCGATATCCGCGCGGCGCTCGAGCAGCCGTTCGTGCTGTTCGCACCGGGCGGCGGCGGCTATCGCGTGGACGGAAAGCCGGTCAGCGAGCTGTTCGTCGAAGTCGCTGAAAAAGTGAAGGCGGAGCACGGCATCGAATGCCTGTGCTTGATGGGCGCGCTGTACGAAGGCGCCATCGCCGCGACCTCGGTACTGACGCTCCGGCAGGTCAGCCAGGGCCGCTTCGTGGATCTCATGCGACGTGCCCGCGTGCTGGTCTGCAATGGCGGTCATTCTCTCAATCAGGCCATTGCCTGCAATGCCGTCAGCGTGGCGGCTCCGCTCGGCGGTGGCGACCAGCCCGAGCGCATCGCCGCCTACGCCGCAGCGGGCTTGATCCGCGCAGCGAAGCCGACGATCGGTAGCCTGGTCGCGCAGGTCGCGCTGCAGCTCGATCCCGCAGCACAGGCCGACTGCCACGCAGCCATCGCGAAACTGGCACCGGTCAACGGCATCCCGGTCATGTGCGATGCCGTCGGCAGGCTGCTGCAAAGCCTTCCGCGATGATCGACAGCGCAGCGCCGCGCAAGCTCCTGGTCATGGAACTGGCCGGGCTTGGTGACAACATCCATCTGCTGCCCGCGCTGTGGAAACTGCGCCAGCGCTGGCCCGATGCTGAGCTGCATGTGATGGTCCATGTGCATGTCATCGGTCTGTTCAGGCTGCTGCCCTGGGTGCAGCGCGTCTGGGGCTATCCGGCGTCGCCGAAGCCGAAACTCGCCGGCAACTGGCACTGGGGACGCGAACTGCGTCAACAGAATTACGATCTCGTGCTGAACACCACGGGCGGCGACCGAGCCTCGATGCTGAGCTGGCTCACGCGTGCGCCGCAGCGCATCGGCCGGCGGCCTTCCGATGGTGGACCGCGCGGCTGGTCGCTGCTGTTCACACGCGTGCTGGAAGTGCCCTACTGGATCGAGCCGATGTTCTCGCAGAAGCTGCGCTGCGCGGCCTTGCTCGGATGCGAGGTCAGCGACGCCGACCTGATGACGCCGCATTTCGAGGTCGCCATCGATCCGGATCTGCGCCGCCAGGCGGGTGTTGCGCCGGAAGACGATGGTCGCTATCTCCACTTGAGTCCGTTCACGACCAGCCCGGCGCGCGAGTTGCCGTTGCCGCAACTGGCGGAACTGATCACCGGCCTGCGCACTGCGCTGCCCGAGCTGCGCATCGCGCTGTCCTGCGCCAGCACACCGCGTGAAACGGCAAGGCTTGCAGCATTGGTGGCCTTGCTGCCCGAAGCACCCTGGCGCCTGTGGTCCGGTCTGCTGGACGTGCCGGCGCTGGCCTCGGTGATTGCCGGTGCCGCGTTGAATTTCTCGGGCGATACCGGAAGCCTGCACGTCGCACTGATGGCCGGCACGCCGGCCGTGGCCTGGTTTCGCGCCCATCGTGGCCAGCGTGAATGGATTCCGAGATCGCCGCAGTATCGTGTACTCGTGAGCGAAGCACCGGCCGATGCACCGGCGCTGCCAGGCATCGACACCGCGGCGCTGATCGACGCTGCCAAGACCATCCTTGAAACCCCGTCATCGTCACGTCCATGAGCAGTCCGATCGCCAAGTCCGCTTCCCGGACCGCGACCCGCCTGCGCGCCGCGAGGAAGATTCTGATCATCGACTTCGGCGGCCTTGGCGACCACATCCACAGCCTGCCCGCGCTCTGGCTGCTGCGGCAGAACTGTCCGAAGGCGATCCTGCATGTCATGGGCGGCGCCGAGTTGTTCGGCGCGATGACACCGTGGATCGATCAGGTCTGGGATTACCGCAAGGGCGGCCTGCGCGGCGATCTGAACTGGATCGGGACGCTGCGGCGCGAGCGCTACGATGCCACCATCGTCGTCACGAGCAGCAACCACGCCGTGGCGCTCGGCGGCTTCAGTGGCGCTGCGCTGCGCATCGCGCGCAAGGCCGACGAAAACAAGACCTGGCGCTGGCAACCCTGGCTGCTGAACGAGGTGCTCGATGTGCCTTTCCATACCGAGCCGATGTACCTTCAGCGCTGGAAGGCATTCCGGCAGATGGGTCTTGAAGGCACCGCGCCCGAGTTCCACGTGTCGATCGACGCCGGGCTGCGCCGCCGCGCCGGCATCGAAGCCGCGGACGACAAGACCTATCTGCATGTCAGCGCCAGCGCCACGGACGACCGCCGCGACCTGCCGCTGGCGCAGATGATCGCGCTCTGGAATGCGCTGCACGCGCGTTTCCCCGATCGTCCCATCGCAGTGTCCGGGCACGGCACGCCACGCGGCCGCACCAAGCTCGCGGCAATTCTCGCGGGCATCACGTTCAAGCCCTGGCGCGTCTACGACGGCAATCTCGACGTGGCCTCGTTCGTGTCGGTGATGCAGGGCGCGGCCCTGCATGTGGGACCGGACTCCGGCGGGCTGCACGTCGCGCGGCTGGCAGGGACGCCTTCGGTATCCTGGTTCCGGCCGAATCATCACCTCAAGAACTGGTTTCCGGATGCGCCAGGCCATCTCGCGTTCGTGGCTCCGGAATCGCGCGACGACGGCCTTCACGGTTTCGACCTCGACGTGTTTGTCGAAGCGGCCGCGAAGCTGTTGTCGCGCTAGAGAGCTACTCGCGCACGAGGCTGGCGCCCGGTGGCGCGGCGACCGCGGACCAGACTTCACGGATGCTTCTGGCGCGCCGCAGCTCCCCGAACATCGCAAACCATTCGCCGAGTGCAACCCGGAACGGATTGAAGGTGGTCAGGTTGCGGGTGAGTCCGTAGCGCACGCGTTCGACTTCCGGCTCGAAGGTTCCGAACAGCCGGTCCCAGATGATGAGGATGCCGCCGTAGTTCTTGTCGATGTACTGCGGATTGGACCCGTGATGCACGCGGTGATGCGAGGGCGTATTGAAAATCCATTCCACCGGTCCGAGGCTGCGAACGCCTTCGGTGTGCACGAAGAACTGGTAGATCAGGCTGATCGACTGCATGCCGATGATGGCGATCGGGTGAAAGCCAAGCAGGGGTAGCGGCAGCCAGAACCAGTAGGCGGTCAGGCTCTCGGTCCAGGGCTGGCGCAGAGCCACGGCGAAGTTGAAACGCTGGCTGGAATGGTGGATCGAATGCGTGCACCAGAACAGGCGCACCGTGTGATGCATGCGATGAAACGCGTAGTAGCACAGCTCGTCGGCGAACAGCAGCAGCACCCAGCCCCAGGCTGCGCTCAGCGGGATTTCGAACAGGCGATGGGCATAGACCAGGCCGTAAAGCCAGAGCCAGAACAACTTCAGCGGTGCCGCGACGAGAATATTGCCGACACCCATCGCAAGACAGGTCAGCGTGTCGCGTTTCTCGTAGACCGCATGACGGCGGCGCAGATCCCAGAGCATCTCCGCGATCATCGCCAGCGCAAAAACCGGAATGAACGGGATCAGGATGTTATCGATGGTCATCGGCGCGACGGGACCACGCTCAATCTGCTTCGGCCCGAAGCGGCCGCTCGGCGAGTCGTCGCACTGCTTCGACCGGCGAGACCTCGCCCGCGATCACGGCACCGGCCATCTCGTGCAGCGGCATGTTGACGCCAAGCCGGCGCGCGAGACGCAGCACTTCCGGCGCGGCACGCACGCCTTCCACCACACCCTCCAGGGAGGCCACCGCTTCTTGCGGCGTGGCGCCCTGGCCCAGATGAATTCCGTAGCGTCGATTGCGCGACTGGTTGTCGGTACAGGTCAACACCAGATCGCCGAGACCGGCGAGACCCATCAGGGTTTCGGGATTCGCACCGAGCGCGCTGGCCAGCCGCGCGATCTCGTTCAGGCCCCGCGTGATCATGGCCGCACGCGTGTTGGCGCCAAGGCCGAGGCCGTCGGCGATACCCACTGCGATTGCCAGCACATTCTTCGCTGCACCACCGATCTCGACACCGGTCATGTCGTCCGAGGTGTAGGCGCGAAAGCCATCGCCATGAAACGCCGTGGCGATGCGCGCGGCGAACGCCGGGCGGCTGGCGGCTACGGTCACGGCTGTCGGCAGGCCGATGCCAAGTTCCTTCGCAAAGGTCGGCCCGGAGATGATCGCGATATCGCGATCGGCACCGAGCACTTCGCCAATGACTTCGTGCGCCAGACGCCCGCTGCCTGGTTCAAGGCCTTTCGCGGCACAGACGACGCCCTGCCCGTCACGCAGCAGCGGCTTCAGGCGCTCGCAGGTCTCGCGCAGCGTCGGGCTGGGCGTGGCGATCACGATGTCGCCGCATTCGGTGACGACTCTTGCGAGGTCCGCAGTCGCGGTCAGCTCGACCGGAAACGCGCAGCCTCGCAGGTAACGCGCGTTCTCACGGCTTTCCTGCATGGTGGCCATGACGGTGGCGTCGCGGCCCCAGAGAAAGGCCGGCGCACCGCGACGGGAGAGCTGGATGGCCAGCGCCGTACCAAACGCACCCGCGCCGAGAACGGCAATCGCAGGCCGCTGGCTCAAGTCACTCCCCTGCGCTGGCTTCGTCCACTCGCCTTGGCGGCTGGCTCCGCTGGCCGCAGGGCTCGGGCCGACTTCGCCATACCAAACGCACCCGCGCCGAGAACGGCAATCGCAGGCCGCTGGCTCAAGTCACTCTCCTGCGCTGGCT
>Ga0194135_10002872_pt1 | contig 10513 bp, 10 predicted proteins | sample LitLau_LLRF_2013_FD_134024 | JGI IMG/M metagenome (GOLD analysis project Ga0194135, IMG submission 134024) | Freshwater sediment microbial communities in response to fracking from North America - Little Laurel Run_MetaG_LLRF_2013 (version 2) | ecosystem: Environmental > Aquatic > Freshwater >... | reverse complement strand
ATATTATAGTATAGTGTCAGCTTTTATGATACAACTCCCTTAATTCACAAATAGCCTACAATACTCCACTTGGTCACTCCACTGATTAATTTCATTCTAAGTTGTGAGCAAATCACTAGCACAGAATTGGAACACACGAAATGCGTTCTTGCTGCTGCTGCACCGGTTGGTAATACAGTCATCAAAAAGTTGTTGGAAAAAGGAAAACATTATATTTTCTTTCAAGAAGGTACTTCTTTATTGCAATGAATTTACAAGGAAATTATTATTATAGGTACAACTGATACAAGTGATTATTATTATTAATATTATTGTTCTGTAAAAGGTTACGGACTGACAGAAGCTACCACCGCTGTGACACTTATTCCTCCTGAAGTACGAAACAAAAAGTCTGGAAGTTCCGGAGCTCTTTGTATCGGGACAACCATTAAGATTGTTGATATTGAGACAGGAGATAATGTGACGTTGAATGGAACCCCTGGAGAAATTTGTATCCGCGGTCCTCAAGTATGCAACATAATTTTGATGAAAATGAAAGCCAATAGGTCTGGTCACTAATACTCCTCTCTTTGTAGGTAATGAGAGGATACTATGAAAATAAAAGCGCAACCGAAAACTCATTTGATACGGAAGGATTTCTAAGAACAGGCGATGTAGGCTACGTTGATGAAGACAAGTTTCTCTTTATTTTGGACAGGTAAATCACCATATTTGAGTGGGGTTATTTTTGTGATTTTTGATTTAAAAAAGTCTGTAGATCTAATTGTCGACTATTTTAAAGGATTAAGGAGCTTATCAAAGTGAAGGGTCTTCAGGTACTGTATCAAAGTGCACCGGGTGATAAAAATGATCCGTTACTAGAACTAACTACCAGGTCTCGATCCTTTGCAGGTCGCTCCAGGAGAGCTTGAAAATATCCTTCGCGGTCATCCTCAAGTTGCAGACGTTGCTGTGATTGGAGTTAAAAATGAACGGTTGGGCGAAGCTCCACGAGCATACGTCGTTCCAAAAGAAAAACCGTTATGTAAAAAAGATATTCACGAGTTCATGAAGGATAAGGTGTCTGCTCATAAACAGCTGGCAGGAGGAGTTGAATTCATAGATGCGATTCCAAAATCTGCATCTGGTAAAATACTTCGTCGTGTTTTGTGCGAACAATACAAAAACAATTTTCATTGAAACAATACAACTCACGCATTTCTAAACTCTTGATTGAACATAATATTTCTTATGATTAAGGAAACAAAGTAGGTATAACTTTTAGAAATAAAAGTTGATTAATTTGGCGTTATTGCTACACGTGTTTAAATTTTAAAATGTGTTGGAAAAAGCACCTACAAGATTGTTAGTATTATAACACACATTACAACAAATTACTTGAAAGCATCCTTGACACCAAAAGCATATCTGTCAAATGTTAATTAAAGGAAAACTTGATTCCACAAATTCATATCGACTGTAATCTGTCACTATATTGTACTCATACTCATTATTCTTTAAAATGGGTGGGTAAAATGATTTAACTGCGAGTCAAAATATATGAGTTTCTCGCTTAGGTACTTCTTCCTCTTCAATTTAATCACCACAAGATTTTTTGTGAGCAATTTGAAACAACTGATCACTTGGATCTTCAATTAATAGCTGAATTAATCTGGCATAATTTTCCCACGAGAAACTTTCAGATAAAAATAATTGGGCATATTACATTCCAGTTAATGATGATAATTGTAGGACGTGAATTTGACGGGTACGTAGAGAATAAAGGGCCATAAAAAATGTTTACAGCAGTTCTCATAAAGACTGCTTGGGCCATGAAATATCATTATTATTACTTATTGCAAATTATCATATTGAGAATCTGGAATGTCCAATTAAACTCCAAACGAAATTTTTGTGATTTATTTAGGCTCCCAATCGGTGAGAATATCTCCCCGTAGTTTATAATTTATTGTTGCTTGTTACCTTGATTTAACTCAAATTAGGAAGGCTACACGATTTGTACAACATGACATCGTGTGTTCCTACATTTCGTGCAAAAATTAAATAACATGCATAGCTACTTCACCAAAACTACCTGAGAATTCCAATTATGAACACATCCAGACTAATTACATGCTCTTTTATTGCCTTTTCTGTTCTTTTTACAATTTCCATTATTATTGCGATGACGTGCAATGAAGGCTTGTTCGCATTCTCTTGAGCTAAATTGACGAAGACCAATTATCTTCCTTTAATTAAACGTATAATATATTTCACGTCTTTTATTTTATATAATCATTTCCCAGGTTGATTGTGAAATTTATTGCAGGGATTGTAACGTAATTACGCTGGTTCATCTTCAATTGAAATTGGGCTTGTGAGGGAAATCCAGCAAGAGGTTTACGAGGTGCCCTATTGGAGTAAGACTAAAGCTTTTATTCCTTCTCTCAATGCTCATCATCATTTCGCATACTTCTGGGAAACTTTAAGTGATGCACAACTTAGCTTCTTGTGTGCAGAAGTAATCGTGAATTCCTTAATTTGTCTCGACACCAATAAAATGTCACCCGTTTTGATTTATCCATTCCACAACGTGAAGGATATCTTGGGTGACTTTACTTAGGAGAGATGACATGTTTTTTGGGTGATCAGACGCGCAGAGCTGGGTGTCATCAGCGAAAAGAATACACAAACAATGTACAATTACAGCCGGGAGATCCCTGATATAAATACAGAAACTTAACGGGCCCAGAATAGTACCCTGACCAGTACCACGGATAGTGAACTTGACATGGGAATAGGTACCGTTTGGCCCTTTTACAAATTGGCAACGATAGGAGAAGTAACTCAAACCAACTGGTGTCTATAACGTACCAGCGGAGTTTCTCGTAAGGAATTCACGAACATACGTATCGAACGCTATAGCCATATATTAAGATACCAGCACACAGACTTTCCCTTTGTTAAGCTCCTTATATATAAACTCAGAGCAATCATGGCAGATTCATAGGAGTGTTTAGGCCTGAAGCCAAATTGGTATCTGGATAGGATATTGTAAGCAGACAAGTAGTTCATAAGCTGAGACTTAGCGCATTTCTCAATCAGAAGACCTAAAACAGGCTGTACAGAGGTGGGTCTATAGTGAGCAAGCAAAATAAGATAATTTTAGGAATTGGTGTTACACAGCTGGTTTTCAGGATATTTGGGAAGATGCATTCTAGAAAGGATCGGGAGACGATATGAGTGAGGGATTTTTAGACATAAGGATTATGAATAGTAGACTGGAGCATAATTGGAGTAAGTTTGGTTGTATCAGGGGTAGTCTTACTAGGAGTAGATCCCAACTGCCAGGAGCTTTGAGAGGTGTTATATACCGAAATTCGCAGAAAGTGATGCTGAACACGAAACTGAAGTCAGTTCCATGCACAAATGAAATGCGCTAGTGTTAGCCGGATTCTGCAAGAAGGATTGCTTTACTTTCCAGATATTGGCAGATATCACCTTTTTAAATCAAATGCTCCAAATAATCTTTAGTGTCGTTGTTTATATTCTTTCGGATTAATTTGTTTAGTAACACGAGCATTTGCCACTGGGTTAGTACATGAATTTCTAATTCCGTTCCGAAAGTTAATTAGCGGTCTCGTTTTTCTACTTACAATTTTAGGACGCTTAGGGCTTAGAGAGAGAGTAGGATTTGATCTTGGAAAATATTTTGAATGCTAATTTAAGATTGACATAAATAGATCTTTCATGAACATTTAGAAAATTACATCTATCATGAAGTTTATAGATTAGATTTGGGTCAAGTACAGATCTTGATTTACTATATTTCCTCGCGATTGAAGGTAGGAAGTAACTGAGACGAAGAGAGTCAAATTTCTTTTGTTGTTGATTCAGCTTGCTGGTATTGACTACGGCCCAAACTTCTATCGCGAAGTCGCTGAGAGAATGGATATAGGCAGAGATGATTTCGAAGAGATTCGTCGTTTAATCCCATTAATGAATTTGATTTTGTTGGACACCTTGGTGGATTCGTTATGTTTGTTGTAGGTGAGAGAAGGATCCAGAATGATTCCTAAATATTTGAAGGTATATACTCTTTTTATTGTGTTTCCATTTAGTTGAACTGTTTGTAGGTCATCTAATTTGATAGAGTGATCATGTTCTTTAAGGAATACCATGAACTCCGTCTTATCAAAGTTAATTTCAAGATGATTGTTTTCCATGTTATTATGATTTTCAAGTTATCAACAAGCACTTTAACTATTTCTTCACAGTTCTTTCCATCAGTGTATATAACGAGATCGTCTGCATACTGCATATAATAAGTAGTCACAACTTAGTTGCTTTCCTATACTGTTTATAAATAAACTAAAAAGTAACGATGAAAGTGCTGCACCTTGGCATTATCCATTAGGGAAGGGGTAATAGTTATCACTATTTGCATTTTTAAAAGTTCTATTTCTATTTATTATATTGATATAGTATATTGATATACCTTGGCTCCACGTTGTACCCATCCATAAGTTTACTTATCAGGATAGAATGATTTACCGAGTCGAAGGCCTTCCTTAGGTCTATAAATATAAATATTGCTATCGATTTTGATTTAGGCTTGTCTATGTTGGTAAATATGCTGTTTGTAAGTTCTCGCAGGGCAGTGCTGCATGAGAATCCTTTCCTATGCGCATGTTGTTTGCTGCTGATCATGTTTTCAACTCGTTCCGTTAATCGATGGGCGATGAATTTTTTAAACAACTTACAGTAGTCAGTGAGGACGCTGATAGGGCGATAGTTCTTCGTTGAGAGTTTAGAGCCTTTGTTTTTGAAAACGGGATAAATTGTAGCACTTTTGAACGAAGTTGGGATTCTGGAATTATTGATCAATTGAGATAAGAAACTGGAGAGGAATAGGATAATTGCATGGGAGAATATTTTAAGGTAATCGTAGGTGGATATAGAGGGTTATTGGTATTTTTCAAAGACTGCATTGAACGCTTTATAATACTTTTACTGATTTCAATGGGATACTGTACCTGGAAAGTTACCAGCGTCTGGTAGAAGGATGAAAAACAGCGACCCCAGATAAAGTTGAGCTGAGTTGGGAGTGAGCATTTTGGCGCGAAGGCCAAGGCACACGGCTCTACATCTGCGGCTGTGTGTTCCAGGCCTACCACATGCATTTTCTTTTTGCACGTTGATTGCATGCTTAAAATTGATGGTTACAATGAGTATTGATATTACATGATACTTGCATACATAATGCATGCAATTGTGCACCGGAAACTAACCCTGAAAGTCAAAATTCATGCATGGACACATAATGATGGATATTTTCTCACTTTCACTCACTCCGTCATTCTCTTCCACCTTCATTCCCTTGGAAAATGCATGTGGTAGGTCTGGAACTCACAGCCTCAGATGTAGAGCCGTGTGCCTTGGCCTTCGCGACAAAATGCACACTCCCAACTCAGCTCAACTTTATCTGGGGTCGCTGATTTTCATCCTTCTACCAGACGCTGGTAACTTTCCAGGTACAGTGCTTGCCACATTCGGTAGAGTCACTATAGTCATAATTCAGGGCCGATCGACAAAGCGCAAACAGCAGTCGATCGGCCCTGGTCATAATGGATGTTGTAGTCATGGATTTTTTGTTGTAGAGATTCCAGTTTATGATTTTCATGTGCTGGAATTGTATATTCGGCAGCCAATAAGTCATTGATTAGACCCTCAGTTATTGTTTTGTTGTGCTCTAGCGCATGAATCAGTGTTTTTTCTGGAAGTCTAAAGTTTGTTATTTTATCTACAGTAGTCCAGAGGTTATCCGAGGTATCACTTTTATCACATAAGTTCTTGAAGTAAATTTGTTTGCTTTTGAGAAGGATTATGATCTGGAGAGTATCGTTGAGTTGTTAATTCTATGTGCATGCTATTAGTCATATCGGTTATTTCACTGGAGTACCAAGGTGTTAGTTTTCCTTTTCCGTTTCTTGTTTTGATAGGTGCATGCTTGTCCTGTGTATTAATGATGTGCAAATTTAATGAATCACATGTGGAGATAGATGTTGTGATGGGGTCGAGTGAATCCAATTTAAAGCAGCTGAAATCTTCCGAGAACTTTTTAGGTTGAATTGCTTTTAGGTTTCTGTAAGTGATCAGCTTAGGTAAGATTTTGATTTTGCGTTGTTTGAATGTTATGAAGCTTAAGTCGTGGTCAGATCCAGCGTAGGGGAAGTATCCGTGTGCCTTGGCAGGGGAGTAAATTTTGTATGGCATTTCTTTGGCTGAAATATTCAGTTCCTTACCAAATTCCTGAAACCCCCACCTGGTTGCGAAGTACCCCAGATTAATTTTTCCAAGCATAAAATGTCATCTGGTACTTTGAAGGATTAAATATTAGTATGAAATTTTATATTGGCTTGCTCAGATTTTAAAGCTGACTCAAAAATCATAAATGTTTTAGAAATTATTCTTCTACAAAGGGACGAAAATGCCGTCTAAAAGGCAATTTTTTAATGAGTACGCATGGGTACTCAAATTTTTCTGAAGTAAATTGTCATACCTAGCCCAGCCTATTATTCCCCCAACGGTAAAGTTGCGTGTAAATCATTCAAAAATAGTCAATTTTGAGTGCAGATCACTCCAACTTCCTAAAAATGACTTTTAGCAGCTTAAAGCTTCCAATAACCTCAGACAATTTATTGGAACAGCCTCTTTTTTGCGGTTTTTGAGGTTAAAAACGCTCTGTTTCAGCTTATTAAGAAAATATTCAGTCAATGAATACATTTTTTAAATGAAATATAATATGTGAACAATCACCCCAAAAATCTTTGAAATCGAGTTAGAATTATCAAAATGGCAGGCATAGCAAATTTTCCATGAAAAACGCATTTGGAAAACCTAAAATGGGGGGTGGTGCCAAGTGACCCCCGTAATGACCTCTTAATGTATCAACTGAAAAAACTCAAGGTTCGTTATACACTCAAAAACGCATGTACTTCCCACTATCTCTGGTTTACACACTCGAAAAGTAAATCTGGCCATGTTACGTACCCTGAAAGTCCGTTCCAATCAACTACAAACCCCCTTCTGTAATTGCCGAAGGTTGAATTCACGGCAGGTGAGGAAGTACTGACGAATATCGTTATCGAAGGTGTTGTGGTTGGAAGTTGTCAGCACATTTATATTCATGTTCCTAATATTAGGTTAGTGTGTTTGGTTGTCGTCATATTTGTCAGTAGGCTTGTGAAGTATTCTGTAAATTGCTTTAGATAAGAATTTTGATGTCTATATATCACAGTAACATAGATTGGTTTCATAAAGTTCTTATATTTGTAAGCGTATTTGTATGGTTATACTTTCGCATTGCTTAGGTAGATTTTCACTAGGAGTTTCTATTTTTTCATATTTGATGTTGGAGTGAATGTAAACAATGGTTCCACCAACTTTGTTACTTGTGCTGTCTATTCTCACTTTATGGTAGTTGCTTATTTTGAATTGATTATTGGAATCCCGATGTGAGTCTAGCTTGGTTTCAGTACAGGCTAGTGATCCATTGTTTGGTTTTTGAAGGAGAATTTGGATGTCGTCGAGTTTGTTGCGTATGCTGTTGCAATTTATGTGAAAGGTTTTCATTCCTTTCGACTTTATGAATGCTTCTGGAAAATTCGCTTTAGACACAGACAAGTTATCTTGAGTGAGATCATCATCGCTTTGATTTACCAGAGAAGTAATGTTAAGGTTAATTAGGCTTTGTCACAGAATTAGGTTGATGTGTTTCGCAGTTTGAGCTGATCCATGTCAGTCTGATGGTTGAGAGTACCGTTTGGGAGATTTTTTGTAGACAAGTCCTGTGAAAAGGAGATAAGCATCTTCTGCATACTAGTTTGTGCTTTGCAGGTTGGATAATCTCCTTACATACGTTGCATGATTGTAGCATGTTTAAAAGAGTAAAAAGTCCAAGGATAAAATACGACTTTTTTATGACAATCAAGTATTGGAACTTAATAATTATCAGACTTGCCACTTGTTAAGTCTGAGTGGGTGCACAGCTTGTGGAGACCTATAGTTCCAGTTCCTCTGTATCCCAGCAAGCGCAGGTTACACCCCACAGACTGTTTCTGCAAAGGAGGTTGGCAGTGTTAGTTCAGATGGGTCATCTATCCGGGTAGTGTTACTGGATCTAGAGCCCAAGGAGAGTGAACCGTCCGTTCTACGTCACTGGGATCCTTCCTGGTCTTGTTTTTGGCAGTTTGAAGTTTTGTCCAAAAAAAGCTGATTGCAGAGTTAGAAATTGAAATATATATCTTTGGGTTGACTTGGTTGGTTTGGTGTTATTTTAAGTTCAAATTGGCTGGCATTTATATTGAAGTAATTAATTCGTGATAGAGCAGTATTTACTATAGGCTTATGTTATGTTACGAGTAGCCCGGAATGTGATAAGTGCAAACCCTGGGTCCAATTTCGTCTCACAATTAAATACAAAGAATGTCAATACCAAATTCATTAAGAAAATATAAAACGTTGGACAAAAGTTTTCAATTTACGTAGAGAAGCTGTAGTTTGATAATATCCTTCTTTATATAGATCCCTTTGTGTGATTTTTTTCTTCTAAGGCGTAGTAGTTATTTAAAGCCAGATTTCTCTCGGCTGGATTAGACAGAATAACGCGAAGTGGACTAACTCGACCGTCAGTATTTTCCCTTCCAATACTTGAATTATTGTTACTTTTGACGTGTATCCCAGGTTCTTTGATAACAGGGTTGGCTAGCACCAGCCCTTCGTCGTTCTCCGGGATGCCAAGACGAAGGATGTTATTAAGGCGCTTGGTTGTTTCCCTATCCTACATAATATCACTTTCAAATTAATTGATATCAGATTAAGGAGTCGTGAAGTTCAGCCTGTGCAGAAGATACGGCACCATTTTCTCTCTCTACTTTTTCCAACCGTTGTGCAAATTCAGTCTGAACTCTCTTCAGGTCACGGATTTTTTGGACGTGTCATCAATCTTCTTGTCGGTTTGGTCATGTCTCTTGGAGAGTTTGCCAAACAATGCATCGATGGTCGTAGCTGGAGTCGTCTGCGTCTGGCGCGGTTGGGGCGGAGGCTGCGACACTCGAGTATCATCTCTGGCTGAGGGATCTTTGCCATTGTTGTAGACGAATGAGTATTCCTTAGAATTTTTCTTTGGCTTAGCAGGTGGAATCCTGGAGAACATTCAGATATAGGGTGACTATCTTTTGGAGTTTACTAAGACAGAAGAGAACGCCTAGCTGGCATATACAAAGAGTAGGTAACTTAACTGCTTTTTTACCAAATTTGTGGCAGTCTCGACTGATGGCTGAGGTTGGATGTCAGCAGAGAAGTCCGACCAGGAATAAAACGGAGTGACTTTCACAAAAGCGTTTGACGGTTAGGTGTGATTACTATGTGTTCTACTCAGAATTTACTTTGATGGCTTGGATTTCGAGACATCAAACAATTTTAAATATTTAAACAGTAGAGAGTAATTAAATCTGTGTGTACTCTTGAGCTTCCCGCCAATTCTCAATGCAATACAGTTTTAAATAATTATTTATAAGATAAAAAAGAACTGTAAACTAAAAAAAAATAAAAATAAAAATCAGAATTGTAGCAATTGATTTACTAGCCTGAAGTACTTGAATTAATTTGAAAATCAGTAGGTAACTGAATATAAATCTAGAGCCAAGCCCCGGCAGCACAAGTAGTAAGACACAAGTCTCTGGGGCAGCTGGTAGTATTGAGTGAATGCAGCCCTAAGTTCCATTCTCATGAAGCTTGTGTAGGTTTTTCCCACTGGGTTTTTCCCTATGCATCAGTACTGCCACTGGTTAGCTATACACACACATTGTACGGATGGGGTCTGGTGTGCGTGTGTGGCGAACTCGTGGTTCACTCCACATTAGCTTAAACTATACTTTGCACCGAACCTGTAAAAAAATTGTAAATACCTCGAAAGTAGTCACATCAATCGAAATAAATAAAAACTACGGAATAGAAGTTGATAAACATAAAATAGCCGAACACCAAACGGGAAATAATTCCTCTTAAGGGTGTATATCATTTATGGGCCAGGTAGTACGTGTCACATTGCCCCGAGTCCCTACACAAAAAACCAAGTGGACTCTTCGATGGCGGGAAGTTAAAATTATTTGTGGTGGTGGTGAGGTGATGATGATGAGGTTGAGTGGAGAAATGAGGGAGCCCCACAGGAATTACTCCAACACCAATTTCTCTCGATTTTTGTTCGCGTTTCACCACTTAACATCATCATCATTTCACTCACCCTACCGATTTCAAAATCTTTGAAATGATTCAGCTCATTCATTTTTTAACAAAAATTGATTTTGTTTCTTATCAAGTGTTCCTTGTAGGTTTCACTACAAAGTTAGGAAGTCAAAATTTTGAAATAGTTTTTCATACGCATGGAAATGAGGAAAATGTCTGAAATTTTACACGTTTTCCTCATTTTTATTCGTATGAAAAACTATTTCAAAATTTTGACTTCCTAACT
>Ga0194135_10002871_pt1 | contig 10516 bp, 7 predicted proteins | sample LitLau_LLRF_2013_FD_134024 | JGI IMG/M metagenome (GOLD analysis project Ga0194135, IMG submission 134024) | Freshwater sediment microbial communities in response to fracking from North America - Little Laurel Run_MetaG_LLRF_2013 (version 2) | ecosystem: Environmental > Aquatic > Freshwater >... | reverse complement strand
TATAATTTAAATCATAATATTCTTTAAATTAATAATGTCCCTAAAAGAGTGTGAAAATAAAACTATGCTAATTTATAATAAGAACAATTATTACACATACCTTATTGCAGTTGAAGTCGCAAATCACCTCACGAGGAATGGCAATAATAGCTTCTACTGGTTTAAAAATACAATAAGAATTTCTTATTTAGAAATTAGAAACACAATCACTCTTTTGCATAAAGGACCAACTGAACTTGAAAATGCACCGTATAATAAAACAATTAGTTTGTAGTAAACAGAAATAGAAACCAAAGAGGCTGATGAACGAAGCACAGGTGACGAATATGTATTAATTGTATGTTACGCTTGCAAGTGCAGAGGTTTAATGGTTTAAAACTGAGAAACTCTTCTTCTGTCAATTATGAAAGCTCTACTGACTAGAGAGGAATCAATAATAAGATCCGATGAAAATTAGGTACATAGAGGAATACATGCAACTAAATGTGTATTCAAGTTGTATTATTACTTATTACTCTTTCACACACACACACACACACACACACTGACATACACATGTGTGTCGAGGAACAAATTGCAAATTAAGTTGATCTGTAATACGATGATGAGAGCGGATGAGGCCTGAACTCAAGAAGATTAACACTATGTTACATTTCAATGGGCCTCTATGCAAATGCACTTGACTATTGACGATAGATATATATAATATATAAATATATGCCGTAGTCAGGTCTTATTTTTTGCAATGTATTTCTCTGCACTTGCCATTTACTTCTGTGCTCATTGTAGGATTACCTATTTTAAAATGAGTTGGCAGAGGAGGAGCATGTGCTGAAATTTCTCAAATTTTTATTTCATTCAGTTGTCTATTAATATATTATTATTCAGACGGTTAAAACTGTCAGTCACTTTTGAACAAAGGTAGTCTCATGTGTCAAGGCATAAAAACGGCGAGGACTCAATATGCATACATGTAAAATCAACAGATAGGGTTTTAGCAGTGTATTAAGTGTAATTTGAAGCTTTATTGTTAAGAACATAATGGGGGAATCGGGGAATGTATATATTTATATTATTATATATGAGCTATCTGTTACTCGTAGCTAAATAATAATTGCAGGTTTTGTATATTTGCTTGCACATGGCGAAACTTTAATAGCAGGTAGGAATAAAATGCCTCCAGCCTTTGAGTTTTCAAAGGGCAATAAGTGTATGCGTTTGTACACATAGATAGATTGCGATTACAGTTTGATCAAAGTAAGATTAAAAATCCAAAAATCTATTGTGTATATTATTTCTGCAATATCTGCATTGTATTTCGTACTAGGATTTTTTTGTTCTCAGCTTTTAACAGTTTGGACTCCCTTTTGATGATGAAGAAGATAATTGAAAAAGCTCCTCTTTGAACTTTGCTCTACATTCGAACAAGCGTTTTGGCTCAAATTTTGTCTAGTTAATATAAAAGAAAACATACATATATCCTTTCAAAGTGCTCCTCACTAACATGATTTCTAAAACGTGCAGAAGTAAAAGGATGTCCTTCCAAATGTTCAAATGGTTGAAGAAAGGGTAAATGCTGGGAGTGCTGGAGGACAATAAAATAACATGGGATTTCGAGCACTCATGTAATTCATTATGTGCTTGTATGTTCACAATATTAAAAAGAACTATGGACAGCACGCTTTCCATTCATCCATATATGAGGGGTTTGGAATTTACCTGATGAATGGAGACCGAGCAATCTTTCATTTAGTGTGTCAGCAAATTTTCAGCATCCACATGAGTTACGAAAGATTTTTTGAGCCCAACAGGAGTTCTCATCCCAAAATTTCCAAGTTCCAAATCATTTAGTATGAAAACACATAATGAAACAAAATTAGTTCCACAACTGACAGCTCAGGAAGTCTTCCTTCTCATTACTTACCATGCAAACTGAGAGGGGAATCAGCAGACGCTTACGCTAAATAAAACTTGCGTGCAAAAGACACTTCAACAAAATTGTCCCAACATGCAAAAATCAATACCTTATACATTTGTATTCGACATTCTGGAATGGAGATGTCAATATGGTAAAAATGGTACAGCATGTAGCATGGGAACTTCAAGAAATATTATACATTTATGCATGAAGCATTTGGGTATCCGAGTCTTCAGCATCACCGGCACTGATCACTGAGAAATTTGGACCGGAGTAGTAAAGCGATGATGACAGCTAATAAAACGGAAATAAAAACAACCTTCGCCATCCAAATCCACAGGAATTCGCTGATGCACTTTGCTTTACATTGACATGACACACATTGACAAATAATTTCGTTATTTTGATTAAGCAGTCCGCTTTTAGAAAACTTAATCAATTACGAATTAATAAACCACGACATTGCAGAGCATTATTGATATTGCACAATAATACTCCATGATGACCTGTAGAGTTTACATGAAAGGCAGCACCAAGGCTCATTTGTTTATTTCAGCCTTGTCGTCCGTCCGTGTAATAATAATTGGATCTGGATAAAACTACTATAGTGATGCACTACAAGTTTAGTATATGTCATTATAAATTTCCACACTATGTCTTCAATCAAAAGGAAGTTGAAAGCATCATCAAATGGAATTTGCAGGACTTTGTATACAACACACAGTAGGGCATGGTGATGAAGACTCCCGAGATGAAGTTTTTGAAGTAATAAATGTGAGCACAGAAGAGCTTAATTCTACTCTCGTTCATCGCGAGACATGTTTGCGGTCGTCCATTCAAGAGTCGAATTTTGACATTTTCCATACAACAACGGTGAATGTTTAAACTTGATTTTGTGTTTTATATCCTGACAGCATAGAAGCCCTCTTGAATTAAACGAAATCCATGTAATTACTATTCACAAATGCCATTCCACGTAGACGGTAGACCCAGGAATTTTGCAGTTTAGTGAGTGAATGTATTCCAGAGTGTGTCGTGTTTGACTGATTCATTGACGTGTGTGTGTGTGTGTGTGTGTTGGCAAAAAAAGATGGGGATAGAGAGAGATGAGCTTCTATAAAATCAAATAATACATACCTAGAAGGTCAATGCTGTCCGACCGAACTTACAGAAATAAATCACTTCAAGTGATGAATTGATGCAAGGATTCTGGCACAGTGGCACATGACATTGAACTAATTACATTATGTGAGATGGAGTCTGCAATTTAGAAATTGGCTTTTAGCAAATGAAATGCTAATTATAGAAATCTCAGACATTTTCATAGTTCCAAATAGTTCCAATCATACACTTTGCTTTGCCGATGTTATTATTAATGTTAATTGTGTAATAGTTTTGTCTGAACCATCGTTTATTAATGAGGTTGGAATTTATTGTTCCACATATTTTGAAATATGTGATGATGATGATGAGGATACACATCTCTATCACAGTCACTCTATTACAGTCATCAGTGTTGTTCTCGTAGACAATAGCAATTCCCGGTTGAAGAATTATTGACAGAAGGAGGATGGGGAATTAATTAGTACCGGAACAATAATATCGAAACTCTACGGAAGTGATTGTGAAACTGGGATTGATTCGGTGGAAATTATTTAACGAACAATGCATAACAGATCGATACGATTTTGAATACAATATACGTGTATACTCACACGAAATGAAATGCCTGTAGGATCTCATTCAGAGTTTATTTAAGACCAGAATGTTTGAGTTTCATAATGGGCCTGTCAATGAGGTATACATTCAACATTTGAGTTAGCTGTTCGAGTTTTAATCTTAAATTGGATGAAACTTATGACGGAAAGATTTCTTCTTTTCGCTCGCGTCTACATTACAATTCAAACAGACTGTGTGCACTAGTGTGCAGTCATTAGTTCTTATCAAATGCTCCAAGGCTCTTTACTTTCGTCTGACATCGCTGGGCTAACTAAATTGCTGCTCAGCCATGTGGATTTTGGAGAATTAATAGCTTTGCCAGTGTTTCAGTCGGCTCCATGTGTAGTACTTTGTTCTTGTTCGACTTTTATTCTCTCTGAACTTTCAAGTACACTTCATATTAGCATGCAAAACTTCACGAGTGACTTAAGATGAATGGTAACCGAAGAATAAATCGGTATTCAATTGTTGTAATCAATAAATTCTTTAAATAGGCTTGTTTTGAGGATTTGTGACATTTTGAAGAAATGTAGTTTAACAAGTGACACACAAGCGTTCTTCTTTGACCAACTTTCACAGCTATCTCTTTGCTAAATCATCGTAAAATGATACTTATTTGGCATAAGGGCTCTGATTTTGACATGCTATTTACAACTGCTGCTTCAAGCGATTTACTGAGGCTTTAAAGATCGATGTATTTGCATTTGACATCAAGAAACCATTTTCATAGTTTCTAGCAGCTTTTCATCAGCCAGAGTGTTGGGAATTATTGATAGAAGATGAAAGTCCTGACAGACAAGCGAGAAATGAACACTTTAAAGACAAATTAATGTATTTCATTTTGCGACTACATGTGATTTTCGATATGTGTCACTGTCACTCAAGAACAAAATTCCCCTTGTTTTACTTCCCTACTGCAAATAAAGAAACGTTTATAAAATACCGAGGATTCTGTTGCATCCAATTTTAGTGTACTATTGGATTTCAAACCTTCTTTTGTCACGAATAAATTAGGGTCTCGTCGGATTTCCAAAGTCTTGGTCTTGGGTCCTCTTGAACCCAGAGATGTGTGATCTTTGACTGCAAGGTTGGCAGATATTGGACGTGCATTCGAACTTAGTTTCGTATAAAATAAGTGAATTTACGTTCGAACAAGTCGCACGGTAGCCTGAGAAAAACTTGAGAATACGAAGGAAGGATTTACTCAAAAAACATTGGTCAAAAGCATTGCAGAAGTTCAACTGATTTAAGAGAGTAAGTAAAAAATCTGGATCTCTTGAAGTCTTTCTTTACTCTTGTATGACAAAACAGAAGAAATCTAAAAATAAGATTTGTTTCATATAAACCTTCAGAATTAATTATATTTTGCATACAATTAGACGTATGAATATATAAACGAGTTCATGCAGAGCTAACTCATTATTATTACCAGCTAAATTCTATAAACTATGCTAAACTTGAAGTTTACAGCAATGAATTAGTCTCAAGCCCAACATTCTTTTTAAAATCCCAAGATTAAAAGCATGTCTTGGGTGGAATACAAATTTTAATGTCTGTCTCTACACAGCCAAACAAAGGTACATGACTGATCATTACGAAAATGAACTTGGAGAATCGCTGCTGCATTAAACCAAAGGCATCTGGTAAAAACCAGGCTAAGGATAGGTCTTTAATACTTTTGACTTTACATTTAGGAGTAAAAGAAAATTATCATTCGCCCTATTTCTGATAACACAGAGAAGAGCGGAGAGAGGCGAGAGAGAGAGATATATTTGACACTGAACTTCTAATTAACATAAGGAGTAATGGGAAGCTAAAAGTGAAGTTCACAAAGTGAGACGATCCTATAAAGACTGCTGCTGGTGTCCGTTCGAAGAAAGCTCTGAAAAGTAACGGGTTGTGAACCGTAACCATTGCACGTAGCCATAATTCTCATTTCCATTTCATGCCTATTTGGAGTGTACACGATGCCACAGCTACGTGTGATACTAACACACACATTCACATACTTGACGTTCGTTACTAACTACTAACTGTGTATTATGCTGACAAAACAAAAATCTCCCATAGCATATACATACAATAATAATAATGATGAAAAGCATAAAGGCAAATAATGGAATGGACTACATTTTACATTAACGCTAACTTATCTATCTGGAGAGCGAAGTAGAAAGTCGAGAGTAATAATCGTAGTATAGATTTCAAGGTGCAACTACGACGATCATGTAGCCTCACCAGAAAGGATTTCTCATTTCTCTCTATACATACAGCAAGTTTGAATATTTTGAACAGATTGCACAAGCGTTGGAATTTGGAATACCAAAAGGAAGGAAAGTAGGAACAAGTTGGAAGAACCTGAGGAGGCGCACCATCATGCAGTACATATTCGTACTCTTAATTCTCGGAGTGAGCAACACTCTGTCCTTTGGAAATAACTCTACAGGAAATTCTACTACTTTAACTTTCCAAGAATCACAAGCTACTACTAATAGGACAAGTCGGACTTTTAATCCTCAGGGCGAAGAACAGGATGCAACTTCTTCTTCTCCCACTTATCTTTCGAATGAGAAAAATGACCAGATGCGAAAAAGTGTGTTGGAAACTTTAAACTCGGAGATACCAGAATTAAGCCAAGCACCAAATCAATATGATCGAGTTTTAAGTCAGCAAAAAACACCCGTATATCACCAACAACAGCCATCAGAGTTCCAAGCACCTCAGTCCTTTTCTTTTACCGATGCAGAGGGTTCCAAAGTTAACTATTATCCCCGGTATCCAGGTGGACACAATCGAGAGACACAAAGACAAGGAGATGAGAGCAGTGCTGGTAAAGTGTTTCCGGTGCAAGCAGGAGTGCCATTATTCAATGCTGCACAACGACGGACGGATGAGGAAGGAGAATACGCACAGGAAACCAATTATCCTGAAGATTCTTACAGTAGTGACTCCCAAAGAATAAATTCTGAACAATCAGGACAAAGTGAATTTCAACAGGGGCAACCACCACCACGGCAGCCGGAACTTGAGAAACCGGAAACCCGGCAAGGATTTTTTCCAGAGTTTCCTCTGAGCGGACCTGGTTTTGTTGGCCCTGCAGCTTTCGATCCGCTTCCTCCTCCACCTCCTCCACTTAAAGGCTCTGTTGATTATATTCTCATTCCTTTAATTTTAATTGGCCTGGCTGGTCCCATCTTTGTTGTGTTGTATGTCATTCTCGGAGCTTTTGAGGCCAAACTTTCTCCCATCACGAGATCTTTGGGAGGCATGGGTTCTTATCAGGTACTGTATAACAAAAGTGAAAGCATTCTGATCGTCATTCACACATACATCTGTATAACTCTTGACCTTTACACAATCCAACTCAAAGTCCACTAACTTATATATGTATATAACTAAATATTTCAGCCTTACCTGGACACACTTATGTCTTCTGTGGGACGAGCATTGGATAAAAGTGACTGTTGGGAATACACGGCTTGCCAAGTAGGAAATTTCTGCAACACATTAGGCTACACTGAAGATCTTCCTTTGAAACGGTAACAAAATACATAACGAAGCGTAGCAGATCATAAAGCATATTTGCGAGCTACTGTCTATCAACAATACAGCAGCAGGCCTATCAACTATGAAATATATCTCTGTAGTTAATAGATGGAAATATCTGTGCACACGATTAACTCGTATCTGATGAAACCTAAAATCAAGTTGGATGGATAGAAGAGTTCTTGTAGCTAGTTGCAGAGGCTTAATGGCTAGCAAAAGAGGATTAATTTCATATCTCATACGAGTCTTTTGTGCTAAACCCTGTTTGCCATTATTCCTCTGGCTTTTTAAAACCTTTTCCCACAGTATATATATATTTACGGCTAAGAGTCGCACTTAATAACTGTCTGTTCCATATTTTACTTAATCAGTCTAGGTTTAGTTTAACTATTATATACAGATAATATAATAGGTTTCACAGGAGATCTTCTCGCGGATTCATTGACTAGTTGCGTTTGTTTTTTGGCGTTTCTCGTTTGGGGTTTTTTTTAAAAAAAGGTGTGAAACAACTTTTAGCTGTCAATAAGATCCCATTAACTGACATTTAGGCATACTATTTACAAACTTACAAGTGAGCTAGTAGTAGTCGTAAAGCAAGTCTAGTTGTATATTATTTGTAGACATTGATGATACTATAAACGAGGAGATGAAAAACTCGCTACCAGTTTTACAGCTGAAGTTTCCTTTTACTGCAAGGCAAGGGTAGAAAGAGAGTTTTACACTAAAATCCACATGGCGAGAAGAAGAAATGTCAAAATGTGTAACACCAAGTGTAAAAGCTTAAAGAGAAACAAACGCAAAGTATGCGAATGGAATGCAAAGAGCACTCAAAGTCCGTGGAGAATCATATAGTCGTCCTATCGTAGTTTATAGCCACAGGACCGCAACTACTATTATTGTTAGCAAAGGAGGAAAAAACAATTTAGGGGAGTGTAAGTTAACAAATTTATGAAGAAGAGGTAGTTTGGCATTTGAAGTGTGTGAGAATAAAAGATTGAGCATATCGATGAAGAAAAAAGGCGAAATAATTAAATGAGCTGACTAGTTGCCAAAATATTTCATTAATATACGACAGATCTGAAGAAACCCTAGGATTATGAGGATAAGGAACAGTTACAGGTGTGCAGTCGTTGCATAATGAAAGACTGGTTTAAACCCAAAGTTCTGAACTTTTAGAAGACTTGACGTTGTCTCAGATGTCCTGCAATATATTTGGTAGTGTGAGTGTATGCCTTGTTTATCGCCACGAGGCGGAGGTTCAGCAGTAGAAAGATACAGTAGGTAACTACTATATACAACTATGTAACTATTATGTTGATGTCTCTCTTTTTCTTGGCTACCTTCACCGGTCAAATTCTTCGTCAAGGGATGGTTGTACAGTTAGTCGTATGTTCCACCATAGAATGCGGGTTATCTATCTGGTTCGGGACACAACTTGTGACCTCATTAATTCAATGAGTAGTACTTAGAATTGGCCGATTACAGGAAGAGGATTAACATAAGGAGAGAGATGCAAATTATGACTCAATCTCTCTCTCTCTTCTAAACTATAAACCCCGATGATCTTCTATTGATTTAATAAGTGTTATCTCATCTCTCATTTTAAAATACCTATGAGAGGCCGAAGTACTCACAAAATTTAGTTAGAAAAACTGGTACTGACTAGACTCCTAAACTTCAGTAGGGATACATCATAAAAATCCGCTGACGAAATAAAGTTCCTCCTCGCCTACTTAAACGAGTATATATAATATGAAGATTCGGTTGAGTAAACTCTTAAATTATAATTACATCTATTATGTAGTCTCTCTCATATTACCCTTAATGATTCACATACGTAGTAGGAATAACAGTATGAAAATACTAATGAAGAGGTTTCCGAAATCGCAAGCTACTCAATCTCTAATAAATTCTTTAATAAATGTACAAAAAGATAACAAAGTGAAAGTTTCTTCGATGTATATTTAATATTGTTTAATAAATTGCAGAGCCCTGGAAAAATCGTTGCCTGGAAAGTACAAGAAACCTGTGAGAAAGCTGTTCACCTCCATGAAGAAACAAAGAGATTGCCAGCTTAGATCATGCCTCAAGTTTTAATATTTTCAAATTAAGCATTTTTATTATTATTATTTGTACGTGTGTTTTGTTAATAATTTATTGCCCAAGCTTGAGTAGGTTTATATAAAAAAATTACTTAACTGGAAGTGCATTTCGTGTTTAACACAAAAATAGATGTAGGAATTTTATAATATTTATAAAATATAAACATCTCTCTTATTGTGAATCATTGTGGCGTAGCTTTTATTTACTAATTGTCAGAAGAAGTTACATATGATGAGATCTACTATTTTTCTTGTTATTTTTGTATTCCTACAGGGAATGTGAGTGAGTTTGTGTGCGATGAGCGAGTGAGCGAGCCCATATAAGAGTATCAAGTTACAAATTATACACAATGTCGATGTTGCTTAAAGGCATGACCAACTCTATTAGTTCATGGGATCTTGTTATTTTCTTGGCTATAAAAAGTGAAAACCTGAATATGATAAAATTTGAATATAAAGCAAAAGGAGAGTAAATTTACTTTGTTAAGTTTCGCAACTCACTCATCATCAGATGATGATGATGAGGATCTGTTCTCGCTGATTTAGTTGGCTCAGGTTTTATTCTCTGAGATTTTTTGTGGCTGTGTAAATTCACATTAGAGTCGAGGAGTCTGCTGGTCTAATTAAATTTAGATTTTTAGAAGACCAACCAAATTGGAAAAAGATGAGAGAAGGTTATTAGGTAAATAGCAAATGAAATTCTAAAAAAGGTTAAAAATCATGTGCTTGAACTATATCCTAATTTTTATCCTTTTGACCCGTTGTAGAGTATTGATTATGATTTTATGATAAATGATAAGCAGCATTAAAGCTAAAACCCTTTTGGATCCCGTGAGGGGAGAAATTTTCAACTTTTATTTATCAAGAATGGTTTACTTTTTGTATAAAATTGCTCAAATTCTCGATAACTTAGTATAATAAAAGCTATTAATCTATAGAAATTATTAACTACTTAATTTATTTTTTTTTAAATGCATACGTATTTTAAAAGTATAACAGTCTTCATGTTACAGTGATCGACAGAGATTTCAGTTCTTAAACAACAACATATAACAGCTATAATGTGGGCAACATAGAACTGTAAATAACTACGAAAAAGGCATGTAACTTTTTATTGTATTGTATGTGTGTGTGCTGAACAAGTTTATTATGATGATGATGATCAAAGATAGGCAAGTTGGTGTCAAAGGGAAAAGTTGTTGCTTTATAGTTATCTGGATTTACGTCAAAT